>FMJZ01040286.1_pt1 | contig 19366 bp, 16 predicted proteins | sample 1987881 | NCBI WGS metagenome assembly FMJZ01 (sample SAMEA4378227, study PRJEB15110) | soil metagenome | biome: soil; feature: Field; material: Soil | place: India | collected 2015-03-11 | depth 0 m
CCATTAAAGGAATTTACACAGAAGTATTGACATTACCCACTCTTTAAGAGAGCTTTAAAAATGCCTCAAACGGGCTAAATAATAGATATGCCAAAGTCTATCTCTTTTTTTCGGCCTTATGCAATCACTTGACACAGCTAAAAAAACTTTATATAATATTACTAAAGTATATTTAGCAGAGGTAAGTAATGCCAGCTACATCAAAGGATTATTATAAGATTCTTAATGTAAGTAGAGATGCTACTCAGGATGAGATAAAAAAGGCTTTTAGGAAGTTAGCACGAAAATATCATCCCGACTTAAATCCAGGTGATAAGAGCTCTGAAGAGCGCTTTAAAGAGATTAACGAAGCTTATGCAGTTCTTAGTGACCCTCAGAAGCGTAAGGAGTATGACGATTATGGCACAACCTTTGAAGGCTATGAGGGATTTAAAAACTACGATTTCAAAGAGACTTTTGATTTTGGCGACATCTTTGGCGATCTCTTTAGTTCTTTTAGAAGAGGTTCCTCTTACCTAAAAGGTGAAGATATCTATGTTGGTATTGAATTGACCATGGAAGAAGCTTTCAAAGGTGTAACGAAACCGATTACCTATTCACGGTATGTAAACTGTGAAGCTTGTAACGGTACAGGTGCAGAAAATCATGATAAGTGCGCAAAATGTAATGGCAGTGGAAATCTTAAAATTTCTAAGGGGTTTTTTAGAATGTCTCAATCATGCCCTGAGTGTGGAGGAACAGGTATCAAGTATTCAACCTCTTGTAAAAGATGTATGGGTAAAGGAAAGATATTACAGACAGAGACTCTGAATGTAAAAATACCAGCAGGTGTTGATAATGGCTCAGTTGTAAAGATTGCTGGTAAAGGTAATGCTGGTTCAGGAGGTGGACCTGCTGGAGATCTCCATCTGGAGGTTACACTAAAACCTCATCCTATCTTTAAAAGAGATGGGGACGATATATATATTCAACTTCCTGTGACGGTTGGCGAGGCAATGCTGGGTAGTAAAGTAGAAGTACCCACAATAGATGGTATGACATTAATGAAGCTTCCAGCAGGTATACAAAGCGGGCAAAAATTAAAACTATCAGGAAAAGGCTTTTTCTCTCCAAAATCGAAGAAACGGGGCGACCAATATGTGGAGATAAAGATAGTAGTTCCTAAGGAGGTTACAGAAAAAGCAAAAGAAGCTATCTCTGTAATTGAATCATTATATAGGGAAAATCCGAGAGAAAAGTTCAAAATATGATGCGAAAAAGGGAAAAGAAAAAGGAACCTTTATATATGATAAGCGTTGTCTCAAGGATGTTAGAAGTGCACCCTCAGACCCTGAGGATGTATGAAAAAGAGGGATTCATTTGTCCTAAGAGAATAAATAAACAAAGGCTTTATTCAGAAGAGGACATAGAGAGGTTAAATCTTGTTATAAAGTTGACTAAAGAATTAGGAGTCAATAAAGCCGGAGTTGATATCATACTTAAAATGAGGGAGAAAATAGAAATGTTACAGAATGAGATCGAAGAGATGATGAGATTTGTAGACGATAATATTAGACAGGAATTTGAAGAGAGGTTAAAAAATGTTTTCAAACACAAGGATTAATTAACAAAGATCTGCTAAGGGCTTTTAAAAAGGGGGTAATAGTATGAGATTAGATAAATTAACACAAAAGACTCAAGAAGCTTTGCAGCAGTCTCAGTTGCTTGCAGAAAAAAAAGGAAACCAACAAATAGATGTTGAACATCTTCTATACTCAATGCTAATGGATAGCGAAGGGATAGCAACACAGATACTAAAGAAGCTGAAGGTAAATATTGATTTATTGATGAGAGAAGTTGAAGAGGCAATTGATAAATTCCCAAAGGTTATTGGAGCTACCCCTTTAGGGCAACTATATATATCCTCAAGACTCAAATCAGTTTTAGAAAAAGCTTATGAAGAGGCGATCCATCTAAAAGATGAGTATATAAGCGTTGAGCATTTATTACTTGCTATTGTCAATAGTTATGGTTCTGCTACAGAGATTCTGAAGAGCTATGGAGTCACCCAAGACAAAATCTTATCAGCAATGAGGGAAATAAGAGGTGTACATAGTGTTACTGATCCAAATCCTGAAGAAAAATATCAAGCTCTTAAAAGATATGGGAAAGATTTAACAGAGTTGGCAAAAATGGGCAAGCTTGATCCAGTAATTGGTAGAGATGAAGAGATAAGAAGAATAATACAGATCCTTTCAAGAAGAACGAAGAATAATCCCGTCCTAATAGGAGACCCAGGAGTCGGCAAAACAGCAATAGTGGAAGGATTAGCACAAAGAATAGCTTCTGGTGATGTGCCAGATAGCTTAAAAAATAAAAGGCTTGTTGCAATAGATATGGCTAGTATCATTGCGGGCTCTAAGTTTAGAGGAGAATTTGAGGAAAGACTCAAAGCTATACTGAAGGAAATTCAACAATCAGAAGGCAATATCATAACTTTCATAGATGAGCTTCATACCCTTGTTGGAGCTGGAGCAGCTGAAGGGGCTGTTGACGCCTCCAATATGCTGAAGCCTGCCCTTGCAAGGGGTGAGCTAAGATGCATTGGGGCTACGACGGTGAATGAATACAGAAAGTATATTGAAAAGGATCCTGCATTAGAAAGGAGGTTTCAACCTATACTCATCAAAGAGCCCTCTGTTGAGGATACAATATCTATTTTGAGAGGATTAAAGGAGAGGTATGAAGTCTACCACGGAGTAAAGATAACAGATTCTGCATTAATAGCTGCTGCAGTTCTATCTCAGAGATATATTACTGATCGCTTTTTACCTGATAAAGCAATAGATCTAATAGATGAGGCATCTGCAAGACTAAGGATGGAAATTGATAGTATGCCCTTAGAATTAGATGAAATAGAAAGAAGGATGATCCAGTTAGAGATAGAGAAGAAAGGTTTATCTAAGGATGATTCTAAGGATGCACAGGAGAAGCTAAAAAAAATAAACCAAGAATACGAAGAGCTTCAAACTCAAAGAGATATTCTAAGAGCTCAGTGGTTGGCTGAAAAAGAAATCATCCAGAAGATTATGGAAATAAAAGAGCAGATAGAAAAAACAAAAATAGAGTCAGAAATGGCTGAAAGAGAAGGAAATCTTGGGAAAGCTGCAGAACTAAGATATGGTAAGCTAATTGAACTTAAGAAAGCTTTAGAGAGAGAAAACGAAAAGCTTGCAGAGGTTCAATCAAAAAGAAAAATGCTCAAAGAGGAAGTAGGCGAGGAGGATATTGCAGAGGTTATATCTAAGTGGACAGGTATACCTGTTGCAAAACTACTTGAGAGTGAGACACATAAGCTAATACATATGGAAGAAAGACTCAGACAAAGAGTGGTTGGCCAGGATGAGGCTATAGAGGCTGTCTCCAACGCTATAAGGAGAGCTCGTGTAGGATTGCAGGATCCGAATAGGCCCATCGGTTCATTCATCTTTCTCGGTCCCACAGGTGTAGGTAAAACGGAACTTGCAAAAGCTATTGCAGAATTTTTATTCGATAATGAGACAGCGATGATCAGAATTGATATGTCCGAATATCAGGAAAGACATACAGTCTCAAGACTAATTGGAGCGCCTCCAGGATATGTAGGATATGAAGAAGGTGGTCAGCTAACAGAGGCAGTTAGGAGGAAACCTTATTCAGTAATACTCTTTGATGAAGTGGAGAAGGCTCATCCAGAAGTATTCAACTTGCTATTGCAACTCCTCGATGACGGTAGACTAACGGATGGGCATGGAAGAACCGTAGATTTTAGAAATGCTGTTGTAATTCTAACCTCTAACATCGGGAGTATCCATATCCAAGAGATTCTCGAAAAGAGGTCTAAAGGAGCCTTGGATCATTGGGCTGGCGAGGATGATAATTATCTTAAAGAAAGAGTTATGGCAGATCTAAAAGCTTTCTTTAGACCTGAGTTTTTGAATAGGATTGATGAAATAATTATATTCAATCCTTTAAATCAAGAATTATTAAGGAAGATAGTGAACATACAGATTGAGCGTATGAGAAAGTATTTCAAGGAAAAAAAGCTTGATATAGTTCTTTCTGAGAGAGCTATTGAATACATTGCAAAGATCGGTTACGACCCAGTTTATGGTGCTCGACCTCTTAAAAGAGCTATACAGAGGGAGATAATAAATCCACTTGCTATGAGTCTACTGAGTAAGAAATTTAAAGAAGGCTCGACTATAGAGGTGGATTATGAACCAGGTACTGGTATCACCTTTAGTGAAGTTGTTGTTGCAGAGGTTATAAAATAAATTAAAACAAGAGTTTTATAAAAAGAGCCTTTGGCTCTCTTATGACAAAGAAAAACACAATTTAACCAGAGTTTCTCTGGTAGGAGGTTTAACATGTCTGTTATAAAATGGTCACCTGTTAAAGAACTTGATGAAATGAGAAGAGAGATTGACAAACTTTTTGAGGAGTTCTTTGCTCCTTTTGCCCAAAGGAGGATCGGCTATCTCAAGCCAAAAACAGAGGCAATAACCCCTGTTGTTGAGATGTTCGACCGTATTAGTGATTTGGTTGTGAGAGTCGATTTGCCTGGTGTGAATAAAGAGGATGTTGAAATTTCTGTAGTTGACGACACCCTTACTATAAAGGGAGAGTTTAAAAAGTCTGAAGAAATCAAAGAAGAGAGCTACTATATTAAAGAAAAGCCTTATGGAAAGTTCTCAAGAAGCCTCTTATTGCCGAATGATGTTGACAAAAACAATGTTACTGCTGTTATGAAAAATGGAGTTTTAGAGTTAGTCTTTGCCAAAAAGGAAGAGGCTAAAACAAAGGAGATAAAGATTGAAATAAAGTAAGTTAGATATGGTCTCTGCTCTATAATAGAGCAGAGACCATAATAAGGAAACAACCTTCATACTTATCTTTTAACTCCCTAAGAGGTCTAAAAAGTCATTAAATATCACGCTAATTAATAAAGAAGACATTACATAAAAAATTTTTTTCTCCTTGACTACTCATCCCCCAAATTATGAAGAGTCAAAGATTAAAACCATCTTAGCCTTAAGGATAGTAAAGTTTATCTTTTTAATGCCGGTCTTCCTAATAAAAAATCTTTGCAAATTCTGCATATAAAACATATTTTTTGCTTCTGAAAATCAATTGAAAAAAAGGCTCTTCTTACTGTATGATTTAAAAGTATGAAAGAAAACCCAGCCATAGATGAAATTGAAAAACTTAGGAGAGAAATAGACATCATAGACTCAGAACTGGTGAACATACTCAATAAAAGAGCAAAAATTGTTATTGAGATTGCAAACATCAAAAGAGCTTTAAATCTAAAGTTTTATTCACCAGAACGGGAAAGAGCTATATTAGAGCGAATAGTTAAGTTAAATAAAGGTCCTTTCCCAAATGATGCCCTTAAATTTATCTTCAGAGAAATTTTATCAGCAACTCTCTCATTAGAACAACCCTTAAAGGTAGCCTATCTTGGTCCGGAAGGGACTTTTACTCATCTTGCTGCCATCAGACATTTTGGTTCTTCAGCTGATTACATACCTGTCGAGAGCATTAAAGCAACCTTTGATGCAGTTGAAAACAATAAGGCTGATTTTGGGTTAGTCCCTATTGAGAACTCCAACGAGGGAGTTGTAAGCTATACCCTTGATATGTTTATGGACTATGACTTAAAGATTGCCGCTGAAATTATGCTCGAGATTTCCCACAATCTTGTATCAAAGAGCGGTGATAAGAGTAAGATTAAAAAGATTTATTCTCACCCCCAGGCTACCGCGCAATGCAGAATTTGGCTCGAGAGAAATATGGCTGGCATTCCCATTCTTGAAGCAACGAGCACCTCAAGGGCAGCAGAAATAGCTTCAAAGGACGAGGACTCTGCAGCCATTGCCAGTGAGCTTGCAGCAAAAATATATGATCTCAATTTTGTAGAAAGACATATTGAAGATAGCAAAAGAAACTACACAAGATTTTTGGCTGTATCCAAGGACTATCCATCCAGAACAGGAAATGATAAGACATCTATATTATTTTCTCTTAGAGATAGACCTGGAGCTTTATATGAATCCTTACAACCTTTCAAGGAAGCCAATATAAATCTTAATAAAATAGAATCGCGTCCTTCAAAGAGGAGGGCTTGGGAGTATATTTTCTTTATTGATATGGAAGGACATATTGAAGATAAAAAAGTTTCTGAAGCAATAGAAAAAACAAAGGGAATTTGCCTATATTTAAAACATTTGGGGTCATACCCCATAGATAAAAGTTTAGAGAGGTAATGAAATGCTCAAATCACTCGACTATGTATCTACTATTAAGCCTTATGTTCCTGGGAAACCGATTGAAGAATTGGAACGCGAATTGGGAATTAAAGAATCTATTAAACTTGCTTCCAATGAAAACCCTTTAGGACCTTCTCCAAAAGCTTTAGAAGGCATAAAAGAGTTTCTTACCAATCCTGACAGAGTAAGTAGATATCCTGATGGTGGGGGCTATTATCTAAAAGAAGCGCTCTGCAATTTCTTTTTAAAAAAGGGCTTAAAGCTATCTCATGACGAGATTATATTAGGTAATGGCTCCAATGAGCTGCTCGATATAGCAGTTAGAACATATATGGGATATGGGGATGAAGCGGTCTTTTCAAGCCATTCCTTTATTGTATATCCTCTTGCTGTTCAATCGGTAGGTGGTATTGCAAGGGAGATATCCCATGTAAATTTTAAGCATGATCTTTTAAAAATGGCAGAAGCAGTTACTGAAAAGACTAAAGTCGTTTTTATAGCCAATCCTAATAATCCTACTGGGACGAGTGTAAAAAAAGATGAATTTGAAATTTTTATGAAGAGAATCCCTACAGGAGTTTTAGTAATAGTAGATGAAGCATATTTTGAGTATGTTACTGATCCTGATTATCCTGATTCTTTTAAATATTTAAAGGAAGGAAGAGATATACTAATTCTTAGAACCTTTTCTAAAGCCTATGGACTTGCAGGTCTTAGAATAGGGTATGGTATCTCTAAAAAGGAAATAATCACGGAGATGAATAAAATTAGAGAGCCTTTTAATACAAATTCATTAGCTCAAATAGCTGCAATCCATGCTTTGAGGGATGATGAACATGTAAAAAAGACTAAAGAAAACAACGAGGCAGGCAAAAAGTATCTATATAAAGAGCTAAAAGCCTTAGGAATAAATTACATCCCAACAGAAACTAATTTTATTTATATACCATTAGATTTTGATTCCGGTACTCTTTTTAATGCTCTACTAAAAATGGGAGTTATTATAAGGCCTGTAGGTCCTAAGGCAGTGAGGGTTACCATTGGTTTGCCCCATGAAAATGAACGATTCATCGAGTCATTGAAAATAGTTTTAGAAAAAATTAAGTGAGTTGTGGTAAAATCATCTAAATGAATCTTAAACATTTAAGCTTAAAATCTTTAAACAAGAGCGCAAATCTCTATTTCCCCTCTTTTTATTCTTTCTATTATATCAACTACCCTGCGTAAAACGCAGGGTAGGGATCGTTCATCTACTTTTTTCATTATTTATAAGGCTTCCCTTTGCCTTTTTGTATAGAAAAGAGTATTAAACAAAAGTTTACAAAGGTATTGCTATACCTTAAAAACCCGAAAAAAAGCTGAAAAATTAAGGAGGAGAGGATGGACATTATAGTTTTAGAACCAGGGACACCTGAATCAAATATAAAAAGCATTATAAAAAAACTGGAGAGTAAAGGACTGAAAGCTCACATTTCTCATGGGACGGAAAGAACTATTATAGGAGTTATAGGAGATACCTCAAAGGTTACAGAGGAAGAAGAGGCTGGTATAAGAGCCATGACAGGGGTTGAAAATGTCGTAAGAATATTAAAGCCCTTTAAATTGGCAAGCAGAGACTTTAAGAAGGAAAACACAGAGATCAAAATCAGAGACATAGTAATTGGCGGTAAAAAGATACATGTAATGGCTGGACCTTGTGCAGTGGAAAATAGAGCTATTCTCTTTTCTATTGCCGAGAAAGTGAAATCTGCAGGAGCTACTATTTTGAGGGGTGGTGCCTTCAAACCGAGAACATCCCCTTACTCTTTTCAAGGGCTTGGCGAGGAAGGATTAAAATATTTAGCTGAAGCTCGAGCAAAATATGGTCTCGTCATAGTTACTGAACTAATGGATACGAAAGATATTGATATTGTTATGAAATACACCGATATCATACAAATTGGAGCGAGAAACATGCAAAACTTTAAACTTTTATTAGAGGTTGGTTCAACAGATAAACCAGTTTTATTAAAAAGAGGACTCTCTGCGACAATCAAAGAATGGTTAATGTCAGCGGAATATATACTATCACGGGGCAATCAGAATGTAATGCTCTGTGAAAGAGGTATTAGAACCTTTGAGACGGCAACGAGAAACACCCTCGATTTGAGCGCTGTTCCCTTATTAAAACAGATCACTCATTTACCAGTAGTTGTAGACCCAAGCCATGGAGTTGGTAAAAGAGATTTAGTGCCTCCTATGGCAAAGGCTGCTATTGCTGCAGGCGCTGACGCCTTAATGATAGAAGTCCATACTAATCCAGAAGAAGCCCTTTCCGATGGCGAACAATCATTAAAACCTGATATCTTCAAAAAGCTAATGGATGAGCTAAGACCGATTGCCGTGTCAGTTGGGAGAGAATTATAATTCAAAAATGATCTTATATCTGTTATTATTTATACTGCAAAGAGACTGTAGAGGAACGAGGAAAGTAAAAATTGTCTTTTGATAAGGTTGCCATAATTGGTTTAGGGTTTATAGGTGCATCTTTTGCTCTCGCTATAAGAAAGGCTAACATATGCGACACTATATATGGATATAGTCGTTCTATAAAAACCCTCCAATGGGCAAAGTCAAAAGAGATAATTGATGACTTCAGTTTAGATATTAAACAAATTTGTAGTGCCTCAGATCTTATAATTCTTGCAACTCCTGTTGGTGCCTTTTTAAATCTCGTACAGGAGATTAAAGGGTTTACAAAAAAAGGAGCTATCATCACTGATGTGGGTAGCATTAAAGGCAAGCTTGTGTATGAGATAGAATCAACTCTTCCCAGCAATGTATACTACGTTGGTTCTCACCCTATCGCAGGTGGTGAAAAATCAGGAGCTGAAAATGCTAAACCCGAGTTATTCAAAAAGGCACTATGTATCATAACACCCACAGAAAGAACTGACCAACAGTCCCTAAACATGATTAAACAGGTATGGGAGTCAATCGGCTGTCGAGTTAAAATGATGAATCCCTATGAGCATGACAAAATCTATGCACTTATAAGCCATTTACCCCATCTTGTTGCCTATGCAGTTGTCAATACCGTTAATGATGTTGATGGAGATTTTATTAATTATGCAGGTCAAGGTTTCAAAGACACTACAAGAATTGCTCTCAGCCCTCCAGAAGTATGGCGAGATATAATAGCTTTTAATAGAGACAATCTTTTAGAGATTTTAACAATCCTAAGGAACAATCTTAATAAAATGGAGAGCTTGCTAAAAGAGGGAGATTTTATTAGCCTAGAAAAAGAGTTTCAACGTTCAAAAAGCTTAAGAGAGAGATTGAAGTAAATGGATAGAATTTAAGCAAATCTAACCTTGAAATTCTGGAGGGGTGCCAGAGTGGTTGAATGGGACGGTCTCGAAAATCGTTATGGGGGTAACTCCATCGAGGGTTCGAATCCCTCCCCCTCCGCCATCTCATCAAGGAATTTTTTCGAAGCCGACACAAACTCATCTGTATTCATGAGATAATGTTTATTAAAAAAATATGGATGAAATTAGTCAATTAGGATAAGTTCACTTACTGTCGACAATATCCTATTCAATGGCTCTTTACAGCTTTTTTATTTAATAATCCTATAATCGACTATCTTGTGTATAAAACATTTTATTGTTATGCTAATATTTAAAAGGTAGAAATGAAAAATCCATTTGCCACTCTTTCTATTAATACCAAATTAATAATGATAATGCTCTTTATGAGCTTTGTTCTTATAAGTATTTTGCTCTTTTTCTATCATCGTTCTGAGCAAAAGATATTCGCTGAGATAGAGAGACAAACTGCTGAACTTACCAAAGCTATCCAGATTGGCGTCGAAGAGGTGACAGCTTCAGGGAGCACTGACGAAGCAAGGCTTAATAATTATTTACAACAATTGAATACAAAGGGTGTCAAGGAGATCACAATAATTAGTAGTGATGAGCAGATTATAGCAAGTACAAATCCTGCACAAGTAGGTAAACCTATCACTCGCAAAAAAAAGGAACTAATTATTAAAGCTGAGCTTGGAGAACCAGTATCAGATGAAGGTAAGACCTATAACGTAATATTTCCTGTAATTTCAGGAGGCACCCAGTATGGATATATACATCATGGATACATTCATTTAAAAATAAACAAAGAGGATTTTTCAGATTTATTAAAGACTGCTACTTTAGAAAAGATAGTAGTCACTATTTTTGTTTTTCTTATAGGAATAATAATGACTTTATTTTTCTCAAAACGCTACACACGTCCCATAGAGGATGTCGTAAAGGCAGCTATAAAAGTTGCTAATGGCGATTTGAGTCAAAAATTGCCTGTGCACGGTAAAGATGAGATAGGTCAGTTATCACAAAGTTTTAACTATATGGTTAGCAAACTCAAGGAGAACAAAGCTGTAGCGGAGAGACTAAGAGAAGTTGAACATCTCTCAGCTATTGGTCAGTTATCAAGAAACATAGCCCACGAAATTCGTAATCCCTTGAATTATATAAGTTTAAGTATCGATTATATACATGATAAATATATCTCCAGCGATAAAAAAGACAAGGAGCGATTTATAAAAATTATCAACGGGATTAAAGCAGAAATACAGAGACTTGATACTATAGTCAATGATTTTCTGACTTACAGCAAACCTATAAGATTAAATAAAAAAATCACTAATATTGATCAAATTATAGAAGATTTGCATTCAATTATTAAGGCAAAAGCTGAAAAAGATGGGGTAAATATTATAGTTGAAAAAAACGCTAATTGTGAATTATTAATAGATCCTGAACTGATTAAATCCTGCATAATAAATCTCGTTACTAATGCCTTTCAAGCAATGCGAACTGTTCAAAGAAAGGGAATTTTAAAAATAAACTCTACTATAATTAAAAATGAATATATATTGACAGTAATCGATAATGGCGAAGGGGTTTCTGAGGAAGATCTCCCAAAGGTTTTTGAGCCCTTTTTTACTACAAAAAAAGAAGACGTTGGTCTTGGGCTCGGACTCTCTTTCACAAAAATGGTTATAGAAGAGCACGGTGGTAGAGTCGAATTCAGAAGCAAAAAGGGGGAAGGCAGCGAGGTAAAGATCATTCTTCCATATATTAAATAACAGGCGATAAAATGATTGATTATTAGAATCCAATAAGTAATAGAGGAGTTTTACTATGGCTATTGTAGTAGTTATAGACGATGAGCCTCGGCAGGCAGAAATAATTCGAACAATTCTTGAAGAAGAAAATTATGAAGTTCATACCGCATTTTCTGGAGAGGAGGGATTAAAATTAATAAACATGCTGAGCCCAGATGTAGTCCTTTCCGATCTTAAACTAAGTGGTATGAGCGGGACTGAATTACTGGATAATCTACCAGATACACCTGTCAAACCTGCCTTTATTCTAATGACTGCTTATGGGACAATTCAATCAGCTGTAGAAGCTATGAAAAAGGGGGCTTTCGATTACCTTACAAAACCTCTTGATAGAGACTTAATCCTTCATAAGGTGAGGGAAGCTGCTGAGAAGATTAATTTACAGAAGGAGAATAAATGGTTACGCTACGAACTCTATAATAAATTCAAGATAGAAGGTATTGTAAGTAGCTCAAAAAAGATGGAAGAGGTTTTAAATATCATCAAGAAAGTAACCCCTACCTCGGTTACAGTATTAATATATGGAGAGAGTGGAACTGGAAAGGAGTTAATAGCAAGGGCAATTCACTATAACAGCCCAAGGCGCACAGGACCTTTTACGGTAATCAATTGTGCGGCGATACCAGAAAACTTGATCGAAAGTGAGCTTTTCGGTTATGAACCTGGTTCTTTTACAGGTGCAACTCATCGCAAAATTGGGCTTTTTGAGGCATCTGATAAAGGAACTCTCTTCCTTGATGAAGTTGGTGATCTTCCTTTACTTACACAAACAAAAATTCTAAGAGTACTACAAGATAAAGAGATTAGGAGAATAGGTAGTAAAAATAGCATCAAAGTAGATGTGAGGATAATCGCAGCAACGAATAAATTGTTAGAGAAAGAGGTGTCAGCCGGTAGATTTCGGGAAGATCTTTTTTATCGATTGAAAGTTGTAACTGTTGAACTTCCCCCTCTTAGAGAGAGAAAGGAAGACATCCCAGCCCTTGTCAAATTTTTTATTGATAAATACAACAAAGAGTTCGGTAAGAGGATTAAAGATATAAGTGAGGGGGCAAAAAATGCACTTATGGAATATCCCTGGCCTGGTAATATAAGACAACTTGAATCTATAATTGAAAGAGCAGTTCTTATGTGCGATAAAGATATAATCACTACAAATGATATAAAAACTGAACTAAAACTGCCTCAAGCCGAAGGTGTTTTGGATAGTCTTGACTTCGACATACCAGAGAAGGGCATTAACTTTGAAGAACTCGAGAAAGAATTAATCAAAAAAGCTATGGCAAAATCTAATAATGTAGCAACAAATGCTGCAAAATTACTCGGGATGAGCTATAAAACGTTTTGGTACAGACTCGAAAAATTCGGGCTCAGAGGCTCTTCCCCAAAAGGGGATATACATCCTTAAAAGAGGATGGATTTTTAGATTTTATTATATTAGTTAGCTGTTTCTACAAGCATGTTTTATGTTTAAAGTTGTGAAACATAAAACGATGTATTTTAAAAATCTCTCTTAATAAGTGGAGTTTTTCTGGCATTTTATTTGCAACTTAAAATGGTTGCTTATTTTTATATTTCTATGTTGGAAAGGAGGTGAATAAAGATGAAGAAGTATTTAGCTTTGATGGTTGCAATAATTTTTATTTTTGCAGTCTCCTCAATAGCAATTTCTCAAGAGAAGCCTGCAGCACCAGCTAAACCAGCTGACACAAAGCCAGTAGAGTCTGCAAAACCCGCTGCTAAAGCTGATGAGAAGAAGCCAGAAAAACCTAAAGTAAAACAGGTAACAGGCGAAGTAGCAGCAGTTGATATGGCAGCTAAATCAATTACTGTGAAGGGGAAGAAGGCTGATGTAACAATGACAGCTGATCCTAAGCTTCTTGAGGGTGTAAAGGTCGGTGATAAGGTTGTCGCAAAATATACGGTTCAAGATGGCAAAAATGTGGCTAAAAGCATAAAACAAGCTAAACCCAAAGCTGAAAAGCCAAAAGCTGAAGCAAAGCCAGTAGAGCCTGTAAAACCTGCTGCTAAACCAGAGACAAAACCTGTTGAGCCACCAAAGAAATAATAATCTCACATTCTTTAATCAAAAAGAGGCGTTTTTATGTAAAAACGCCTCTTTTTGATTAAAGATCACAGAAAGTTCTTTTATAATTAGCTTGTTTGAGACTAAAATTTTAAGGTTTGCAAAAGTCAGTATTAGTACTGAGTAACCCTGTGTATTTTATAATCAACAAAAGCTAAATTATTTATACCCTTATGAATTTATAATTTTCGGAAGTGGAAATTTAATCTATTTTTGGCAAGAAGATATCAGACTTTCGAAATCAAGCACACTTATCGCCCAACCATTGAGCGATTATAAATTAGTTATCGATTACTAAACCCTTCTGTTCAATAGCATTTATGAGGAAGTCTTTGAACATTTCAGGGATGAGCCATTTAATACCGAGTTTTTCAGCCCATTTTATTAACCCTTGATCAGCAGTAATCAATAGTGCATCTAATTCCATCGCTAAAAGGAGTGTATCTACATCCTCTTTGCTATCGATTATTCCTTCTCTTAAAGCTTCTCTATATTTCTTCCTTAGATCTTTGATACTTTCATCTACGCCTATTTTAGATGCGTTCCTGACCGAGTTTTCAGCAATTCGAAGCCCTTTGTTTACTCGTTCTCTCATCTCTTCAATAAGTTCATAGAGTATGAAAGCAGGACATTCAAGCTCATATTTTTTGGGTGGCTTTTGATAAAGGAAGGAAAAAAGTTTTGAGGGTATCTTGTCTTTTCCGATGAAGTTAAGAAGTTCTTTAAAAGTCGAAGGGGGCATATAAAATTGAATTTCAGGGAGTTGTTCTGCTAAAGAGAGAAAAGTTTGAAAAGCTTCCTCCGGTGTTTCCCCAAGGGAGTTCCTTATATCAGGATTAACAAAAAGGCTTGTATCAAGAACTACTTTTAATTTTATATAATTTACTGAACTCACAGAATCTTAACTGCATCAAATATTCTTTAATAGTGGTATTCTAAGCCTTTGATGATCTTTATTGAGCGATATAACTGTTCTAATAAGAATAACCTGACCATCTCATGAGTAAAAGTCATAGGAGAAAGAGATAGTATGAAACTTGCCTTCTTTTTTACCTCATTGGAGACTCCAAAAGAACCGCCGATAACGAAATCGAGAGATGTCTTTGTAGAGAGAAAGATGGCAAACTCTTTAGAAGTCAGTAAGCTACCATTTTCATCCAGTAAGACGTAGGAAGTGGTATTAGATAATATCCTTTTACTTTCCTCAGTAATTATTTTGTTTCTATCTTCACCTTTAGAGTCTTTAATTTCTATTATAGTTATGTTAATTTGTTTTTGCAGTAATTTTAGATAATAAGCGATTCCATCATTTAGATACCTCTCTTTTGTCTTTCCAACCCATAGGATTCTTATTTTCATCTTCAACGTTTATTCTTGGGGCATCTAACCAAAATTTTTCAAGATTATAGTATTGTCTTGTATTCTCTTCAAATACATGGACGATGATATCTCCATAATCCAGTAGAACCCAGCAGGCATAAGCTAATCCCTCTATCCCCAGTGGTCTAAAGCCAGCTTCCATCAAAACTTTTTCGATATTTTCAACTATACTTTTTATCTGGGGAGTATTAGAGGCTGAGCAAATAACAAAATAATCGGCTATAGTAGTTAGGCTATTTAATTCTAAAATTGTTACACCCTCGGCTTTTTTTGCCAAGGATGCCTTCGCTGCTAAAATTGCTTTACCCTTACTATCGATTGAACTCTCCAGATAGTAAATAGAAATTATTTCATTCAAATTGTTATTATTAATGTGACCTTGCTCGATCTAAATATTATTATAGCATAGTAGGATCATCACTTTAGTTAATTTTTGACTTAGGAATAAATTTATTAATTTATTATACAGATATTATATAGATAAGTCGTTAAAGGAAAAAAACTTCACCCTATAAAACCACATAAAAATGGATAGTCTTAAAGCTCTGCTATCTAAGTTGCCTTCTGTGAACGAAGTCCTCCAGTCTAAAAAGGGTTTAGAGTGGCAGACATTGTATCCAAGAAAGTTTGTCCTTAAAGCCATCCGAGATTCCTTAGGGGAATTAAGGGGTTCAATATTTCAAGGGCAGGCAACAGAAATAAGTGATAATATAATCTACGACGGAATTGAGAAAAGACTACAAAAACTCTGCTCTTTTAGTTTAGTTCCTGTTATCAATGCAACAGGTATTGTTATCCATACAAACTTGGGGAGAGCCATTTTATCTGAAGCTATAATGGAACATGTGAAAGAGATAACATGTAGATATTCAAATCTTGAATATGATTTAGAGAAAGGAGTCAGAGGTAAAAGATATTCTCATATCCAACAACTACTCTCTGAGATAACTGGAGCTGAAAGCAGTATAATAGTGAATAACAATGCTGCAGCTGTTTTCCTCTGCCTTCATACCATTGCAAAGGGTAAGGAAGTCATAGTATCAAGAGGTGAATTAGTAGAAATAGGTGGCTCCTTTAGAATACCAGATGTGATGAATTCAAGCGGTGCCATTCTTAAAGAAGTTGGGACTACTAATAAGACTCACCTTTATGATTATGAAAGAGCAATTAGTGAAAATACAGCTCTCTTACTTAAGGTCCACCAGTCAAATTTTAGGATGACTGGCTTTACCGAGCTCCCTTCTATTGAGGAGGTGGTAAAGTTAGGAGATAAGTATAATATACCTGTAATGTTTGATTTAGGTAGTGGCTCTCTTATCGACATGAAACCTTACGGTATCTATAGTGAGCCAGCTGTTAAAGATATTATTGGGGCTGGTGTTGCTATCGTTACTTTCAGTGGCGATAAACTCTTGGGTGGTCCACAGGGTGGTATAATCGCTGGCAAATCCGAATTAGTAGAGAAAATATCTAAAAACCCTTTGATGAGAGCGCTTAGAGTTGATAAGATGACTTTATCAGCTTTTGAGGTAATCTTGAGATTATATCTTGATGAAAAAAGGGCTAAAGAAGAAATACCTACTTTAAGAATGATTTTTGAAGATAAAAAAACAATCAAGAGGAGAGCTCAAAGAGTTTTATTAAAAATTAAGAAACTTTCTTTAAATGATTTTGCTAGTTTCAATATTATGCACGATTATTCAGAGGCTGGAGGTGGTTCTTTACCTGGCTTGCCTTTTGAGACTTATGTGGTTTCAGTTAAACCATTCAAAGTTTCTGTTAATTCACTCGAAAAAAGGCTCAGATCGAGTCGCCCCCCTGTAATAGTAAGGATTAAGTTTGATAGCCTGATCTTGGATATGAGAACAGTTCAGGACAATGAAATAGACATTCTTGTCAAAACCCTTGCAGAATCTCTGAGAGGCTCCAACCTTTAAAAATAAACTATACTTTAATGATTTTATCTTTTTTATTAATCTCTAATAGTTTTCAATCAGATTAGAGAAAATTGCGTTATTACAGTGGTGAAAATTAGAGTTTAAATTAAGTGGTTTTTTTGACTTTCTTAGTGGTCTGATCAAGCGATATAGCTTTGATTCCTACTATTACACCTATCTTTCTTCATTCTATAACTGCACTAAAAGAGAGAACATCAATTTATATCTTTTCCATTGAATAAAGCTCTCTGGGATACATTTTTGATGCATAGATTTGTAAGGACTACCGACTCTTAGAGACATAGACACTTTCTATATGTAAGAGTATTCTTCTAAGTGAGACGATATTTACTCTCTGAAGCCTGATATTTTATTAGGCAGTAATGGGAGGTGGAAAAGCTAGAATAATAGCTTTATCTTAGCAATCTTATTCTGCCGTTTGATGAAAGTTGTAGGGACAGGTTATATTACAATTGAACTTATTTAAAGAATGATTTTTACATAAAAGGGATTATTATACTCTTTGGACTAAATTAATCTCTAATTGAAGAGGAGCAGTAGTAAGTAGATGCTTTACAGACTGAACTGAAAGATGAAAAAAGAGTCAAAACCCATCTGTTATCAAATTCTTAAAGTTTTAGCAATATCTCTCCTTTTTATACTTCTGCTATCCTGCACAAAAGCGCCCCTTGAGGAAAAGACCCAAACTCAAATATCTGAGAATAAGGAGGACCCAATAATTATTGGCGTTCTGCCCGAAGAATCTCCACGCATAATATATGAGAAGTTATATCCTCTAAAAAACTTCATCTCTAATACACTTAAAAAACCAGTGCATATAGAAATAGCCAAGGATTTTAAGGATTTAGAGAATAAAATAAGACAAGAAAAAATCCATCTTATTATCGTAGATCCTGCCACATATTGTGAGCTTAAATGGAATATGAAGAACAAGATATTCCCTCTCATCAAACCCGAAGGCGGAAATGCTGAAACAAGAAGTGTCTTTATAACAAAAGAAGGCAAAAATATTGAAAAGATCTTTGATTCCCTTGGAAAGAGACTCGCCCTCGGTGAGGAAAAGTCCTCCTTTAGTTATCTTATTCCCCTTTCTATGCTTAAAGATGTTGATATTTCAGTAAAAGATTTCAAGTCTCTTGATATGCTCCATAATGAAGATAGAATTGCTCTTTCCATACTTATAGGTGAACATGATGTCGGGGCGATAAGTGAAATAACGGCAACTAAATATTTAAAAGATGGTTTAAAAATAATAAGATATTCAGAGCCAACACCACGATTTTTAATTGCTTATGTAAAGATTTTGAAAGAAGAGGAAGTAGAAAAATTAAAGAAGAACATTCTTCATAGTATCGAGGACACAGTTCGTAAGTCCTTAGGTGTAGAAAAGTTTACCTTAGCTGAAGATAGAGATTTTGACTATATCAGAGTATTGATAAGAAATCTCAAAGGAACAGACTATATTGAATACGGCCCAAAAACAGTGAAAATTGCAATCCTTCCTCTTTACAGCCCCCTTACAATATATAAAAGATATGACCCCTTAATGAGGTATCTCTCAAAAAAAACAGGCTATGAATTTAAGCTGGTGATACCAAAGAACTTTGAAGAGTTTATTCAAATGGTAAGAGCAGGAAGGGTTGATTTTTCATATCAGAATCCCTATGTTTTTTCAATAATATCAAAAAATTATCCCCTTAGACCTCTTGCAATCACTGTTGGAGAAGACTGCACCACTGAAGAAGGCGTATGTGGAGATGAAAAATTCAGAGGTATCATAATTACAAGGAAAGACAGCAATATTAAAACACTTGAAGACCTACGGGGCAAAAAAATAATGATTGTTTCGCCTACTTCAGCAGGTGGATATTTATCTCAAAAACTCTATCTTGAAAAAAAAGGTTTTGATCTTAAAAAAGATTTTAAGTTAATTGATGCAAAAAGGCAGGAAAAGGTTATTATTGGAGTTTACAGAGGAGAAGCAGATGCTGGTTTTATAAGAGAAGCAGCTCTTAGTGTATGGTCTCATGAGGTTGACATCTCAAAAATAAAAATCCTTGATTATGGAGAATACTTACCAAACTGGCCTTTCGCTGTGGTGAATAATCAAAAACATGAGTTAACAGAGAGAGTAAAAAGGCTAATTACACAACTGAAGGATCCAACAGTTCTAATGACTGCAAAGGTTAAAGCTTTTAAAGCCCCTACAGATGAAGATTTGGCAGTACTTAAAAAGCTTGGTTTTTAAAGAAATCTCTAAAAAAATTCAAAGATTGAGTATAAGTTTGAAAATATTTTTTTCCTTTCTTGTCCTCTTCTTGGTGGTAACCCTTTCGATAAATCTTTTAATTATCAACTATCAAAGACAGTCTCTGAGGAATCAAATAGATACGAATATTTCAACCCTTCTTGAGAATTTGTCAAAGGAGGTCATCGACAACCTTGTTTTCTTTGACCCTTTAGCGATTGACGAAAAAATTTCTCT
>FMJZ01014570.1_pt1 | contig 19323 bp, 19 predicted proteins | sample 1987881 | NCBI WGS metagenome assembly FMJZ01 (sample SAMEA4378227, study PRJEB15110) | soil metagenome | biome: soil; feature: Field; material: Soil | place: India | collected 2015-03-11 | depth 0 m
TCGATGCTGTCGCGATCCTGCATCTGGAGGATGCCGTCGCCCAGCTCTGCAAGGGTCTGGACCTGCGGCGCCGTGGTCGGGCGGCGCAACGGGAGCCCTTGCTGGCTCATGAAGATACCCGTGTTGGGACCGGTCTCTTGGAGCGTGACGCACTCCTTGTCACCGGTGTTGCGATCGAGCACCACAACGACGATCTGATCGATCAGCCCGGAGCTCATATTGGAATCCGGGTCGTCCACCACGACGAATGCGTCCATGCCGACCTTGTATTCGGAGATCGGCAGACCAGCGTCGTTGGTGAACTTCACTTTCTTGTCAAACTGATTATAATCCGACTCGAAGACCGTCGCCGTGACGGCGATCACGTCGAAGGCGTCGGTGGCACGGAAGATCTCATCCTTGCCCTCGATGGTCTCGACGCGGCGGTCATCGTAGATCGCGTAGACGACATCATCGCCTGAAACGGCAATGACTCCCGGCACGTCGCTGCTCACATCGGGATGGATAGTGAAGACGACTTCACCACGTTCACCGCAGGCAGCGGTAGCCTTGGGGACGATCTTGAGCGGGCCGGGGTTGCGGAAGACGCCGGTGTTGACGCCGGTCTCGTACAGGATGAGCATCTGCTCGCTGCCGCCGTTGACGTCGTAGACAGAGACGACGATCCGCTCGACTCTGTCGGAGTCAGCATTCTGGTCGCGGTCGTCAACCTGGACGAAGACGTCTTCGCCGATGCGCAGCTGAGTCTTCTCGCGCCCGGTGGCATCCGTGAACGCGATGCGCGCCGGGTTGCGATGCGCGACCTTCACTTGCGCGATGGCGAAGTCGTGCGGGTCGTTGACGTCACCCCTGCCCAGCATGCCCACCGGCCCAACGCCGGAGACGAATGTCGACGTGATCGTGACCGGCGCTTGCGCCCCAGCGCTCGTCACCGGGGTGATCGTGCCGGTGATCGTGATGGTGCCCTCCGGGCAGGTCAGCTTATAGCGATGCTCGAAGGACTGTCCTGGATTGAGCGGGGTGATCGTGCCCGCGCGGTTGACCGTCCCGCCGGCGAGCGTGCAGCCACCGATGTTTTCATTGATGAGCAGGGCGCGCAGCGCTTGCTTTGCAGTCACTTTCACGACGACGGTGAACTCCTTGTTCGCCTCAACGCGATCAGGGATGTCGCGAGTGACGGACACTAAGGTGGAGTCAACAGTCGTGATCTTCAATGCGGCGAAGGCGCTGGCTGCGCTCGATGCTGTAACTTGGATGTTCGATGTCCACGTGACAGCATTAGCTGGGTCAACGCCTGCTGCGGTCGCCGGGGTTGCAGAGCCCGTGATCGCGAAGGTTCCCGGCGCAGCTCCGGCGCGCACTCTGTATTTGATCTCGAACTTCTGGCCCGGAGCCAGCGGGCTGATCGTGCCGCCGCGGGTATCGCCCGTGACGGTGAACGCCGCATCGGGCCTATCGCTGATGATGAGAGCGGTCAATGGCTGCTTGGCCGTGCACCGCACGGTGATCTCGCGCTCCGCACCAGGGGCCAGGCGCACCGGGACGATGCGCTCGCACTTGATCAGCGCGCTCTCGCCAACGTCGGTGCGGGTTTCTGCAACTGGCGGTATGGGGACAAAGGCACCGGCCGGCCGCGTGTAGTACGCGATCAACGTATCTTTGTCGCGGGCGAAGAACTCCGTGGCGCCTAGAGTGCGCCCTTGGTTCCTCTCATCAACGATGACGATGCCGTCAATGTTCCGGAAGATCCCGGTATCCGGCCCAGTCTCGACGAGGGTCAGCTCGATCTCACTAGGCAGGTTGCTATCAGGCTCCGTGGGAACATTCGGTCCGAAGAACCGGCGCTCGTTGCGCAGGACGACCGTGACGGTCTGCAACGTCGCCGGGTTGGTGTTCTCGTCAGGATCGTTGACCGTGACAAAGATCGTGCGGCCGACATCTGTCAATGTCGTAGGATTCCCAGCAGCATCGGTGATAGAGATAATAGCACGTCCGCGTTCGCCTGGGGTAGCGCCGCTGTAGATCTTGCCAAGAACTATAGAGATGTCATTGGGGTTGGTCGGGTCCTGATAGCGCACGAAGATCGTATCGGTATCGAAGACCTCGAGCGTCAGGTCGCTCGCCGCGCCGCAGGTGCCCGTGCAGACTGGCCCTGCCTCCCCGATCAGTCTCTTTGTCAAGAGAATGCCGGTCTGGCTGCGGAAGACGCCTGTGTTCGCGCCCGTCTCTTGTAAGACGAGCCCACTCACCAGGGTGTTCACATAGTCAGAATCGACACGATATCCCGGGTAGTCTGGGCACGGCCCAGCACAGATCTCAACCACCGGGACGTCTTGGCCCAGCTGAGTCTTGAGTCCGCCCTGTAAGATCTCGACCTCATCTGAATCACGGTTCTCATCGGGATCGATGACCGTGATGAAGATGGTCTCGCCCACGCGCCAAAATTGCTTGGGCGTTCCGTTGATGTCCGTGAGAAGAACCTGGCCCTTACTGGCCAGCGCTGCTGGAGCCATCGCCGTGAGTCCTACAATAAACGCGATCACGGCGATCAGGCTCGCCAACTGTACTCTGCGCTTCTTCACTTCTATACCTCCTTCTGGTTAGGTCTAGAATATAGCCAACATGCTCAGAAAGACGCTCGCGCCGATGCGAACGTGTGCCGAAAACGATCCGTTCTTGCTTTTGGCGACCACCTCCTGATCGAGAAAAGCATTCGCCTCTGGTTCGACTCGTCGTGTTGTAAACACAAGACGCACTCCCAAGGCGTGAGATTTTCAGTATTATTGTAGCAGCCACTCTCCCCTCTGTCAAATCGCATATCCATCGTCGTAAAGAGGCACCGGAAGATCGCCCCTGTTCCCGTCCAAGCTTGTGTAAGCTTGGCTCTGCTCCACGTCTCTGTCCTCCCTGGCAAAACTTGGCCATATCTTACCATATGCTAGGCCTCCCTGTCAAGCAGGAGCCGAGGCTTGTCCAAGACCATACGTCGTGCGCGCCGTCTTTCATACGCTTTGGCTAGCAGTCTACTCTATCTCCTTATATGCCCCAAGGACATGCGTCCCTAGCGCACCATGATCTCGGTGCGCAGAGGACAGTTATGTAAATTATACTGGGCACTATGGTGATGGCGATCACGTGGTGAGCTTCATGCTGCGCCGCGCTGCTTCAGCGATCTTCTCTGCCGTCAGGCCGTAGTGCGCGAGAAGCTGCTCGGGTTTTCCCGATTGCCCAAATTTATCCAAGATCCCCACGCGCACTAACGGGATCGCGTGTTCGGATAAAATCTCAGCGAGGGCTCCACCCAAGCCTCCAATCACCGAGTGCTCTTCAACACTGACAGCGCAGCCCGTCGCTTGAGCGTAGTCAATCGCTCTCTGATCTAACGGCTTGATCGTCGAGACGTTGACGACTTGCGCAGAAATCTTTTCTCGCTCAAGGAGCTCCGCAGCCCTGAGACTATAAAAGAGCATCAGCCCGCACGCAAAGATCGTGACGTCCGTGCCGGGGCGCACGATCTGAGCTCGCCCGATCTCAAAAGTCACAGACTCGTCGAAGACGACGGGAAATGCCGCGCGCGCTAAGCGCACATAGACTGGCCCAGAATGCTTATACACAGCATAGATTGCTTTTTTTGTCTCGTAGTAATCTGCTGGGACGATAACAGTCATGTTGGGCAAGGCTCTCATCACAGCGATGTCTTCGACGGTCTGGTGCGACGCCCCGTCTTCGCCAACAGTGATGCCCCCATGCGTCGCGACGATCTTGACGGGCAAATTGTTATACGCGATCGTTTGACGGATCTGTTCAAAAGCTTTTTCGACGAAGATCGCAAACGTGCTGACGAAGGGCTTTTTGCCCGACAGCGCCAACCCTGCTGCGGCGCTCATCATATTGGCTTCGGCGACGCCAAAATCAAAAAATCTCTCGGGGAATTTCTCTTTGAACCAATTTAAGCGCGTCGAGCCGGGCAGATCTGCCGTGAGCGCCACGATATCTTTGTCTTGGGCAGCTAGCTCTAAGAGCGCCTCGCCGAAGGCGTTGCGGGTCTCTAAGTATGTGACTGCTGGGGCCATTAGCTCTCTCCCTTCAGGCGGGCGCGCGCGACTTCGACGACCTCTTGGGCCAGCCGCGCAGCCTCTTCTGCAGCTTCACGCGTATAGACCCTTGCAGGGATGCTCCCTGGGAGACTATTGGGGTAGCGCGTCGGCACATAGTAGCTATCTAAGATGGCCCAGCGCTGGGCATGTGCTGCAAATACGGCATCATACTGGGCAGCGTCATGACAGAGCCGCTCTACTGAGTGTCCCAGCACGATCTCGCGCCCTTGAGCATATAAGAACCCTTTGAGGGCTTTCTCGGCGACTTGCTGCGCGAGAAAGCACGCAATATGATATGCCCCCTCGCGCACGAGATGGTGCGTCCATTTCAGATCTTCTTCAGCTTGTTCCAGCCAGCGCCGGCCCTCATTCGTCGGTTCTCTCATAGATGATCCGTCCCTGCAAGAGGGCTTGCTTGACAAACCCATGCTCGCGCGCCTGAGCAAATTCTTCAGGCGTGTACCCGATAAGATCAAGATCGACGTCCAGCTCCACCAGCGTTGCCAGGCGCTCATAGAGCCACGCTGTGCGCGTGATCACGTCGTGCTCCGAACGCATGACGACGAGCAGATCGAGATCGGTGCAAAGGTCGCGCCGGCCACGCACATACGAGCCGAAGAGCCAAACGCGCTCGACTTCTGGGATCTGGGCGAACGCCTTGGGCAGGGCTTCCACAACGCGCGCCAGCGCGTCTGCGTAGCGGGCGCGCTCCCGCTCTAAACCGATCGCACTCATCGCTTCAGCTTCCCCCAATCAGCTAAAAACTGCTGCAATCCCAGATCCGTCAACGGGTGCTCAAAGAGCTTTTCAAAGACCGCATAGGGCATGGTCGCAATGTCCGCGCCGGCCAATGCTGCCTCGACCACGTGCATGGGATGGCGAACACTCGCGACGATCACCTCGGTTTCAAATCCGTAGTTGTCAAAGATCTGAATGATCTTGGAGACGAGTTCCATGCCATCCTCGCTGCGGTCGTCCAAGCGCCCCACAAAGGGGCTGACGTAATCCGCTCCGGCTTTCGCAGCGATGAGCGCTTGGCTGGGCGAGAACACGAGCGTTACATTTGTTGGGATTCCCTCATCGGAGAGCCTTCGGACAGCTTTCATCCCCTCGCGGGTCATAGGGATCTTCACAACGATCTTCTCGTCGAGCTCCGCCCAGTGGCGAGCTTCTTTGATCATCCCCTCACAGTCAGCGCTGATGACCTCAGCGTTAACGGGGCCGTCCACAATGGCACAGATCTCTTGGATGACTTGGACGGGGTCGCGGCCCTCCTTCGCTAAGAGAGTCGGGTTGGTCGTGACACCATCGAGCACGCCCATCTCCGAGGCTTGCTGGATCTCTCTGACGTTGGCAGTATCGAGAAAGAATTTCATACGTGACCTCCCCCCTGCACCCTTCCCCAACGCGAGAAGGGCATTCCAAGGTTAGGTTGTATCATACCGCACGGCACGGATGCGTGCCAAGTTTGTGGGATCGGACTGCTCATCGTCCTTGGGAGTCTCTAAGATAAACGGCTTGTCACGCAGCGCCGGATGATTGACGATGAGGCGAAAGCCCTCGGTCCCAATGTGGCCCTGCCCAATGTGCTCATGGCGATCTCGCCGCGATCCCAACGGGAACTTTGAGTCGTTCAAGTGCACGAGCACAACGCGATCCAACCCGATCTCGCGATCAAGCTCTGCGAGCATTTGCTCCAGCCTGTAGGGCGTCGTCATGTCGTAGCCGGCACAAAAAGCATGGCACGTGTCTATACAGACCCCAACCCGGCTCCTATCCTTTATATTATTAAGTACAGTCCCCAGCTCAGCGAACGAAGCCCCCAGCTCCGTGCCCTCACCAGCAGAGTTCTCTAAGAGAATTTTGACGTCAGGGGCGTCTTGGGCTTGCGGGCTGGCTAAGACCATATCTATCGCCTCGACGATGCGCTCAAGACCCCTCTCGACGCCCTGGCCCATGTGTGCCCCGATGTGGGTATTGACGTGAGGAATTTGTAGCTCTCCTGCACGCTGGACTTCGTCTTTGAGGGCTTGCACCGAAAGCTTGAAATTTTTCGGGTCAGGGGAAGCAAGATTAATCAAATAGATAGTATGGATGACGACGTACTCGATGTGAGCGCGCTGGCGCCGCTCGATAAATTTTTTGGCGTCGTCGGGCTTGAGGGGCCCCATCTTCCAGCTGCGTGCGTTATGCGAGAAGATCTGCAGCGCGTTGATTTTTAACTCCTCCGCACGGGCGACAGCCTGCTCAAGCCCGCCAGATATAGATACGTGACAACCTAAGAGCATAAGAAAATACCCCCGAAACGACCAGCTGTCTTCTGGGCTTTCCCTGGCCTATTCCGTGAGCTCCCCAATTCTCACCGACATGAGTATAATCTCACCAGCGCGCTCCGTCAAAAGCCAAACAATGCTCGGGCATTCTGCGTCGTCGCCCGTGCGATCTCGCCGAGGGGGAGCTTTTTTATCTGAGCAACCGCGTGGGCGACATAGCGCACGAAGCTTGGCTCATTGCGCTTGCCCCGCATCGGCACGGGAGCAAGATACGGGCAGTCTGTTTCAACTAATAACCTCTCTAACGGGATCTTCGCGACGGCGTCGCGCAGCGCCTGAGACCTCTCAAACGTCACGATCCCGTTCACTGACAGATACATTCCCAAATCGAGCAACTTTTGGGCAAGCTCCCAATCCCCCGTGAAACTGTGAATGACCCCGCGCACGCTGGGGTGCTCGCTCAGCACGTTAAGAAGATCTTCAGCACTATCACGCAAATGGATCACAACGGGCTTGTTCAGCTCGCAAGCCAGGGCGAGCTGCGCCCGAAAGGCTCTCTGTTGGCTTGCGCGCGGCGCGTACTCTTTGAAGTAATCTAAGCCGATCTCACCGACGGCCACGACTTCCGGCTCAGCGCACAGCGTGCGCAGCTGTTCTACCGTCGCCTTCCCAGAGAGCTGCTCAGCGTGGTGAGGATGAATCCCTACGGTGCAGCGCAGCTCGTACTTGCGTGCGATCTCTAGGGTCTTCCAGCTAGAAGCGACGCCCGTGGCAATCGAGATAATACTGACACCGGTATCGCGGGCACGTCGGATGACGTGCTCGCGATCTCTGTCAAACTGGGAGCTGTCCAAATGGGCGTGGCTATCAATAAGCATGATTCACTCAAACTCTCGCAGAGCGCCTGGCAAGGCGCGCAGCACGTCAGAAGCGATCATCCCGCGCTCGCCCACGTCGGGCTTTATCAGATCTGCCGCCCGCCCATGAAGATAGACTGCACAGACGCTTGCTGTTACGCTGTCAAGCCCCTGTGCCAGTAAGCCACCAAGACAGCCTGTCAGCACATCCCCACTGCCCCCGCTTGCCAGGCCGGAGTTGCCCGTCGCATTGATAAAGACTTCTCCGTCAGGTGTCGCCGTCACAGTGGGGACGCCCTTGAGCACCAGCACGCTGTGAAACTGTCTTGCGGTCTCGCGGGCGATGCCGACTCGGTCGGCCTCGATCTCGTCCACGCTCTTGGCGATTAAACGAGAGAGCTCCCCTGGGTGTGGCGTGAGCACCGTGGGCGCCATGCGTTTGGTGAGAAGCTTCTTGGCTTCTGTGCCCAGGGCGTTGAGCCCATCGGCATCGATAACTAACGGCTTGTTGGCTTGTGCGACAAGCTGGTGTACTGTCCTAACAGTCTGCGGGTGTCGTCCCAGCCCTGGTCCCACAACCAGCACGTCTTTATCTTGGAGCATCTCCAAGATTTTTGGGAGAGCCGAAGATGCGATAGCGCCGTCTATGTCTGGCAGGCCGAGTTTGATGACTTCGGTGAGCTTGGCTTCCATCGCGGGCAGCAGACTTTCGGGCACAGCCAGATAGACTAAGCCCGCTCCAGCGCGCAGCGCCGCTTCGGCACAGAGCGCTGCTGCGCCCGTGTACCCCCGCGAGCCTGCAATGACCAACACTTTGCCATAGTCGCCCTTGTGGCTGTAGGGCTCTCTCTTGGGCAGACGCTCGCGCATCCAGCCAGCATGGACCCATGTCATCGCACCGGCATATTGGTCTACCAGCACGCGGGGATACCCGATGGGCTTGATCACCAGCTCGCCGACGTACTGGCGTCCTGGGTAGAGTAACAATCCCAGCTTGGGCAGCTCAAACGTCACAGTTAAGTCGGCGCAGACCGCTGGCCCCAGCACATGCCCCGTGTCCGCTTCCACCCCGGAGGGGATATCTATGGCGCAGACAAACGCTGAACTGAGATTGATAAGTTCAATGGCTGCAGCAGCCAGATCACGTGCTGCGCCGCGAAACCCCGTGCCGAAGAGCCCGTCTACAATAACATCTGCTTCCGCGAGCGCCGCAGCAAGCGCGTTGACCTCTTTGGGTTTCGTATGGTGCTGGATAGTGAAGCCCAGCTTGTACAGTATGTCAGCTTGCTGGCGTGTCTCCCCAGAAAACTCTTTGGGGGTGCACAGGGCGTGCACAGCCACAGAAGCCCCCAGATCAAGTAACCTTCGCGCCACGACCAAGCCGTCACCACCGTTGTTGCCCTTCCCAATGACGATGGCAATCTTTTTATGGACGAGATCAGGGAAGCGCGCGCACAGCTCTTCTGCGACGGCGCGCCCCGCATTCTCCATCAACACTAAACTCGGGATGCCCAACCCTGCGATCGCTTGGCGATCCAACTCGGCCATCTGCGCCCCAGTGAGGACCTTCATAACAACGCCTCGACGAACTCGTCGGCTTTGAATTCTCTTAAGTCGTCAGCGCGCTCGCCCACACCAATCAGCTTAATGGGCAGCTTCAGTGCGCTCGCGATCTGAATTACAGCACCGCCCTTAGCTGTGCCGTCGAGCTTTGTGACGACGATCCCGGTCACAGAGATCGCTTCATGGAAGAGCTTCGCTTGGGAGATCGCGTTCTGCCCCGTCGTGCCGTCTAGAATTAACAACCGCTCGTCAATGGGGCGCCCTAGACGCTTCTCCGCAACTCTATTGATTTTTTTGAGCTCTTCCATCAGATTGTGCTTCGTGTGCAGGCGCCCGGCCGTGTCGATGAAGACAGCATCAGCTGCTTCGTTCAGCGCGCGCTCGACGGCATCAAACGCCACGGCTGAGGGATCAGTCCCAGGACGATGCGCGATCACCTGCGCCCCCACGCGCTCCGCCCAAATCCCCAGCTGTTCTATCGCGGCTGCGCGAAATGTGTCCCCAGCAGCAAAGATGATCTTTCGTTTGCCGAAGTCGTCTTTCAAGCGCTGCGCGAGCTTGGCGATGGTCGTGGTCTTACCGGATCCGTTGACACCCACAATTAAGAAGACCGTGGGTTGGCCGTCGGTTCGCAGATTCAAAGCTCCTTCAGCAGGGCGCAGGCGCTCTTTGAGAATCTCTTTCAGAAGCCCCATGACTTCTGAAGAGTCTTGCGTGCCGCGCGTAGCCGCACGGGTTTTCAGTGTCTGCACGATCTCCGTCGTTGCGTCCACGCCGACGTCAGCTGTGATCAAGACCTCTTCAAGTTCGCCCAGCAGCGCGTCGTCCAGACGCCGCCCCGGCTGTAAGACCTGAGCTAACTGCCCCACAAGCTGCTCTTTGGTCTTTTTGAGTCCGTCCTTGAGTCGTTGAAACCAGCTCATGTTACATCCTCTCTGGGGCCTTCAGCCCCAGCAGATCAAACGCCCTCTCAAGCACAATTTGTACTCCACGGCAGAGTGCCAGTCTGGCTTGCATCAACTCCGGGCTTGCTTCATCCAGCACACGATGTCTCTCGTAAAAATCGTGAAAGAGCCCAGCAAGCTCATGCGCGTAGACCGCGATGAAGTGCGGCGCCAGGTGTTCTGTTGCATCGCACACGATCTGAGGGAACTCGTCGAGCTTCTTTATCAAGCCAAGTTCTTCTGCTGCCCGCAGATTGTGCAAGGCATCGTAGGGCACCGCTGGGGCTTTCTCGAAGATGCTGCGTATGCGCGTGTACGCGTACATCACATAATAGACGGGGTTATCTTTGGACTGCTGCTTGGCCAGGTCCAGGTCGAAATTGACGTGGGAGTCAGCGCTGCGCATGAGCACAAAGTACCGCACGACGTTGACGGCAAAGTCCTCGCGCCAGGCTTCGCCTGGGCCGTCGGGGAGCTCAACGGTGCTCTTGATCTCGTCAATGAGCTCGTCTATAGTGACGAAGGTGGCCATGCGCTTGGACATCCTGACGGGCTGGCCCCCACGGAGGAGATTCACCCACTGATGAATGAGCACACGAATTTTGCCGGGATCGCACTCTGTGGGGAGTTTTCCGCCCTCCCAGAGTGCTCGCACAGCGGCGAGTACATCTGGGTAGGTATCTTGATGGTCTGCGCCGAAGATGTCGACTATAAGATTGAAGCCACGCAGAAGCTTGTTCACGTGGTATGTTATATCAGGCAGCCGGTATGTCGGCTCGCCAGTGTGACTGCGTACCAGCACCCTGTCTTGTGGGCGTCCCAGCGCCGTCGCTTTGAACCAGATCGCGCCGTCCTTCTCGTAGGCCAAGCCCAGCTCCTGGAGCAACTGCAAGAGTTTTTCATTGGTTACAGGCACGAGGTTGCGATCCACATGGTCTTGTTGATAAAGCCAACTTTCATTGTAGTAGACGTCGAAGGCGCGCTCTGGGGGCAATCGGAAGAGCCGCGCGAGCGTTCGCTTGATCTCTGCGAACAATTCCGCTTCCGCAAACTCGGTGAATGCCTCACCGCTCGCGTTGGCCCAGCTGTCAGCGTACTGCTGGTGGATCTTTCGAGCGATTTCATAAATATACTCCCCATAATACCCTTCTTCAGGAAACGGCGAGGGCTTCCCTAACAGCTCTAGATAGCGCGCCCGCACGGACTCGCCCAAGAGCTTCATCTGTCTTCCGGCATCGTTGTAATAATATTCTCTTGTCACGTCATAGCCGGCGTTCTCTAAGAGCCTAGAGATGACGTCGCCCAGCACTGCTTGGCGGCAGTGCCCAATGGTTAATGGCCCGGTGGGGTTGGCGCTGACGAACTCCACTTGCGCCTTCTTCCCACGCCCCAGGGAGAGCTTCCCATAGTTGTGCCCCTGGGCGAGGATCTCTGCGAGGGCTTGCTGAATCGTCTCTCGCTTGAGGAAGAAGTTGAGAAACCCTGGCCCAACGGCTTCTATCTTCTCAAAAGGGCTTGTGTCGATGTGAGCCCCAATCTCTTCGGCGATCTGGCGGGGGGCTCTCTTGAGTTTTTCTTTGAGCACAAACGCTACCGTACTGGAAAGATCGCCGAATTCGGGCTTCTCCGGCACGGAGACCTCTATCGGTTCTGTGAGCCCGTAGAGCCCCTGGATCGCTTCGTGGAGCTTCTCACGCACGAGTTTGCGCAGCATCACGGACACCCAGCACGCTCTGGATTATAGGCGTCAATCAGTTTGTCCAAAAAGCGCACAATTCTTTGCTCGATCTGTGGGGTAATCTCTTCAGCATCGAACGTATCGAGCCGGCCCCACGCCGTCAGCGCGATCTTCTTGGGCAACGACGGGTACGGCGCTACAACCACTTTGCAGTATTTTTCAAAGTTCTCGGTGCGCAAGCGCCCGATCAATCTTTTTAAGCCTTCGACAACGGGGTCGTCGAGCGCCGGGCTCTCCGCAGGACGATACTGCACGAAGACGCCCCCAAGCTTCAGCATACGCACTTGAATCTCATTGGGAATAGGTCGGTCATGGATGCCCCAGTCAGTCGTTGCTCCCGCGTGGGGTCCTGACGTCGGGGGAACAGAATTGTACTGCACCGTCTCGCCGAGACGCACCTGATAGTCGCTGGATCGCTGGATGGGGATGGCCACCCCTGGCTTGGCAAAATAGAGACTATAGATGCCCCATCCTCCTAACCCTAACACTATAAAGATTCCTCCCACCATGATCCCACGGCGCAACAGCACCTGGGAGAACGTCGGCCGGCGCGGCATTCGCCTCTTGGGAACGGCCATTGGTCGTCTCTGGCTTCTAGGCATAGTTGCAACCTTTACAAGCAGATTATATCATAGAATAAAACGATAAGTCCACGAAGAGTCAGGCGGGTCTGGATACCTAATGGCATCGTACGAGCAGATTGAGCATCAGCTCAAGCCTGGCTCGGTGGTGCGGGTGCTAGGCGGCGAAGAGCTGGTCATGATTGCGCTACAGATCTTCGACATCAAGATCGATCTTGAGAGAATTCTAGAAAAGAAAGGAGCTAGCTGAAATCATGAATCTTAAGGTTTGGTTTCTCGCGACGCGGCCGTGGTCGTTCACCATGACGGCGATTTCTGTGGGAGTCGGCGGAGCTATCGCTGCCCTTGATGGGGCTTTCGACGTCTGGCTCTTGTTCTTAACGCTGATCGGCGCGGTCTGCGTCCACGGCGCGACGAACCTCACCAATGACTACTTCGATTACAAGAGCGGGGTCGATCGCCCCGGCGCACCGACAACGCTCTACCGCCCTCATCCGCTGGTGCAAGGGCTCATCTCCCCCAAAGAGGTGCTCGCGGCCAGCCTGGGGCTGTATGGACTTGCGGCAATCATCGGACTATATCTGGTCTGGCTCAAAGGGCTAGCGTTGCTGTGGTTCATCCTCATCGGGGCGATAGCGAGCTTCTTTTACACTGCTGCCCCGCTCAGATACAAATATTTTGCCCTTGGGGAGCTCTCAGTCTTCTTAATGTGGGGCCCGCTGATGGTCAGCGGGACGTACTTTGTGCAGACGGGCTTGCTCAGCCCTAAAGCCGTGCTCATCTCGCTTCCGTTTGGGCTGTTAGTGGCGCTCGTTCTGCTTGCCAATAATCTAAGAGACATCGAGTACGACGGCAGCGTAGGGATCAAAACTTTAGGGACGCTGCTGGGCCAGCACAAGACGCTCTATCTCTACCACGGGCTGATCGTATCCGCCTATCTGGCTGTCGTTGTATTGATTGCACTGAAGATTCTCAGCCCCTGGGGCCTGTTAGTATTCTTCTCTGCACCTATAGCGCTCAGATTGATCCGGACGATGCAGCAGCAGATCCCCAACGACGCTGATGCCCGCACTTCCCAGCTCGATATGCTCTTTGGGGCCTGTCTTATTCTTGGCTTGGTCTTAGAGAAATTCCTCCCCCTATGAGCAACGAGCGAGAGATCAGAGCCATCGCGCTGACGGTCATAGCAGCGTTCGCTCTCTGGTATTTCGCATTCCAGACAGAAGTCTGGAATTTCTGGACGAGGCTCTCGCTCGCGGCGGCGACCCTGGCCGCCAGTGCCCTCGCGCTGACACCCGACCGAGTCAAGCTCTTTCAGTTTCGTTGGCGCGATATAGCTATCGGCGTCATTTCGGCTCTCGCGCTCTATGGGATCTTCTGGCTGGGTAAGCAGATCGCTCCCCTGATCTTGCCCTTTGCAACAGCTCAGATCAGCAGCGTCTATGCCAATCGAGTGCAGCTCGATCTGGTTTGGATCGGGCTGCTCTTGTTCTTTCTTGTGGGACCCAGCGAAGAGATCTTCTGGCGTGGATTTGTGCAACGCCAGCTCAGCGAGCGATTCAGTGCCCCAGCAGCTCTTCTTGCGACGACAGCGATCTATGCGTTGGTACACATCTGGACACTCAATCTCATATTGATACTCGCTGCGACAGGAGCGGGGCTCTTCTGGGGGTGGCTCTATCAGCGCACGCAGAGCTTGGTATCGGTTATCGTCTCCCACGCCCTCTGGGACCTGCTTATATTTGTAGCCTTCCCGTTAATGTGACATAACTCATAAAATGATATGACAGAACTTATGGTGCAGCCTCATCAAGAGTCGGTAAAATTTATCAAGAAGAGTTATCAGCGATCAGTAAAAACGGAGGTTTTATGAAGATAGCAGTTCCGAAGGAGACCGCGCCTTATGAGCGACGCGTCGCGTTAGTCCCAGAGACCGTCGCGAAGCTCGTGAAAGCTGGCATCGGAGTGCAGGTCGAAGCGGGCGCTGGCGTTGGGGCTTCGTATCCTGATGCCCAGTATCAAGCCATCGGCGCTCAGATCATTCCCGACCGAAAGACGCTCTTTGGCACTGCGGACATGGTGATCAAGGTGCAGAAGCCGACCCCAGAAGAAGTCGCGCTGCTGCGCGAGGGCAGCGTCCTGATCGGGATCTTGCAGCCGTTGCTCAATCCCGATCTCGTCCAGCAGCTCGCCCAAAAGAGGATCACAGCCCTCGCCATGGACATGATCCCCAGAATCACCCGGGCTCAGCCCATGGACGTGCTCTCGTCGCAGAGCACCGTGGCAGGCTATAAAGCCGTGCTGATGGCGACTCAGTATCTGCCCAAGTTCCTCCCCATGCTCTCGACCGCCGCGGGCACGATCACCCCAGCAAAAGTCTTTATCATTGGTGCTGGGGTGGCAGGGCTCCAAGCGATTGCGACTGCCAGACGCTTAGGTGCTGTCGTCTCCGCGTTCGACGTCCGGCCCGCCGTCAAGCAAGAGGTCGAGAGCTTGGGTGCCAAATTCGTCGGCTTAATCATAGAAGAAGCTGCCGACAAGTCCGGCTACGCCAAGGAGCTGAGCGAAGAGCACCAGCAAAAGGAACGCGAGCTCATCGCCAAGTATGTGAAGGAGTCCGACGTCGTGATCACGACGGCGCTCGTCCCCGGCAAGAAGGCCCCGCTGCTTATCACCAAAGATATGGTCGCTGCGATGAAGCCCGGCTCGGTGATTATAGACTTAGCTGCCGAGCAAGGCGGCAACTGTGAGCTCACCCAAGCAGGCAAAGAGGTCACGCTCGACGGCGTCACGATCGTCGGGCCGATCAATCTGCCCAGCTCGATGAGCTATCACGCCAGTCAAATGTACTCGCGCAACATCGCAAGCTTTCTCAGCTTACTCATCACCAAAGAGAAGCAGCTCAATCTCGATTTCAATGACGAGATCATCAAAGGCTGCTGTGTCACTCATCAAGGTCAGATCATGCTGCAAAAATAACGAGCGAGCACTAAGGAGGCTTTATGACTGAAGCACTGTTAGCAGCAATTTATATCTTCGTCGTCGCGATGTTCTTAGGGTTCGCGGTGATTACCAAGGTCCCGCCCTTGCTCCATACCCCCTTGATGTCCGGCTCCAATGCCATCTCTGGAATCACGATCATCGGGGCCCTGATCATCGCCGGACGCCAAGAGGGTTGGCTGCAGACGATCCTCGGGCTCATCGCGATCATCTTAGCCATGACCAACGTTGTAGGTGGGTACTTGGTCACGGACCGAATGCTGCAGATGTTCAAGCGAAAGCCGGGTGAGAAGTAATGTCTCTACGAGAAGTGCTCATTGCGTTGGCGTACATGATAGCGTCGGCGTGCTTTGTCATCGGGCTGATGTGGCTGCAGTCGCCCAAGCGCGCACGCGCCGGAAATCTCTTGTCCTCGTTGGGAATGCTTGTAGCGATCGTAGCCACGCTCTTCATCTCAGGGATCAAAGACTACACAATGATCATCATTGGGGCATTGATCGGCTCAGCCGTGGGAGCGGTGATGGCTCGCACAGTGCAGATGACGGCCATGCCCCAGATGGTCGGGCTCTTTAACGGCTTCGGTGGCGGGGCCTCAGCGCTCATCGCTGCTGCCGAGTTTTTCAAATACGCTGCTAACCCCAGCATCCTGACGCTCGACGTCTCCATCTCGATCATGCTCGCCATGATCGTTGGGGCGATTACGTTCTCCGGAAGCATGATCGCTGCAGGGAAGCTTCAAGGGGTGGTCAACGAGCGTCCTATCACTTACCCCTATCAAAATATCATCAATCTGATTTTCTTCCTGACGATCGTCGCCGCGGCGGTCTTCTTGGTCGTCAACTTCGGGCATCCGTGGATCTTTCTCTATCTCACAATCGCAGCGTTGATCTTCGGTGTGCTCTTTACGATCCCCATCGGCGGGGCAGACATGCCCGTCGTGATCTGCTTCTTGAACGCCTTGTCGGGCGTCGCTGCGGCGATGGCTGGGTTCGTCATTAAGAACAACGCCCTTATTATCGCAGGTTCGTTGGTGGGAGCATCGGGGGTTATTCTCACGCAAATTATGTGCTGGGCGATGAACCGCCCGATCACCAACGTGCTCTTTGGGGCATTTGGCGCGGTCGTGACCGCGGGATCGTCCGCGACCGCCACAACCAAGACCGTCAAGCCCATTCAGGCCGACGAAGCTGCGATCTTGCTTGGGTATGCGCAGCTCGTGATCATCGTTCCCGGCTACGGCATGGCCGTCTCGCAAGCCCAGCATGCTGTCAGACAATTAGCTGACGAGCTTGGCAAGCGCGGGGTGACCGTCAAATACGCGATCCATCCTGTCGCGGGTCGTATGCCGGGACACATGAACGTTCTGTTAGCCGAAGCCAATGTCCCCTATGACCAGCTCTATGACATGGACCAGATCAATGACGAATTTCAGAATGCTGACGTCGCGCTGATCGTCGGGGCCAACGACGTGGTCAACCCCGCAGCCCGCTATGATAAGAGCAGCCCCATCTACGGGATGCCCATTCTCAATGCTGATCACGCTAAGCAAATTATAGTGCTCAAGCGCAGCATGAACCCAGGGTTTGCGGGGATCGAGAACGAGCTCTTCTATAACGACAAGACGCGAATGCTCTTTGGCGATGCAAAGGAGTCGCTCACGAAGCTCATCAATGAAGTGAAGAGCATCTAGGGAGTGTAGTGTGCTCGTAGGGCGGAGTGAGGGCCTCTATCACGCTTGGGGCGTGTTTGTAACGTGTCCCGACCATCAGGTACAATGTGGCCGCTAGGAGGCATTCATGGACTACCCGTTCTCCGAAGAGCATCGTATCTTCCGTCGTGCTGTCAGACGCTTCGTCGAAGAAGAGCTGAATCCGCACGTGGATGAGTGGGAGGCCGCCGGCATCTTCCCTAAAGAGCTTTATAAAAGAATGGGCGAGCTGGGATTCTTAGGGATTCGCTTTGACGAAAAATACGGCGGCGCTGGAGCAGATATCTGGTCCACCGTTGTCTTCTGCGAGGAGCTGGGACGGTGTCGCTCTCGTGGACTGACCATGAGCGTCCTGGTCCACACAGATATGAGCTCGCCATATCTGTATGAGTACGGCTCCGAGGCCCTCAAACAAAAATATCTGCCTGCGCTCATCCGCGGGGAGAAAGTTGCAGCCATCGCCCTCACTGAGCCTCACGGCGGGTCAGATCTCGCCGCCATGCAGACCACCGCCAAGAAGAAGGGCAATCAGTATATCTTGAACGGGAGCAAGACGTTCATCACCAACGCGATCAATGCTGATATCTTCTTCGTAGCGGGCAAGACCGAGCCCAGTGCGGGCCATCGCGGGATCTCGCTCTTCTTAGTCGAGCGCGGCACTCCAGGGTTTGAGATCCAAAAGCTCCCGAAGAAATTAGGGATGCACGCCTCTGATACGGGAGAATTGTCTTTCGATAACTGCCCCGTGCCCGCGGACCATCTCATCGGGGAGGAGAACAAGGGCTTTTATTATGTTATGCAAGGGCTGCAGAACGAACGCTTCGTCTCGTGCGTGGCATGCACTTCTTCAGCCCAGCAAGCCCTCGAAGACGCGATTCGCTATGCTCAAGAGCGCGAGCTCTTTGGCAAGAAGCTCTCGGAGTTTCAGATTACGCGCCATAAGTTTGCCAAGCTCCAGACGAAGCTCGAAGCCGCCAGACAATTGCTCTACCACGCAGCACGCCTGATGGAGGCCGGCGAGGACGCCACGATGGTCGTCTCAATGTGTAAAGCGTTCTGCGCTGACGTGGCCTGCGAAGTCGCCGATGAATGTCTCCAAATTCACGGGGGCTATGGCTACATCGAAGAGTATGACATCGCCCGGTTCTACAGAGATATTCGTCTCTGGAAGATCGGCGCAGGCACCACTGAAGTGATGTACGAAATTATCGCCAAACGAATGGGGATTTAGTAGTGTAGGGGCGAACGGCCGTTCGCCCCTACTTTTTCTATAAAAAACTATGGATCTACGTGCAGTGCCGCGACGATCTCCCCTGAGAACGTCCACGCCGTCTGACCGAGAACTGTCAGAGTCATATTCCGGACGTAGACAGAGCCTTCGAGCTCCGGGTCGCGTGGGTCGAGCTGCTTGTGCTTGAGCTTTAGCTCTGCTGTTAGCTGCGCTCCGTGCTGCACCAGTCCGGTAATCTTGTCTTTCTCATACGTCGCCGTGATCGAGATTGGCGCGGTAATATCGCCGATCATATTGATCGCCGGGGCGACAACCTTGACGAACGTCTGCCCGTCTACTATGTTCTTTGTCGGATCGAGCATGAGGTGCTGCACCACGGTGCCAAAGCTGCCCAAATCGTAGCGGCCCTCGACCATCACGCGGCCGCTCACGAACGCGAAAGCTGCTCCCTCAATGAGCACACCAGCAGGGACAAGCCCCCCAAAGACGAACCGTCCGGCAGCGTGTCCCAGATCATAGCCCATCTCCGCGAGCTTGCCCAGATCACCGGCAAGATACGCTGAGCCCGCGAACTTATAGATGACAGCCCCGCCGGAATTATACCCCGGCGCGATCTCTATGCGATACGAGACAGCATAGGGCAGATCGCCCAAAAAGACCATCTGAGAGACCGTAAGCGTCCGGCCCTCTAGCGCCACGCTCCCTAGCCCGACAGCGAACACACCCAGAACAAACAGAAGAGATAGCTTCCCAAGACGAGCCATAGAATCCTCCTTCAGCTACGATCGTTTTGTGACGAAAATATTCTAGCAAACCCAAGCTGACCAGAAAAGTAACGGACGTTACATTCACAGCTAGAACTTCCAACTCATTATTGTGAAGCTCCACGAGGGCTGTAGCCGAATAGATTTGGATTTCGCACCCCAGTTATACGCTGCCGTTGCGACAAGAGCCGGCACCAGCGGGGCCTTTAAGAGAAAGATTTGTTGGCTGACAGCAACCCAGACCTGTGTAGCCAGAAACGCTGCCCAAATGTTCCCATCAACCCGCCGCATGACTCCAACCAGCGCGACCCCAGCTAAGGCTCCTAGCCCCCGTCCCATGTTCACCGTGCGAAACCCTGGGGAATTGAGCCTAATGATTGACAACGGATCGCCTTCGATCGGGATACGTTGTTGCAAGACAACTAACTTATAGAGCGGGTCACAACTTCGCTCCACTCGCATACACGCCGTGTGCACCGTGCCCAACCCGATAGCTCCACCGATGACTGCCCCAATTTCCGCCCCTAAAAAGCCTTCACCCCAAAAGCCACGGGGGACCTGCTGAGC
>FMJZ01058332.1_pt1 | contig 19309 bp, 15 predicted proteins | sample 1987881 | NCBI WGS metagenome assembly FMJZ01 (sample SAMEA4378227, study PRJEB15110) | soil metagenome | biome: soil; feature: Field; material: Soil | place: India | collected 2015-03-11 | depth 0 m
AACAGCATGTTTTCAATTTTCTCAAACATTTGATTATATCCCTATAAATGTCCGCCACAACATTAACAATATTTTTTGTTAAAGAAAATTAGCGTTATATTAAAACGGACAAGCCATTATGCTTGAATAAGAATAAGGTTAAGGAAGACTAATCGATTTCAGTACATGAAGAGCGCATCGGAATTAGTGTATAGACTAATGTTGAAATTAGAGAACAGATGACTGCGGTTAAGTAATCTGCAATTGGTTACATCAGTCAGGTATCAAAAAAACTTTGTGATATGACCTTACAAAAAAGGTATAACTAACTATAATAAAATCTTTACAACCAGTGATAATATCTCCTTGGTTCTTTGGTTTGCCCAGATTGCTCTCATCCGAACAACTCCTGGGTTTACCTTCCATGTCTACCCACTAGAAAATCTAACTGATTGTCTTATAAACAACCAGCCCAATTTTTTCCTAAGACCCAACCTGGAACGCTGATTGGATTACCGACTATATTTACATTACAAATTAGCAATCTTTCAAACCAATTAGGTTATTGGAAAAGATCGTCGACTTATCTTCTTGTATTTTGGTCATCAAAAAACAAACAGGACCTGAAAAAATCTATGCTTTTAAAATAATTTTGTGCGTTCTACGGATACAAAATTGTTTCTGAAAAAGTATATTATTCTATAAAAAGCAAGTATTTTTTTATTGTCATGCTATTTGTATGAAGAACTCTGCAGAAGTCTATAATTACACAAAATGTCATACTGACTTGGTTTTTTTGTCTCTTATAAAATCGATGGTTGTAAGAATCGAAGTTAATTTCAGAATGACAAAGAGTATTATTTTTGTCGAACCCTTTGTTTATAATCGCATTTATAGAGTTTTTGTAATAAAAAATTCTTTTAGATTTTTAATATTATAATCGCAAACAAAAAGCAAGGTTCTGAATTTTTAAGATTTTCCGAATAATCGACCGTCTTAAAGCTAATCTGGTAAACTATCTTTTTTTACTTGCAAAACATAAAATTCGGGCTTATTGCTCTTAAATACAACTTGATACTTGTCTAATTCATTTTGGATTACAGGTAAAAGATAACGACGAGTTGTCCCCGTCCAATAAAAATTATCTAAAAGAACATAATCACATTGGCTGATTGCTTGTTTGACTTGTTCTTGGTTTTCAGTAAATGGATAGCCAATTGATTTACATCCGGATAAAAGATAGACGAATTCTGGTTTTCGAGACATTATAATTTTATCTTTGGCGATATTCTTATCAATCCATTCAATTGTTTCAAACCATCTTATCCAGTCTGCGGAATAACCTGCATATTTCTCACCTTTGAGATAGAGCGAATTATTTGCGGTGGCGATTTGGGCTTGGGGAATAAGGGCTAAGATGTTAATTAAAATTAAGATTAACCCGACAATAATCGCTAAAGTATTCTTTATTTTGAGTTTCGTCTCAAACCATTTCAAGCCCAAAAAGATATAAACTAAAACAAACGGTACAACGGGTAAGAGAAATCGGTCGCCACTCCAAACTTCAGGCCGGACAATGAGCATTGCGACATAAACAACTAATCCAATAATAGAAGCTAAAAAAGCCTTGCCTCTTGGCGAAACGAATCCGCAAATCACAATTATCGTTATTAAAATGCCTAATAAAGTTAAAATTACCTTATTGGTCATAGCCGGGAAATATATTTGGGGGAGGGCATAGAAGAAATAGATTTTAATATTTGCAATTATTCGGTTGAAAAAATCACTGATATTAATTTTTCCGCTTTGTAGGTTATACGGATTGCGCACGAATAAGACATCAACATATGGATTTTGTTTATTTATCGAGTAGTTTCGTATAAGCCAAGGTAAAACTAATACTGAGACAACTGCTAGATAAATTAATAAATATTTAAATTTTCGCTTGACTAGAAAATATGTCGCAAAACCAAAGATAAAAGCAATACCTGCAGCACGAATATAATAAGACCCAACTACGGCAACCGCACTTGCTATTAGTAAAGTTAATGATACTTTTTTTAGGGCAAGTTCTAACAGATAAAAACTTAATAAACCGAAGAATAAAAATGGAATTTCGGATAATAAAGCAAAAGAGTACTGAAGATATAACGGTAAAGTGGTAAAAACTAATAATGGTAAAAGATAATCTCGTTCTAAGTAGTGTCTCAATAAATAATAGACTATTATTAGTGAACCGATCGAGAAGAGTAAGATGATGAATTTTATTGCGACAAAGTTATTATTGAACAGTAATTGGCCAATACCCATTAAAAAAGGAAACCCTGGTGGCACCGTCGTATGAACTGGTTGATTCGGTTGATGAATGTCTCGGAATCCCTGACCATTGATTATGGACTTACCTAATATGAGATACAAAGCATTATCACCACCGGTCTCAAGTTTTGGGTCAAATAAAAATAGCGATAGAATTAGATTCAATAATATGACAAAAATAAAAATTGTTCGGGAAGAAAATTGAGGCAAAATTGGTTTTACTTTTACTGTTGGTTGCGACTTCTTAATAGTTTTCTTCTTCATATAGATTTAATAAAGACTTCATAAATGAATATTTTTCAAAACATATGAGGTAAAGTTGGTTTTAATATCAGTTGCAAATCTTTAATTTTTTTTCATCAGCAGATTTAATAAACACAACCAGATAAATGGTTGAGAGCTTCGAGATAAAATCGGTTTTACGGATAATTGCGACTTTTGATTATTTTTTTTCATATAAATTTAGTCAACGCATCGAGCATAAATTTATAAAAAGCCGAGATTAAATTAATTTTAATATTGATTGCATTATTTTAAGTATCGTATTCATAAAAACTTTACTAAAAGTTTCGATGAAAATACTGTCAGAAAAAATTTAAAGCACGGTCGATTTTGCTTACAGATACGTCTTCTTTATATGATATAAATTTTCCCAACTTTTTAATGCCTTATGCCTAAGCGCAAATAGATTAACGGCCGAGTAATGCTCCACCAGCCAATCAATGGTCGCATTTTGGTATAAGGTATATTTTTTTGACTGGGATAATTAATTGTAATCGGCACTTCTTTTGTTTTAAAGCCAAGTTTTACTGCTTTGTAATACAAGTAAGGTTCAAGTTCATAACGGTTGAGCCATACTTGATTAATATTTATGCGGGGATGCGAGACAATAGAAGTCTTAAATGCCCGGATGCCACTTGAACCGTCAGTAATTTTTTTGCCGACTAAAATTGAGAAGATAAAACTATATGCTTTAGTGCCGAATCGGCGATGACGAGGCATATTTGCCCAGCCACCACCTTTAAGATAACGCGAACCTTGCACAAAATCATAATCATCTTTAATAATCGGCTCAAGTAAACTGGGAATTTCTTCAATTTTAGTTTTGCCCGTCCCATTTATTGGTACAATGATGGAGTAGCCATTTTTTTGACCATATTCAATTCCGGTTCGCAGAGCAGCCCCAACACCTAAATTTTTTTCGTGTTTGATTACCGCTGCACCGGCATTGATTGCTTCTAGGCTAGTTTTATCAGTTGAACCATCATCAATAACCAACAAATCATAATTTAGCTTTTTTTTCAAATCCCTAATTACACCTCCGATCTTTTTTTCTTCATTCCAAACCGGAATAATAATTAAGACTCTTTTAATTTTAACCGAATGATTCACCATTAGTTTATACGACTAAAAATGTTTTCGTCTATCTCTTAAAAAGCAATCAAAGAAAACATATTTTGTACAAGCAGAATAAATCTTATTTCTACTCAATTCGTCTTTTATCTTTTAATATTCTGCACAGTCTTATCACTATTCTTTATCGGTCTATTTACCGATAAGCCATTCTTTAGTTTTCTTTAAACCATCATCTAAAGAGTACTTAGGAATCCAACGTAATTCTTTACGAATTTTCTCAATATTTACTACCCGACGCCGAATGTTATCAATATCTCTGCGGTCAATATAAGTTGGTGTAATATTTTTTCCAAAAAGTTTAATGATTTTTTGAGCCAAGGTGTTAATTGAGGTCTCAATGCCGGTTCCGACATTATAGATTTGTCCGTCAGCTTTTTCGCTTGCGGCTAAAATCGTGGCCTCGACCGCATCATCAACATAAGTAAAATCTCGGGTTTGCTCACCGTCGCCATGAATACTTGGTGGTTGGTCTTTAATTACCGCATCAAAAAATTTACTAACGACGCCGCAATAAGGGTTATCTGGTCTTTGTTTGATTCCATAAATGTTAGAATACCTTACAACTGTGGTAGGTAAACCATAGGTTTCGTAAAAGGAAAAACAGTAATTTTCTCCAGCCAATTTACTGGTAGCATAAGGAGTAAAAGGATTAATTGCATCGTCCTCATTAATTGGTAGATAACGTGGATTGCCATAAATTGAAGTTGAGGAAGTATAAACAACTTTTATTCCTCTTTCTTTGGCGGCTAATAAGATATTCAATGTGCCCCCGATATTAACGGCAAAATCTTCTCGCGGATTTTGGGTTGAGACAATAATATTTCTTGCCGCCAGATGGAACACCAAATCGACTTCTTTAACTAATTTTTTTACCAAATCTTCATCACACACACTACCCTCGACGAATTCAACCAAATTCGATTTCGGCAAATTTTCGATTTTGCCAGTAAAAAGGTCGTCGAGAACAATAGTTTTCACATTCTGGACAACTAACGCATCAACTAAATTTGAGCCGACAAAACCGGCGCCGCCGGTTACTAAAACTTTCATCTCACTTAACGGTTTCATAATTATAGTCCCTATTTGTTAAAAAACTCTTTTATTGTCTCAACGACAATTTTCAAATCTTCTTCGGTAAAAAGTGGCTCGATTGGAAGACTCAAGACTTCACTACATAATCTCTCGGCATTCTTTAGTTTCCCGAAAACTTTCATTTTATCGTCAAACACTTTCATCTGATACAAAGGTACTGGGTAATATACCATTGTCGCAATACCTTTTTCTTTAAGGAACTGTTGCAGTTCATCTCTTTTGCCATCTAACACTCGAATGGTATATTGATGATAAACATGATATCCTTCAGATAATTCTTTAGGCAGTTTTATCCCTTTGATTGGTTTCAATGCTTCATTGTAGAATTGAGCGATTTTTTTTCTTCGATTATTAAATTCATCGATGTATTTAAATTTTGCCAACAGGATTGCGGCTTGCAAAGTATCCAAACGGGCATTATATCCAATATGGTCAACATTATATTTATCTTTACCGCCATGTTTAATGAGCATTCGTATGAGTTCCGCTAAAACATCATCATTGGTCGCAACCATACCGCCATCGCCATAACCTCCCAAGTTTTTCGAAGGGAAGAAACTAAATGCGCCGGTAGTTCCGATTGAACCAAGTTTTTTATTATTCCACATACCACCAAATGCTTGAGCAACATCTTCCACAACAAAAAGATTAAACTCATTTGCAATTGCCATAATTTCGTCCATATTGCAAGCCTGTCCATAAAGATGAACTGGTATTATGCCGATAACCTTACGGTGTTTTTTTAAATACTTTCTGACTTTTTCCGTATCAAGATTATAAGTCTCTTTATCGACATCGATAAAAACCGGCTTAGCCCGTGCGCGAAGAATGGCATCACCGGTTGCGGTAAATGTAAATGGCGTAGTAATAATTTCGGCCTTGGCCTTAAAATATTCTTGACCGCAAAGTTTTATTGCTAAGGCCCTCAAAGAAAGAATTAAGGCTTCAGTTCCTGAAGACACTCCGATACAATGTTTTACACCTAGATATTGACTGACTTTTGTCTCCAGTTCTTTTACTTCTGGTCCTAGAATCCATTGTTGATGTTCAAGACATTTTGCAATTGCGAAGTCGATTTCATTTTTCATATAGTTGTATTCTAATTTTAAATCAAGCATTGGAATTTGTTTCATAATTTCTCTCCTACTAAATTTTTATTTTGACTTTTAGTAACACAATTGCCTAACGATGACAAGCATAATTCGAATTTTGTATTTTTACATAATTCTCTTGATGATTAATAATTTAATAAATTAACCATTAGAGTTTGTTTTATTGGTATCTAATTAAGAAATTTTAAGTCAAGACTTCTATCAATCTTTGCCTAATACTTTTTACAAAGTTTCCTTAATGACAACCAAGCTACCTTTTTTCAAAGAATATTTACTGCCACAGCTTTTACACGTTGCAATTTTGTTCTTTCTAATTTTTTTAAAGGGCACGCCACATTTACAAATCCAGCCGATTTGTCGAGCAGGGATACCAACAACTAAACCGTAATCAGGAACATCTTTTTTTACGACGGCACCGGCACCGACAAACGCATATCTGCCAATAGTGGTGCCACAGACAATGGTCGCATTTGCACCGATTGTGGCTCCTTTTTTAACCAGTGTTGGTAGAAACTCATTTTTCCGCTCAATAAATGCGCGGGGATTATAAACATTAGTGAAGACACAACTTGGGCCACAAAATACCTCGTCTTCTAAGGTAACTGCTTTATAGATTGAAACATTATTTTGAATTTTACAGTTATTGCCAATTTTAACATCCGGTCCGATCATCACATTTTGACCAATGACACAGTTCTGACCAATTTTTGTCCCTGATAAAATGTGCGAAAAGTGCCAAATTTTTGCGCCTTCGCCAATTTCAACATTATCATCAATGACTGCAGTGGGGTGGATATAATATTTTTTATCTTCAGAAATCGGTAATGTTGCACCTCGATTGCTAATCGATTTTTCTGCTTGCTCTAAAACTTTTAATACTGTCAATGCTTCTTCACCATCAGTTTTGGGTTTTGTCCGTTTTGAGACGCATTCAATAAAGTGTTTCATCTCTTCTTTTAGCGGTTCCCTATGTTCAAATTCAATGCAATAATATTCGGCTTTGTGAACTACAGGAATTTTTCCTTTATCCCATTCAATTTTATGGGGATAAATAAATAATTTTTCTTGGGTCAAATCATCAAATACGGCCATTGCCTTCGAGCCTACTGCAACCAATTTTTGTTCTTTGAAAGGGTGAAGCCAACTAACAAAAATATGAGCTTTGATTTCATTACTAAACTCTAATGTTGTTAAGGTGACATCAAATATATCTTTATTTATATAACTTTCCCCAAAACAACTAATTTTTATCGGTTCGCTTCCGATTAGCATTAAAATTACGGAAATATCATGAGGCGCGAAACTCCACAAAATATTTTCTTCAATGCGTAATTTACCAATATTCAGGCGATTAGAATAGATATATTGGATTTTGCCTAACTCACCCCGATCGATAATTTCTTTTAATTTAATGACTGCAGGATGATATTGCAAAATGTGTCCAACCATCAGTATTCTATTCTTAGCCTTTGCTAAATTAACTAACTCTTTGCCGTGAATATAGTTTAAGGCTAACGGTTTTTCGACAAACACATCTTTATTCGCAAGAAGTGCTTGCTTTACTAATTGATAATGGGTTTTTGACGGTGTTGAAATCGCTACTGCTGTTATACAAGGGTCATCAATCACATCATCGGTATTTGTTGTGTAATGCAATTCAGGAAACTCATTTTTCCGTTTTTCAATAATATTAAGATCGGTATCGCAGACTTTTCTAACCACATTTAATTCATACAGATTACGTAAGATATTTTTTCCCCAATCGCCAATTCCAATTACTGCAATATTTAAATTTTTTGTTTCAGCCATAATTACCTCTTATCAAGATTTTCAATTTCATCTAGCAAATAAATATTTTGTATTATAAATAATCATATTATGTTTGTCAATAAAATTGTCTGTGCGCTGTCTAAATTGTTATATATCTTGACACCAATTAAAATAATGAATACTATATACCCAAATTTTAATTATGTGTTGATTACTAACAATGAAGGAAATAAAGAAACCCAAACAACCGACAGGACATAAACTTTCTTTCCCGCCATTTTTTTATTATTTAATCATCATTATACTACTTATCATTATTTATTATTCCGAAATTATTATTCAGAAAAAATTTCTTTGGGATGATGTACTTTATCAATGGTATCCTTTTTTAACCTTTGCCAAGGATTGTTATAAAATCCTCAAATTACCTGTATGGAATCCTTATGTATTTTCCGGCGTTCCTTTCTTAAATGATATTGCTTGGGGAACTTTTTATCCCATTAATCTACTGTTTATTTTTATAAACGGCACAAGGCCATTGCAGTTTATACAGATAGAATTATTTATGCTTTTTCATCTTTTTCTTATAGGGTTTTTTACTTTTCTCTTATTAAAAGAGTTGAAAGTTGATAGCACTTTAAGTTTTTACGGCGCCATCGTCTTTATGTTTTCTGGCTATGTGAGTCTGCGGTCAATTCAAATTAGTCCAATAAATGTTTTTGCCTGGAGTATCGGTATATTTTATTTTTTCATAAGAATCTTATCTCATCAACAGATAAGTGATGTGATATTAGGCGGATTTGCCCTTGGGCTAGCGATTTTAGGTGGTCATCCGCAATTTATACTTTATTTGGTCTATGCCTTAGTACTTTATTATATTTATTATACAATAGTTCTTCAGAGACAGAATTTAATAAAATGGTTACGGATTTCTCTCAGTAAAATTATACTTATGTTTATAATCGGTCTTGGTATTTCGATGGTTCAATATTATCCGTCTTTCAAATATCTCCCTTATACACTAAGAGAAAAAATGACATACGAGCAGACTGTTGACGGTTCTTTATTACCAATTCAATGTTTAAACATCTTTGTGCCGAAGTTTTTTGGCAGTGTCAGCGGTGATGGTACTGATACCGTTCCATATTGGCTAGCACAATTTGGCCACTATTATTGGGAAAGTGGAATCTATATCGGAATTTTGCCATTTTGGTTCGCCATTTTAGCAATAATTTTTTCTACGCGTAAAACAAAATATATATTTATGATTGTCGCCATCTTGGCACTGCTTTTCGCTATGGGCAAATATTTTCCCCTTTATAAATTTTTCTGGTCGATTGTACCGGGATTACGACTGTTTCGCTTTCCGGTGCGTTTTCTGAGTATTTATACGCTAAGCGTTGGTCTTTTGTCAGTCTGGGGATTAGAATTTTTTGTTGGAGGTGGTGAGAAGTCCTTGTTAAAATTAAAAAAGTTCGCCAAATATTTGACTTATATATTAGTGATAATGCTTTTTATTTATATTTTATTCATCACCGGAACATTAAAAGATTTAAGTCATTATTTTAACAACACTCAAATCTATAAAAATTGTCAAAAACAATTCGGGTTGTTTTTTTTCTATCTTTTTCTTACGTGGTTATTTTTTATTGTTAGGACAAAGACGAATGTTAAACCGATATTTTTTATTTTGGGTGCTTGTGTTATAAGTTTTCTTGACCTCTACCAATTTGGAAATAAATTCAGTAAAAGCGACCGATCACCAACAGATTACTATCCATATACTAAATTAGTTGCAAACCTGCAAAAAGAGCGACAAAAAGAGATTTTTCGGATTAGAACCCGAGAAGATGGTTATATGATTTTAAAACGAAATGAAGGCTGCTTTTGGAAATTAGAAGCCTTAGAAGGATACACCGCATTAAATTTGCAGCGCTATATGACATTTAAATTACCTGTCCCGCGTTGGGCTGAACTCTTAAATGCAAAATATCTCATACATATTGATACCATAAATAACCGAATGGGTTTAATTCAAAATCCTAAATACTTGCCTCGCGCTTTCTTCTGTTCTGATTATCGAGTGATAAAAGATGATGATAAAATCTTACGCCTTCTAGCAAATGACAGTTTTGATGTCAGTCAAATTGTAATCTTAGAAGAAGAACCTGATGGTAAATTAACAGGTCAAAAAGCTAACGCCCAAGTTTCAATTCAAAATTTGGAGATTGATTATATTAAGGTTATTGTGCAAACTGACCAACCAGGATTTTTGGTGTTATCTGAGATATATTATCCTGAATGGAAGGCACGATTAGATAAAAATTTGACCAAAATTTATCGGGCGAACTATTGTTTAAGAGCAGTATATGTTCCGCAAGGTGAACATATTATCGAATTGTATTATGATAAGCATAATATAAAAATCGGCGGTCTAATGACATTTTTGACAATTGTAATATCAATTGGAATAATCATTATTCCATATCGTTTCAAATAGATAGTCAGCTTAAAGATCAGAAAAAATCGGTTTTACTGCAAGCAGTTTATTAAGAAGTTAGAGTACAATATTTAAAACGGTAAGTCGTCGATGTTCTCTTGGGAAATATTGGCTTCATCAATATCTTCTTCGGGTAAAGGTTCAGGTTCGCTTCCTAACTTATCTAAGATTTGCACTCGGTTCGCAACAATTTCTACTCGTTTTTGTTTATTGCCATTTTGGTCAATCCAAGTTCGACTACTCAGTCGACCTTCAATAAGCACGGAACTGCCTTTTTTAAGTCGCTCATTACACATTTCTGCCCATCGACCAAAAGTTCTAACATTAAAGAAACTTGTGTCGTCTTTCCATTCCTGGGTTTCTTTGTTTTGATAACGACGATTTACCGCAATCGAAAAACCACAGATAGGAGTACCTTTCGGCGTATATTTTATCTCCGGGTCTCGTACTGCGCGTCCCATAATTACTACATAATTTAACGACCCTAATCGTAAATCAGCCATATATAACTCCTTTTTTTTATTTATAATTTAATTGAATCTAATCAACAAGTCAACCATAAAATTAATCTTTCTTGATAATCGCAGTCCTCAAAATCTCTTCCCGATGTTTAATCGCTTCTTTAACTCCGGCGGTTGCTGTCGGTGGAGCTGAAAAACGAATAGTTAAGTATGTTCCTTTGGTTTCTTTTTTCACCGGATAAGCAAAATTTCGTTGTTGGGCGACGGTTTCCAGAATTTCGGCTCCTTGTTGCTGAGCGATGATATTTCTTAATTCATCCTTAAGATTATTTAGTTCCTCTTCGGACAGCTTTGAGGAAATGATAAATACTGCTTCATAATTTCTTTCCATTTTGCCTCCATATAATAAAATTACAAATGTAGTTCCGAAACTTAAAATCGGCTACTTTTTACTGTTGTTAATTTTGCTTCAAAGTTGTTAATTTCATAAAGAGAACAACAAGTGTGTCTCGAATTTTTCATAAAAAATTTAGCCTTCTATCGAGTTGCAAATTTAATTAATATTATATCTCCGTCTTTGACAATATAATTTTTACCTTCGACCAATACTTTTCCCGATTCTTTCGCCTTAGAAAAACTGCCGGCCGATACCAAATCATTAAACTGTAATACCTCGGCTTTGATAAAACCTTTAGCCATATCCGAATGAATTTTGCCGGCAGCATCAATAATGTTAGTTCCACGTTTGATTGCCCAAGCTCGACTTTCTTCGCCTTTGATTGTATAAAATCGAATCAAATCAAGTTGCCGAAAACATGCTTCCACAATTCCCTCAGCACCTTGTGCCGAGAGACCGAGACCCAGTCTTATCTCCACTTTCTCGGTTTCGCTAAAACCTTCCAATGCTTGTTCTAAAGATACGGAAAACAGATAAACATTTTTATTATTTAATACGGTAAATGACTTTAGATCGGTCTTGGTTTTGTCCGAACAATTTATGGCATAAATTACTGGTTTTAATACAAAGAGGTTTAAATCTTTTACTAATTCATAATCATTAGGGTCTAATTTGAGTCCGGCAAATTCTTTGACCAGATTATTTTTAAGATATTCCAAAACACCAAGCCGATGTTTATCTTCCGCCGTGTGTAGTTCTTTCTTTTGTTTCTCAATTTGTTTATTGATAATTTCTAAATCGGCAAGGGCTAATTCGCTCTCAACGATTTCTAAATCTCGTATTGGGTCAATAGTATTGTAAATATGGGGTATGGTCTCATCTTTAAAATTTCTAATGATATGTAATATTAAATGAACTTCCCGAATGTAAGAGAGAAATTTATTCCCCAAACCTTCCCCTTGATGGGCACCTTTTACTAAACCGGCGATATCAATAAACTCAATTGTGGCCGGTGTAACTTTGGGTGGCTTTAAAATCTGTTGGATAATGTTTAATCTTTCATCTGGTATCGTGACAATTCCGACATTTTTCTCAATTGTCGTAAACGGATATAAATCAACTCGGGCGTGGGCTTGGGTTAATAGGTTGAAGAACGAAGATTTGCCCACATTAGGCAATCCGACCAAACCAACTTTTAACATTATCAGAAATCCCCAAAACCTAATATTCGAAATGAATTTATCTTAGATAACATAAAGATTGTTTTGTTCATAGATAACCATAAGTTTATGGAATCGTCAGTGATACAATAATAGTTTGTATTCTGTAACCCACCAGAGCAATCAGTAAATGGTTGGTCAAAAAGATAGGATTATACACATTCATTGCGGTTTTGAAAACAATTTTTTTAAATTGTTAGCCATTTTTAAGCTATAAACCATCGGAATTATACTTATTCATTGCAGTTTCCAAAATTATTTTGCTCAAATTGTTAGCCATTGTACTTATAAGTCATAGGATTTTTCTTGATTGTTTCAAAAAGCGATTTTTCTTAAATTGGTGATCGGTGTAATCTGTAAACGGTCAATCATAATTTATTCATAAGTCATGGGATTATACTGATTCATTGCTGCTTCTAATCCGTGGCTTTCAATCATTTCGATTGCATCACAAGTTGCATCTAAGACCTTATTGAGTATTATTTTTTCATGAGCTGAAAATTTGGTGAGAACATATTCGGTTGCTGTCTTATTTACGGGCTTACCGATACCAATCCGAATTCGCGGAAAATTTGTCGTCTGAAGATAATAAATTATCGAGGCTAATCCTTTATGCCCACCATCGCTGCCCTTTTTGCGAATTCTGATTTTTCCTAATGGTAGCGCTAAATCATCACAAACAATACAAAAAAACTCATTATGTGTTTGAAGATATTCATAGACTACTATTCCTGAATTATTCATATAAAGCATTGGTTTTATTAATACCAAATGCAGTTGTCCGGATTTGGTCTGGGCAAGGTGATAGTCGATATGATGAGTAAAGTGCAGGCAATATCTTTTAGCCAAACGGTCAAGAACCATAAAACCGACATTATGCCGAGTTTCTTGGTATTTCCGCGTTGGGTTGCCTAATCCGAAGACAATCAATTTACTTTTTGGCTTCTGTTGCTGAGGTTTTCTTTTTTCCTGTGGCTTCGGCTTCCTCAGTTTCAGCTTCTACTTTTTTCTTTTCCGTGATTACTTCGGGTTCCTTTATTTCCTCAGTTACGGTTACTGCTTCTTCAACCAGTTTTCGCGGAGTTAAGACTGTAACCACAGGAGTATCAGGTGGTAACATAAATTCAACACCTTCAATCTTTAAATCTGAGATATGTATGGAATGTCCTAATTTCAATCCACTGATATCAATTTCAATATGTTCGGGAACTTTTTCAATTTCGCATTTTACCGGAATTGCTCTTAGTGGATGGTCTAAGATTCCACCCATTTTCACACCTATTGGGCTTCCTTTTAATATTACAGGAATTTTTAAGGTAACTTTCTCTTTAGCATGGATTCGCTGAAAATCAACCGATAATATTCTCTTGGAAATCGGTGCTCGTTGGAGTGATTTCAAAACCACCTTCATCGCAGTTTCGCCCAATTCTAAATTAATGATCGGACTATGTCCTTTAATTTTGTCTAACAACGCGTTAAACTCTTGCTCGGAAACAGCAATAGTTACTGGGTTATCACGATGTCCGTAGATAACTCCGGGAACTAAACCTTCGCGTCTCAATTTTTTGCTGGCTGAAGTGCCTATACCATTTCTTTCTTTGGCTTTTAGACTATATTCCATATTTTGCCTCCGTCAACAAATCTAATTAAGTTCACTTGTCTTACCAAGTGAATGAATTTCGGATAAAAACATTTATGGGTTGACATCCTTAAATTATTCGAACTAAAACAGCTAAAAATTTTGAACATTTTTAATTTCAGATGAACAGCGAACTGACTGATTCGCCTTTATGGATTCTTAAAATAGTATCGGCAAGCAGTTTTGATACAGAAAGAATCTTTATCTTAGGACTTATCTTTTCTTTTGGCAACTGTATGGTATCGGTTATCGTGATTTCGACGATATTAGAATTTTCTAATCGTGAAACCGCATCATTAGAAAAGACCGGATGGGTTGCGCAAGCCATAATCTTGCGTGCACCTTGATTAACCAGAGCTTGGGCAGCGAGGATTAAGGTATTACCGGTATCAATAATATCATCAAAAAGCAAGACATCTTTATTTTCGACATCACCAATGACCATAACGACTTCGGCTTGATTCGGTGAAGGTCGCCGTTTATCAATAATCGCCATAGGAATTTTATCACCTAAGCGTTTAGCAAACCCTCGCGCTCGATTCGCCCTACCGGTGTCTGGTGCTACTACTACTAAATTCGATAAATCATATTTGCTAAAATGTTCTACCAAAACCGGGGTTGCATAGAGATGGTCAACGGGGATATCAAAAAATCCCTGTATCTGTTCGGCATGCAAATCCATTGTTAACACTCGGGAAGCACCAGCAGATACTAATAAATCCGCAATTAATTTTGCGGATATTGGCACCCGGGGTTCATCTTTTCGGTCTTGACGGGCGTATCCATAATATGGGATTACTGCGGTAATCCGTTCCGCAGAGGCTCGCTTAAAGGCGTCTAACATTAACAGCAATTCTAAAAGGTGTTCAGCTGGAGGATGAGTTGGTTGGACAACAAAAACATCTACTCCGCGCACATTCTCTTCAATGTTAATTTTAATCTCACCATCAGAAAAATTATTAATACTCGCCTTACCTAAATTAATATTTAAATGCTGACATATTTTTTCAGCTAAGGGTCTGTTGGCTCGACCGGAAAATACCTTAATATTTTGTCTTTCTGCGCACATATATTATCCTGCTCAGATTAGCATAAAATTTCATAATTATTAATATTATCATCTTATCATGCTAATTTGGGACTGTAATTAATTTAACTGGGGCGGAAGGATTCGAACCTTCCCAACAGGATCCAAAATCCTGGGTCCTGCCAGCTAGACGACGCCCCAATTTTTATTTCCTAATGTTTGTGTAAATACTAACTTTAGATTATGTTTTTTTGCCTTAATCCGAATATTATTTATATCATCTTTTTCGGCTAAACCATAAATCGTACTTCCGCTACCGGAGAGACTTACCACTTTTGCACCGAAAAATAATAATTGCGTCTTCCTAATTAACAGATCATTATATTTAGGAAAAACGACCTTTTCAAAGGTATTGACAGTATATTTACTGATTGCCTGCCAATTACCTTGGCTTAATTTCTTACAAAGTATCTTAAGGGAAAAATTGGTTTCTGTCAACCCCATCGCATCAATTTGTTGATATGCCCAATTAGTGAAAATGAAATAGTCAGGAGTATATAATATGACATTCAACCGAGGAATTTTAACTGGTCTTAAGATTTCACCGCAACCTGTGACATAACATGGTGTTCGATACAGAAAAAACGGTACATCCATGCCGATTTGACAAGCGATTTGGTGTAGCGTCTTTATATTTAGTGGTCTGCGAAATAATTGATTTAGTCCTAAAAGCACTGCGGCAGCATCACTTGAACCGCCACCTAATCCTGCTCCAATCGGAATTCGTTTTCTTAAGATAATCTTTACTTTGGGTTCAACGTTAATTTTATCGAAAAATAATTCTGTCGCCTTAACCACTAAATTAGTACTATCTTGGGGCAAATTGGGAATATTATCCGTAAAAAAATTAAGACCATTATTATCAGTCCGTTTAATAAATAGGGTATCAAATAATTTTATTGGTACCATGATCGTTTCAATTCGGTGATATCCCGATTTAAGTTTCTCTTTGACAATGAGTCCAATATTAATTTTGGCGGGTGCCAAAATCTTTAGTTTTGATAATTGACCTTTGGATTTAGAACTTAAATTACGGTATACCATAAACAGTATCTCCAATATTAATGCCGTTTTGTAAAAACCAGCCGCGATTCATTTCTAAGGCAGCAATAAATGGGATTGAAGGCGAATATCGAATCACTTCTTGATTGGGAACCATTTCTAAAATATCAATAATCATATTATTTTTATCAATAAAAGCAATACTCAACGGAATCCTGGTGTTTTTCATCCAGAAAGGGTAGATGCCTTCGCATTCAAACACAAATAACATACCGGAATTTTCTTCTAAATTTTGTCTGAACATCAATCCTAATGCTCGTTTTTCCGGAGTATCAGCTAATTCAACTTGAATCTCTTTATTTTTAATTCTAAGGGTAATTTTGGGTTCAGTTTTTGGCGCTGTTGGCTCTGAAGGTGATGGTTTTGGTGGTCGCTTAAAGATTAAAAAAATTCCGACAGAAATAATTATTAAAAATAATACATAAAAAAATTTTTTCACTTGTTTAACTTTAAGAAATTATACTAATCTCATATCCTGTTGATTAATTTTCCCCACACCAAATAAGAAGATGTTCCCGTTGTCTAAGATCAAACTTTTTATCTTCATCCCAGCGCTAACACAGAATTGCATTGATTGAATTATCGACTTCACCACCAACGGACTGTTTAACTCGGAAAACCTTTTAAAAACATCTTATAACTTTGACTTTGAAAAAACATCTCTCAGTGCATAGGGCATTTAACTCGAGGAACCTTAAAAAGAAAATTTCTCATAACATTGAAAAAATCTACGATTTACTGATAACAATTTCCGACAAATCCGCAACTTCTAAAAAGAGTTCGCGCACTTTTTCTACTAATTGCAGTCGGTTAATGCGTAAGTTTTCATCTTCGCTCATTATTAAAACATTATCAAACAAACTATCAATTACTGGTCTTAAGGATAAAAGCGTTTCTAAGGCTCTTTTATAATTATGTTCTTTTATAGACGAACTTAAATCCGGACGAATTTCCTGAATTTTTTGATATAACATCCTCTCGGCTGGTTCAGTTAATAACGATTCATTCAGACCGGTTTGCAACCAATCTTTTTGTTCGGCTTCTTTGATATTTTTTAGAATATTATTTACCCGTTTTTGGCCGATCACTAAGGATTCAAAGTCTTTTTGTTCTCTAAATTCGGTAAGGGCAAGACAACGCTCGTATGCGTCTTGAGGCTTAAGTTTACATACCGCTAACACTGCATTGCAAATATCATAACGGATATTTTGGTCAAGCAGTACTGCTTGCAGTCGGTCTTGAAAAAAGTCTTTGATACTTTTTATTAAACTTAAGTTTTCTGGTAGACCAAAATAGCTATAACCTAATTCGATAATTGGTTCTAAGTCAATATCAAATTTTTGATTCAAGCAGATTAGATAAATCGCCATTGCTTGTCGGCGTAAACCCCAGGGATCATAAGAACCACTAGGAACTATATTGGCAATAAATGCACCGATGATATTATCTAACTTATCGGCAATACTTAAAATTGACCCTTCTGGCGTTTCGGGTAAGGTATCGCCGAGAAATCTGGGTTGGTAATGTTCAGCAATAGCCTTGCTCACTAAATTATGTTCACCTAATGTCTGAGCATAAATACCACCCATGATGCCTTGTAAACTCGTATATTCTTTTTCCCGCACCATATTGGTTAACAAATCGGCTTTGGCTAAAAATGCTGAGCGGAGTAAATGATTAATATTAACTCCGGGTATATTTTGAGCGATAACTAATGATAACTTTTCCAAGCGGGTGCTTTTATCAAATAAAGTTCCTAAATTCTCTATCCAGATAACTTTCTTTTCTTCTTCCATCCGTTTTTCTAAACCGATTTTTAAGTCTTCCTCAAAAAAGAATTTTGCGTCCTCTAATCGCGATTCCACTGCTTGTTCATACCAATATCTTACTTGATTCTTATCACACGTTGGTGTATTGGTCACCGCAACAAAGTATGGCAACAATTCATTAGAAGTTAAACTTTGAACCGCAAAGCAACGCGTGTGAGTTTTTAATGCGGTGGTAAGAACTGGTACCGGTAAATTCAGAAATTCAGATCGAAATTTACACAATACCGGCAACGGTTTTTCGCAAACATTGGTAATCTCATCCAACAGTTCTTCATCTCGAACAATTTTGCCATTGATTTTCTTAGTTAATAATTGTATTTGTGTGTAGATGTTTTTTTTCCGTTCTTCCGGATCAACGATGACATCGAGTTGTTTGAGTTTGGCTAAATACAATTTTATATCAGTTATCTTTATCCGTTTTCGCTTAGCATTTCGATGACCATAAGTATATGCCGAACTTTTAATGTTAGCAATTGAAACTCCGATTGGTTTACGACCATAGATAAGCGTAAGCCAGCGTAGGGGGCGGGCAAATTTAAAGTTATCTGTTTGCCAACGCATCATTTTCGGAAACGGTATCTCACTAATTAATCGGGAAAGATTTTGTTTTAACAACTGGGCAAGGGTTTTAGTTTCTGCGATTTTTTGGAGAAAAACATATTCGCCTTTGGAAGTTATTTTGGTATACAACTTAGAGACCTTAGTCTTGTGAGATTGGGCAAACCCGAAGGCAACTTTAGTCGGTTTTCCGTGTTCGTCAAAAGCATGTTTGGCTGGCGGACCTTGAATTTCTAAAATTTCCTCTTTTTGACGGTCAGAGACATCGGATAATACTAAAACCAATCTTCGGGGTGTATAATAAGTCTTAACCGTACCAAATGAAATTCTATTTTCCGTCAGAAAATTACAAAACTGCTCCTTAAAATTATTTACTGCAGGCGCCAAAAATGACGCCGGTATCTCTTCAGTACCGATTTCAATTAGTAATGCCTGCTTCATAAAATATTAAAAATATTCTGACTTATGACAAAAAATATTTGGTTCTCTGATACACATACGATAAAATTTTGCAACCGAATTGAATATACTGATTAACTGTTGAAACTTCAAAAAATCTCTTTAACATAGATTCTTAATAGTTAATAATATCTAATATTAGCAAATTGTCAAGGTGTCCCCTGCAATATGTCCAACACATACTATACAGTTTATGAAATTTAATTATAATGGTTACGTGAAAAAAGTTTTTCAATTAGCAAAAGTTAATTTTAATCAGAGCGGAATTTAATTAAGCAATAAAACCAGGAGCCTAACTTCTTTTTGCAAAAGGCCGCATCTTTCTAAAACCTTCTGCCATCGATTAGGGTAAAAATAAACACAAAAACATTAGTTATGGCAAAAATTGATTTTGCGAAGTTAGCCCAGAATC
>FMJZ01021405.1_pt1 | contig 19280 bp, 19 predicted proteins | sample 1987881 | NCBI WGS metagenome assembly FMJZ01 (sample SAMEA4378227, study PRJEB15110) | soil metagenome | biome: soil; feature: Field; material: Soil | place: India | collected 2015-03-11 | depth 0 m
TTGGAAAATAAATTGCTATTTTCAAGTTGGAACGACAAGGAGCCTTGACAATTTAAAATATTTCTATATAATATTTCAAGAGATAAAAGGATAATCTTATGAAAATACGGGCATTAAGGGGAGAGAGAAGCACTTCACTTCACTCAAGATTTTTACTTAATCCTTCTGGAGAAGCTAATGCAGGCTTATCTTGCCTCGGATAAGGTTCTTTATCCGCCACTCTGTCTGCTGGAAAACCTTATACCGAGGGATGCAGGAAACAGTGTCCATCCTGATTTTTTCAGGACAGGCTTAAGATGGACGAAAGAATCTTTTGCTTCAGAAAGGAGGACCAAAATGACCGTAAGAAAAATAGCATTTCTAACTTTGGCAGCTATCGCCATTGTGCACGGTGGCGAAGCAATATACTGTGTTGGAGGTGGATTGCTGTTCAAATCCACCGACAATGGCGAACATTGGAGTCAAAGTTCTTGATGGAGCAAAAGTCAATAAAAGCAAAAAGATAATTGTAATTAAGTAACCTTAGGGTGGCTTATGCCCCCATAGGTTACTACAAATCGGAGGCATTTATGAAAAGGAAATTGGTATTTAGCATATTTTTATTCTTCCTTGAAAGCACCTATGCTTACACAGTCATAGACTCAGTCGGGACTGGAATGGCACTTTGGACACAACAAGGGCATCTCATTTCATACGGACCCAGTGTTGATGCCATTTTGATTTCCAATATAGGATACTCTTTTCCTTCAGGGATTAATGTGCACTCAGCACCTGGAGATTTAAGTCAATGGTTTCATGACCTGAATGTTTATAACGGGCAGTTTGGTGGTCCTGGGAGGAGGATCAATAGCCTTGCAACTACGAATCCCTACATCTCCTTTCCTACCGCGGAAGAAAAGATGGTAGCCCAGCGCGGTGCTGGTTGGTTCAGCGGCATCTGGGAGAATCCAGCAAATGTGGGTCCTGCAGATGCTTCCTGGACAGGTCATGTCTACGCCTTCTGCCTGCCTGACAGTAATATTCTTTTTGTTGGACTTACTGTATATGATAGCATAATATACACAAAATTTACCCCTGATTTACAAAATAAACTAGCCTCAGGAACTGTAGCAAGGGACTGTTATCTTTGGGGGATAGATATGAACGGTGGGATTGTCTATATCTTTTATTACGATGATGGCCTGAATGTCTATTATCGCTCAACAGTTGATGGAATTAACTGGAGTCCTGAACAAACCTACAATTTAGTATGGCCTTCCCCTTATCCACATAGCGCCCTCTGTTGGACCCAAATGGCAATTACTGATTTGGGAAATCCGCTCTTGGTCTTTGATATAATTAATTATGATGATCTAGAATATCCATTCTACGGCAAGGTCTATGTTTCGTATGCTCAAGGGATGCCATGTGTAGAAGTCTCTTCAACATTTGCTGCACCTGATACTGAATGCTTTTATCCTACGATTGCAACTGGTGGTAATAAGGCTGCTGTTCTATACTGCATGCCAAGGAATAATGAACCCGGTGGACTAAATTGGTGGGATTTTTATGTAGTCTGGTCTTCAGACAATGGCGCAACCTGGGGAACTCCAATCAATGTAACTCATACACTCGACAGGAGGCCGGGACTTCAACAACTTGCAAAGCGGATTGATACATTGAGAAATCGTGTTTATTTCCTCTATGGAATAGGCAAGAATGTAAATGAAGATCCATATTGGCGTGTCGTGATGGGATTGCACACACCGATGTATATCTGTTTTGACTACGCACCGTATCTAGGGATTGAAGATGGTGAGAGGTTGAAGGTGGATGGTGAAAGGGTAAGATTAGAGGTCTATCCAAATCCATTCAAAAATAGGCTTGATATCCGATACTGGATACAAGACACAGGATACAGAATAGAAAAAGGCTTAGCCAGTATAGTTATTTACGATGTTTCGGGTAGGATTATAAAACAATTTAACCATTTGACCATCCAACCATTTAGCCAGGTTGTCTGGTTTGGCACAGACAATTATGGTCGCCAATTACCGCCTGGGGTCTATTTTGTAGTTTTGAAAACAAATAGTTTTGTAACAATAAAAAAAGTCATCAAACTTAAATAAGAGGTCAATATGAGGTGCTTTTGTTAATTTTATCTGCAGGTACTATTCAGTCAGTAACCATACCTGCAAAATTTGACTATGCAAAAATAGAAAAAGGGGGTGTTCACTCTGGTCCACATCATCCGGCTATGCCAATGCCTAATATAGTCCCTGTTGACTCCTCAACAGGTCAATTTTCTATGTAAACACAGATGCAGGAGTGTCTTGCATATAATCCAGTGCTCGGATATCTGCAATTTAAGCCAAAACGAAGCCATAGCGGTTTTTTAAATCCTGGGTAGGGTTTGTAAAAGTTCCTTGAGGCTTGCGACAACAAAATCCCGCAACACTTTTTTTCAGCGCTCTAATATAATTTATTTTTTATGGTTTTTAAATCTTCTATATACAACTTTTGTATTATACTTCCCTACAAAATCATAACCATCATTTTTGTCTGTCTTGACAACAGGGGTGCAGTTTATGAATATATTTGGGATTTGGACTCTACATTTTACATCATCACGCTAAGGCAGGGACACTATGGAAAAATATATATTTGCAAACGTTTTTGCAAATCAAGGCAATATTTGTCATAGCTTCAGTCCTAATTGAAGAATAGTTTTCCCTTGACATAAGACAAAAAGCATATAAAATTGTCCTATGAAAGAAATATTAAGGACGCTTTTGGTTGAATGGCAGAAAAAGGAATTACCGTATGTAGTTCCAAGGCAGATTGACCTCTCCACTTTAGCAATAAGCAAACCTGCTAAAATTATAGTTATTACTGGATTCCGAAGAGTTGGTAAGACCTATCTTTAATACAATCTAATACAAAATTTGTTAAAAGACAGAACACGCGAATAAGTTATCTATATTAATTTCGAAGACGAGAGGATACCGTTGCAGACCGAATTCTTGACCGCGCTTTTTCCCAATATCAAACAATTTTTTGAAAAGCCTGCGCAGTTCCTTTTTTTGGATGAAATACAGAACCTGCCAGGCTGGAGCAAATGGTTGCGCCGAGTTTATGAAAGTGAAAAGGTAAGATTTTTCGTTATCGGTTCATCGTCGAAAATGTCGAGTAAGGAAATTCCTACTGAACTCCGGGGTCGGTTTCTTGAGATCAATCTTTTCTCCCTCTCTTTTAAAGAGTTTCTGAAATTTAAAAATCTTGTAATTGACTTCAAATCTTTCAAATATTCGGCTGATGAAAAGAGTAAATTATTGAAAGCGTTTGATGAATATTTGAAATACGGAGCGCTGCCCGAGGTTGTGCTGGCACCCACCGAACAGAAATTTGAGATAATAAATTCATATTACCAGACAGTGGTAAGACGTGACATAATCGAGCGAAACAATGTGAAGAATGAGGAGGCATTGAAGGCTTTGCTTCGGCTCCTGTTGAATTCCACAAGTTATTCAATAAGCAAACTCTGCAACACTCTAAAAAGTTTAAATCATCAAATAGGGAAAACCACATTACAGCATTACATATCATACATTGAGAATGCCTATTTTATCTTCAGCGTTCCAATCTTTTCGTATAAAATAAAAGACCAGATGCAATATGCAAGAAAAGTATATTTCATTGATAATGGTTTCATAAACAGATTATCAACGAAATTTTCTAACAATTTTGGACGACTTTTTGAAAATATTGTGGCAGTAAATCTAAAAAGGAACGCACCTGAAGAAGAAGTTTATTATTGGAAATCGAATAGCGAAGAAGTTGATTTTGTAATCGTTAAGGATATGAAGGTGAAACAGCTAATCCAGGTATGTTATGACCTGACTGATATTTCGACAAAGAGACGTGAAACACGGGGATTAATAAAGGCAAGTAAAGAACTCAGCTGTCAAAATTTGCTTGTCATAACGGAAGACTATGAAGCAAATGAAGAGATAAGCTGGTTCGGCATAAAACGCAGGATTAAATTCATTCCAATCTGGCAATGGTTATTTGACCAGTGGTAGATAAGGTAGGGGGTCAAATCTAAACATTTTACATCATCACGCTAAGGCAGGGATGCAAGGACAGGTATAAATGACAGGGAACTCCGGAAGTGGATGGCAATTTGATATTTTTGAGGATAATACATGACAAACACGAGACAGAAATTTGAACAAACAAAATATTTCCTCGAACGAATGGTTGAAGAAGTGACAAATCGGGAGCCATTCAAATACAATCTGAGTGCTTTTCTTTCTGTCGCGCGGATTGCCACTTTTGTCATGCAATCTGAATATAAGAATATACCCAGTTTCTCAGAGTGGCATAAAGAAAGGAAAAAGAAATGAAAGATAAGCGCAATATTGCATTAAAACGCAAATCCATAAGCCCACCTAGTCATATTGTTGTTAGCCTAAAGGCAATTGTGCCATTAACCGCTCATATCGGAATTGATTAGTATTACAGATGAAGATGTCCAGAGATTTATGGAAGTAATATCTGGTTTAAAAGATGATAAGCTAGATATCATTATTCATAGTCCGGATGGATCTGCCGAGGCAACAGAACCATTAGTTATTTAACTACGCTCAAAATTCAACCATATTCTTGCGATAATCCCATACGGAGTGATGTCTGTTGCAACCATGCTGGCATATGCTGTTAATGAGATTATAATGGGTAAACATTCGTTTATAGGACCGATAGACCCGCAATGCAATTGTTCATACACGCATAGGGCTCCAAGCAATACTGGTTCAGGCAATTATCGAGCAGTTTAATGTTGCACGAGAGGAATGCATTAAAGACCCTAAAAATTTGGGTGTTTGGTTGTCTATTATCTAACAGTATGGTCCAGCACTTATCGTCCAGTGTGAGCATGCAAATGAGTTATCTAAAGCCCTTTTGCCCACCTCATAAACACCCTGCTTAATCAACAGTTAAAGTTGCGATTTTCAAGTTGGAAAATAAATTGCTATTTTCAAATTGGAACGACATTTTCCTTGACTTCCGTCGCATTTTAAGTATATTTGATGCATGTCTATAGATGACCTGAAATTTATGGAGGTTATATGAAACGGTTGATATTAATCGTTCTCCTTACAGTAATTTTTATCGCCAGTATTTTTTACGGTGGTAAGGTTGGTGATTTCACCGAGACTGAAAGCGTGGGTTCAGTGATGTGTCTTTCGTGTATGGGGTTGCAACAATGAAGCTCAAGAGAGTTGTTCAATTTATTGCCTCAGCAATCACCCTGGGTAATTATCCGGCAATATGGCAGGGCGGAATCTACCAGGGACCATTAAAACAGGGTTGTGTGCCAATACTCAATTGCTGGGGATGTCCTTTATCACTCTTCTCCTGTCCTATCGGTGGGCTCCAGCACTTTTTCAATCTCCATTTAATTCCGTTTTACATTGCTGGATTTTTTGGAGCAGTTGGGACACTTGTAGGCAGAATGGCATGTGGCTGGTTATGTCCATTCGGATTGCTCCAGGATTTACTTTACAAATTGAGAACATTTAAAATGCGCCTGCCAAAATTCTTCAGTTATTTCAAATATGGAGTTTTGGTAATTGTTGCCGGAATAATCGCCTGGATTAGTGGTGAACCATGGTTCTGTAAATTATGTCCTGCAGGAATCCTTGAAGCAGGTATCCCGCTCGTCATGGCAGATAAAACCGGTGATATAAAAGCACTTGTTGGATGGCTATTCTTAATCAAAATGGCAATCCTTGTTTTGGTGATACAATTTTCTGTCTATATAAAGAGATTTTTCTGCAGAACATTCTGTCCAATTGGCGCGATATATTCCATATTCAACAGATTCAGTCTATTCCGTTTGCAGGTGAACAAAGATAGATGTATTGATTGTGATTCCTGTAAGACAATCTGCCCAATGGATGTACCAATCCATACTTCCCAGTATAATATTGATTGTATTAGATGTCTTGATTGTGTAAAAAAATGTCCGACAAAGGCGATAACCTATGGCACGAAATAATAAAAGATTAATATCCGCAATCATTTCAACATTTATCGTTGGCGGTGGTCAGATATATTCAAACCGAGTTCTGACCGGGTTACTATTCATATTTATTTTTTATGGCACAATTCTGGTGACAAAAATTCTCTGGATTAAACTCACGGTGGGTTTCTGGCTATTGCTCGGTGCCTGGATTGTTTTCTGGCTTTTCAATATCTATGATGCATATCGTGGTGAAACATATTCGGCTCCTCCGTGTGAGAAGAATTGTCCGGCCGGGATTGCACCTTGGTATTATATCAATCTTATTGTAAACGATAAGAACAAATATCCATTCGTCCCATTTTTTAAGATTCTTGGAATGATCTGTCCTGCACCTTGTGAGGATAATTGCACAAGAAGGGGCATTGATGAACCTGTGGCAATCGGATATCTGAAACACGCCGTTGAAACTGAAGAACCGTTAGCACCGACAAAAATAAGAAAAGAAAAGATTTCAATCATTGGTGCTGGTCCGTGTGGGTTGACTGCCGCATATGAACTTGGAAAGATGGGTTATCAAGTCACTGTTTTTGAAAAAGAGAAATTCTCAGGTGGTGTTTTGAGTGCATATATACCTGAATTTCGTCTGCCCCGTTCTATTGTTGAAGACGAGATAGCATTGCTCAAAAAAGCAGGATTTGAAATAAAAAACAATATAGAAGTGGGCAAAGATATTGGCTTTGCTGAATTGATAACTGATTATAATGCAGTATTCATTTCAACTGGTGCAGGTGAATCAGAAAAACTCCATATTGAGGGTGAGGAATCAGCAATCGGCGGGCTTGATATTTTATATAGAATCAAAAATGGAGAGGTAATCAAATTAGGCAAAGTTGCAGTGATTGGCGGTGGCAATACCGCATTTGATGTGGCAAGGAGTTTATTGAGATGTGGAAATGAAGTTGCGATATATTATCGTCGCGGAATTGAAGATATGCCTGCAGAAAAAGAGAACAAGATTGAGGCTGAAGAGGAAGGGATTAAGATTTATCCGTATGCAACACCGATTCGCATCAAAGGGAACAAAGTCATAATGGCAAAGACCCGTGCGCCAGATGGTAGAAGAGGCAGAGTTGAGATAGTTAATGGTTCTGAATTTGAGATTGAAGTTGATAAAGTGGTTTCGGCAATCGGACAGGTTCCATCAACCGATTTTCTAAGTGATTATATTAATGTTGATGATAGATGTAGGATCGTTGTAAAAAATGGCAGGACAAGCAATTCAAAAATCTTTGCAGGTGGAGATGCAGTAAGGGGTCCGCAAACACTTGCCCATGCGGTTGGTGATGGTTTGAGAATTGCCCATAGGATTGATAGATATCTGAACCGAAGATTATTCAGTTTGGCCGATGGAATATATCAAATTGAACCAAAGTGCTGGCAGGTTGTAAACATACCAAGGATAAAAATTCCCCATCGCAGTGTTTCTGAACGGAAAAAAGATTTCAAGGTTGTGGAAGGTATCACCTCAAAAGAAGATTTAAGGAATGAGGCAAAACGTTGCCTTGTTTGTCCATTGAGATATAGACCATAATGGATAAAATAGAAATTTTCAATTCGCTGATTGCACAAATAAAAGAAATCGTTAAAGGCCAGAATGATTCAAAAGGAAAATTATTAAAGATTTGTGAATTGCTCAAAAACAAGGTTCCTTACTACAACTGGGTTGGATTTTATATTGCCGATAACGAGAAGAAAGAACTGACACTCGGACCTTATGTGGGTGAACCCACGGAACATACAAAGATTCCTTTTGGTCGCGGGATATGCGGACAGGCAGCTGAAAGAAGAGAAACTTTTGTTGTCCAGGACGTATCAAAAGAAACCAACTATCTTTCCTGTAGTATGAATGTGAAATCAGAGATTGTTGTGCCGGTATTTAAGGAAGGTATAGTTGTGGCAGAAATTGATATTGATTCCCACCAGATATCACCATTTACAAATGAAGACAAGGAATTTCTTGAACAGGTTGCAGAGATTATAAAAAATTTATTTTAGGGCAAGGGCAGAAATCGCTAATTTAAATACAAATTTTAAATCTATCTTTAATCTATTCCGTTATATCTAATCTCTAAATGCAGACACTAAGGGGGATTTATATCAGGAATATTGATTTTAATTCATTGGTGAGTATAATTTATTAGTATGTTTGAAAATTTAAAAGAATATTTTAGACAAAGAAACGATATTGCCTTTGCCTTTTTATTCGGTTCTTATGCAAGAAAGAAATCTGGTAAATTATCTGATGTAGATATCGCAGTATATTTTTACCCAATGAAAAGTTACCGAAATAGACATCCCATAGAATACGAGGCAGATGTTTTTTACAAAGGCGAAGTTGAGATCTGGAGCGATTTACAAAAAATTCTAAAAAAGGAAGTAGAGCTATTGGTATTGAACAGGGTCCCAGCAAACATTGCGGCAAGTGCTATAAGAGGTATTCCCATAATAATAAATGACTGGGGGTTATATATTGATTTTATGGAAGTCATTGTTGATGAAGCAGAAGAATACCAAGATTTTGTATTAAATTATTATAAAGAAAGGAGCGCACTTGCTAAAAGAATTTAAAGTCAGACTTATCAGACATATTAATTTTCTGGAAACAGAACTTATGGATTATGAAAAATTTAGTTCATTTACAAAGGCTGATTATTTTACCGATCGAGATAAAAGAAGGAATGTGGAGAGATGGATTGAAAATATTATCCAGTCTTCAATAGATGCCGCCAAGATTATTCTGACCGTAGAGAATTTGCAACTTCCAGATACTTATAAAGAGATAGTAAGTTCGCTTGGTTTAGTCCCGGGTTTTGATAAAGAAGAAATAGAAAAATTATCCGAATGGGTAAGACTCAGAAATATTCTAATTCATGAATATTTAGACATTAAATGGAATTTCATAAATAGGTTTATTGTGGAGACCGAACAGTTATATAAGAATTTCCTTGAAAAGGTTAAGGTATATACGCAGAATAAAGAAATAGAATAGTGTTAAATCCCAAACAAGGGTTGCGATATTATGTCGGGTTGATACTGCGTTTCCTGCGAGCTCCGCAGGGACGATACTCTATTTTTTCTTTAATCATGGTGCTTTGCAGCAAGGGAGATTACCAGGTCAACACCTTTGAGGGATTTTGTTACATCTTCCTAAGACAAAATATTACCACATAGACTTTCACAAATATTCTTCTGCTCGCCAGATGGCACTTTTACATCCTGTCCAGTGATTTTATGTGTTTTTCCACCAGTTTATAAGTCAAAAACTTACCGATGAAACCTGTTGATTTATTATAAGAATTGAGTAAAATTAATTACTTTAGATTATGAAGATCCTTTTTTTAACCTCGCGCTTTCCATTTCCACCGATAGGTGGCGATAAACTGCGATTTTTTAATATATTGAAGTATTTGAGCAAAAACCATGAGGCTTCAATTTTATGTTTTTCCGATAAAAAGTTACCTCCTGAAATACTATCTGAATATAAAGATTTTTTCTTTGAGATAGAGGTTATTATCTTACCCAAAATTATATCTTACATAAACTGTATTCTGGGTTTGTTGAAAGGAAATCCACTGCAAATTTCCTACTATAAATCAAAAAAAATGGAAGATTTAGTTCGGGAGAAACTTGCCCATAACAAATTTGATGTTATATTTGTTCATCTTATCCGTATGGCTGAATACGCAAAAAACTATAAAATTTACAAGATTCTTGATATGACTGATGCGCAATCTCTAAACTATACAAGGGCAATGCCATATACAACTGGTAAATGGTCTGTAATACACCGATTTGAAAAAGAACTCGTCTTAAATTATGAAAAACATATCTGGCGTTATTTTGATAAAACATTTGTGGTTTCTCCGGTTGATAAAGAATATCTCATAGGCTTAGATTCTAATATAAATGTAGAGGTCTTACCAAATGGTGTTGACTTAGACAAATATTCTTTCAAGCAAAATAACTCTGAGACAAAACAGATATGTTTTGTAGGAACAATGAAATACTTCCCTAATATTGACGCAGTGGTGTGGTTTTGCAGAGAAATTTTTCCCATCATAAAAAAAGAGATTCCAGAAACTAAATTTTACATCGTGGGAACTGAACCATCAAGACGCGTTCGCGAATTGGCAAAAATTAAAGATGTCTATGTAACGGGCGAAGTTCCGAATGTAAATGAGTATGTCTGGAATTCAGCAGTCTCTATAGCCCCTATCCGCGTCGGCGCAGGCATCCAAAATAAAATTCTTGAATCAATGGCATTAGGAACACCGGTGGTGACGACATCAATTGGATTGGAAGGAATTGATGCAGTTCCAGAAAAACATATTCTGGTTGCTGATAAACCAGATGAATTCGCAAGACAGGTTATAAGATTGATACAAAATAAAGAAATGTGTATTAAAATAGCAACTGAGGCCAGGAAATTGATTGAAGACAAATATACCTGGGACAAAGTATTTCTATCTTTGTTAAATTCCTTGACTTAGTAGCCAAAATTATTATATTGTTATAAATGGACGAAATATATCAATTTGGATATTTTATTAAAAAGTTTGGCAGGGATACTATTGTATATTTCCCGGCAAAAATGATTCCGGGGTTAGCCATTATTTTCTTTACTGCGATATTTACTCGTGTCTTTAAACCAGAGTTTTACGGACAATATGTAATTATAATTACCACCACTACTATTGTTACTGCTATATTTTCACAATGGCTGTCGCAAGCAGTTTTACGTTATAGGGCGCAATATATAATTAAAAACACGGAATTTACTTTTAATCTAAATTTGTTTAAACTACTTATAGTACTGACTATGCTTCTGTTGTTATTATTTTTCCTTTTTTCCCCTTTTAAGAAGATGTTAGGTCAATACGAAAAATTTTACTTAGTTTCTTTATTGATTATCATCGTTGATATATGGTTTACTGTCTCTCTGGCTATTTTCCAGGCGGATACCAGAGCAAACATATTTACCTTATACACAATTTTAAATGCAATTTTTAAATTGGGTTTCTCTTTATTTCTTGTGTTTGTTATAAAAATGGATGTTTCTGGGCTTCTTTGGGGTACCTCTTTATCTTCTTTTATACTTATCATACCGATTATTTTAACAATATTCGTTTATAAAAAGCCGTCGGATAAATATACAGAGGAAAATAAGCAGAAGACTTTATTTATAAGCTTATTTAAACAATTTTTTGGTTACGGATTTCCGATGGTCGGTTGGTTTATAGGCTCTGAATTACTTATGGTGTCTGATAGATATTTTATACAAATCTTCCGCGGGAGCAATGAAGTAGGCATCTATAGCACAAACTATAGTTTAATATCTTCGGCAATATCCTTTATTACTATTCCTCTGCTAAATGCTGCACATCCTTTGATAATGAAGGCAAATGTTGATTCTTCTTTTAAACTTAATGAGATTAAAAAATTAATAAGTGTATTTTCAAGATATTTTTTGCTTTCAGTGTTTCCTGTGGTTACATATATAGTCCTACTAAAAGACGAGCTTGTTCGTATATTTTTGGGTTTTGAATATAGAACAGGTTCTGTTATTTTTCCAATTCTTGCACCTGGAATATTTCTCTGGTTTTTCGCAATGTTCGGGCATAAAGGACTTGAATTGAGAGAAAAAACAAGTAGAATGTTTTTGTATGTTGTGATATGTGCCATTATGAAGTTAATATTAAATTTGTTATTAATCCCACCCTATGGATACAAGGGGGCGGCGGTAACTACACTTGTATGTTTATCATTATATCCGGTGATGGTGTATTTTGGGACAAAGAATGATATAGAATGGATAATACCATGGATAACTTTCATAAAATTGGCAATCGTTCTGAGCGCTTTAATCGGTTGCGTTTATATAATAAAATACCTTGTAAGCAACTATATACTTGTATTAATTATTAGCGCATTTGTTGTTGCTATAGTCTATACAATTATGTTGTTCATTTTGCAGGAAATAAAAGCTGGTGAAATGAATGCAGTCAAAATTTTTCTAAAGAGAGTTTTAAAATTATGAGTTATTTATCTATCGTTTGTTTTTTGCTCTGTATTTTTTTGCTTCTGGATAATCGCAAAAAGTCGGTTGATTTATTTTCGCCATCACGAGTTTTCTCATTTGTATGGGCACTTGCGATTGGGCTTGCTGATTTAAAACTAAGTTATTTTCAACACAAATGGGATTTATATAGTTGGACTACCCTTTTGTTGGGTGTTTTTTCATTGTTGGCAGGTATTTTTAGCGTATATTCGGTTTATTCAAAGGAACGATTATTAGAAATTGATGAAATAAGAAAATATTATTCCAATTATGTTATTGATGGAAGAAGACTATTTTATATTTTAGTAATACTGATCTGTGTTTATTTTATTAGTTATATCATTGAGACAATTGTAGAGGGCTATCTACCATTTTGGACTACAATTCCCGATAAAACCAGGGTTGAATGGGGGGTTTTTGGTATTCATCTTTTTGTAAATTCAATGCCCACGATACTGTTCTTGGTATCAATATACTTTATTTTCATCAGACATAACAAACAAAGGAAAATTTTACTTATCGTATTCTCCTTATTAATAATAATAAGCTACTTTTTTACATTACAGAGATTCAATCTGGCAATATGGGTGTTAATGTTATTAGTATTGCTGTATTATACTACAAAACATGTTAGATTAAAGCATATTTTATTGATTGGTATTTTATTAGCCATTATCATAAGCTTAATACAGAAAGTTAGATTGATTGCATATGTGCAAAATTATATTTATATAATTTCTAAAATGAAATATCCTGCGACTTTCTCAATTTTCACGGAGCCTTATATGTATATAGTTATGAATTTAGAAAATTTTGCGCGGGGTGTAAGTAATTTAGAAACCTTTACATATGGTTACTTCACTGGCGACTTTATTTTTACGCTTACGGGAGTGAAACACTGGTTGGCAGAAACTTTTAATATTGTAGAAAGACCTTTTTTGATTTCTGGATACAACACTTTTTCATTCCTTTGGCCCTATTATTATGACTACGGTGTCTTAGGTGTAGTTTTATTTCCATTTCTCATGGGCGTTGCGACAGGATTTGCTTATTATTCATTACGCAAATCCCCCAATTTATTAAATCTTAGTGTATATTCAATTGCATTTTACATCCTTGTAATTTCTTTCTTCACAAACCCTCTTACAATGCTAAATACGGTGTTCAATATAATTTTAACAGTTATTATCGTTATATCAATAGATTCAAGAAAATCTTAATTGGAATATATGAGCTCCACGCCCAGGGTTTCAATAATATTGGTTAATTGGAATGGTGCAGAGGATACTGTAGAGTGCGTTCAGTCTTTAAAAGAATGCAAATATACTAATATTCAGATAATTATTGTCGATAATAATTCAAAAGGGAATGAGGCGGAATTACTGAAAGAAAAATTTGGTTCTTCTATTGAAGTATTAAAAAATAAGACTAATCTCGGATTTGCTGGTGGTGTGAATACAGGGATAAATTTTGCTTTAAGGAGGGGTTCAGATTATATATTATTAATAAATAATGATACTGTTGTAGAACCTGACTTTCTAAACTACCTTATAGAACAGGGAGAGAAAAATAAAGACATTGGAATCCTTGTGCCAAAAATTTGTTATTATTCAGCGTCGCGTATAATCTGGAGTGCAGGCGGATATGTCAGTAAGCTTCGTTCATCGGGATTTTCCTGTGGAGAGGGTAAATATGAAGAAGAATACAATAATTCTAAATTCGTTACTTTTGCCTCCGGTTGCTGTCTTTTAATAAAAGCAAATGTTTTAACAAAGGTTGGTTTGTTTGACGAGAAGTATTTTTTATATTTAGAAGATGTTGATTTCTGTTATCGTGTTAATAATGCTGGTTATAAGATTCTTTATGATGGAAGGTCTAAGATTTTACACAAAGTGAATGTTGCGAGTACAAAAGCTATTAATGTTTTACCTTTGTATTTCATCACGAGAAACCGGATGTATTTCGCACGAAAATTTTTTAAAGGATGGTTTTTAATTTCAGCTTTGTATATTGTTTTAACCTTTACTTTAAAATCTTTATTTTGGATGGTCAAAGGCGATATAAATAGAATTGAAGCAATAAGATTGGCTTTTGCTGATTTTCTTAAGCGTAGATTTGGTGCCGCAGATTATTTTAAAAGATTGTTGATATGAATATCGGGATTGATGTTAGTGTTTTAGAAAAAGGTATGACAGGAATAGGCCGATATTTATTGGGTATCTTAAAATATTTACCCGAGACAGACAATAAAAATAGATATTATTTATTTTCATACAAAACGCCTTATTATGGGAATAAATTTTACCGAATTGTATCAACAGGTAAGTATTTGCCATCAAAATTATATTCGCCTTTTTGGCTAAATATAGTTTTGCCACAGTCGTTGTCTAAATATAATATCAAACTATTATTTTCTCCTAATCACCTTACTCCAATAAAATTAAACAAATCAAAATGGCACAGTATAATTACAATTCACGATATCTGCCACAAAATTGACCATTCTTACAAAGACCTTTTTTATCGTAATTATTTGGATATTTTCTTACCTATAGCAATTAAAAATTGTGAAAAAATTATAACCGTATCCCAATTTTCCAAAAAGGAATTAATAAGATATTATAATATACCTTCAGACAAGATTTTTGTTATATATGAATTTGCCTCAGAAATTTTTAAGCCACGAATTATAAATAAAGAAATGCGCGATAATTTAATGCGAAAACTGTCAATTCCAGAAGAATATATTCTATATGTCGGAGTTATTGAAAATCGTAAAAATATCTTAGGTATTTTGAGAATCAGTGATATACTTAAAAATAAACGGCTTAGGACAAAAATAATTCTGGCTGGCAAACCAGGCCTTGGGTTTAATGAGATGATAAAGGAAATAAAACGGCGAGATAATGTTATCTACTTGAGTTATATTAATGATGAATTATTACCTTATTTGTATAATCTGGCTAAATTATTTCTTTTTCCATCATTCTATGAAGGATTTGGATTGCCACCCTTAGAAGCAATGCAGTCTGGTATTCCTGTTTTAACATCTAATGTTTCCTCACTTCCTGAGGTTGTCGGTGAAGGCGGTATAATGCATAGTCCTGATGATTATGAAGCATTTGCTGAGGATATAGTAAGATTGATAGAAGATCGAACCTTTTATGAAGTAATGAGCAAAAAAGCGCTTGCTCAAGCGAGTAAATTTAATCCTTATAAATCAATTCGTGCATTAGTAGAAGTTTTCAATATTTGAGCATATTTTAAAAAGTAATTTTCGATTCCAACAAGTAATGCTTCCGGCAGTTGGGGATATTTATCTTCTTCTAAATTTTTGTATCGTTAACTGTTTTATTTTATGAAGATCATTTACTAAAGTATCAAAAACATTTTGCCATGTAGGATATTTCTTCAATTGCTGAATAAATTCAAACAGAAAGGTCAGGAAAATACTTAATAATAAACTTAATGAAAAAAATAGCATTATTATTTTGCCACGCCTTGGGAAACTTTTTTTCTCTGGAGGTGATGCTCGATCAAGGAATTGGACTGTTGGTGTATCCTTGGCTTCCATAATTTTTGCCTGTTCATACTGCTGTGTCAAAAGCTCGTGGATTGCTCCCTGTACTTTTAGATCCCTGAGCAACCGGGCATATTCTAAAGATAATTCAGGCAATTTGGCAAAGGGCACGGAAAATCCTGCTCCAAATTCTTTTCTTGTAGTATCCTGTGTTCCAAATTCAATTTTTGCAAGCTGTTTTTTTAGTTCCCTTAATTCTCTATCTATATTTGCAACAAAGGGATTATTTATGCCGCTTTCTGAAGCAACCGTTCCTTTCTGAACTTCACGCAAAATAATCTCACTTTTTAATTTAGCAATAGTTGCTATCGCATTCTCGATTTCTATATCTAAAATAATTGTGCGATGTTTTTCTTGAAATTTCCGTAAGGCTTCTTCAGCAAGGGCTAATGAATCAATGTTTTCCTTTAGGCGCTTTTCAATAAAAATACGGTATTTTTTACCGACTGTCATTGCAGTTTGAGTGTTGAATTTATCTAACTCTTCAATGTATGCATTAGCAATGTCGGCGGCCAAATATTTATTTTTGTAAGTGACACTGACAGATACAATCCCCTCGTTATTTACGGTTATCTTTGTAATACTCTTCAATTCTTTTCTTGCGTCAGTAATAGTTTTGCATTTAAATTCTTTCATTAGATTAAATTTCTTAATTATCTCATCTTTTATCCGATCACTTTGCATGATTGCCGCAAATAAATCAGACGGTGTACTTGCCCCAGGCAGAATGTTGCCCAATCGACTAAAAGTAGCCATACTTCCTAAGATTCCTGTAGATAGCAAGCCGAACATTGCATCCTGCTGGGTATTTGGTGGAAGAATGGTTGCGGTAGCAGTAAACAGCTGAATCAAAAGAAAACTTGTCACAATGCCAATAAAGGTGCCAATACTAATAAATTTAAAAATAAATTTTCTTCTTTTTAAAAGAATTGAGACATATGCTAATAACGTCGAACCCGTATTCTCACTCATAGAAATTAGTTTACATATTTTAAAGCAGAAGTCAAGAATATCTAAAAAAACGAGAAATATAAAAATTAAAAACTTTTTATTAAATCAATCAGGTACTGACAGGAACAAATAGTGTGAATTGTTTAAAAAATCATGCTCAACAAATTTTTTATCCTTATTTATAGTGACTTTCAGTAAATGGTGTCCTTCTTTTATTAACAACGCTTTATTTGAAAATACGATTAGAAACTTATTTGGTTTTATTTCTGATTTTAGAATCACCCTGGCATATAGTGTATCATTATTATAAAAATTAACAAATATCGTATCTGGGGTTGCTCCAACATTATCAATATTGCGCAACTTTGCATAGACCATTATTGAATCATTATGTCTGGGATAAGATGGATTGGTCCAAACACTGTCAATCACCAAATCCGGCCTCCGCAATACCGAATCCGCAGGCTCATAAATAAATAATGGTGAGGTATCAAGTGCAACACTTAACCAGCCATTTTGGGCACAGGACTTTATCTCGGTACCCGGTGTCGCATCATAGGCAACACTATCAATCCTACCCGCATTTGTGCGCAAGGGTAGTTTATAGAATACAGCACCACCAATATTCCGCTCCTTCCAACCTACAAATACCTTCTTATTGGTCTGGGGATTTTCAAACTCATATACCCGAATCGTATCATAAGCATCTCCTAATGTCAAACATTGATTAAACCGAATATCCTTGAAAAAATCTGTTAACTGCTTAAAACCATAACCTGGTGGCCGCTTTTCTAAATTCAGCCTTGTAAGTGCCCATAGTTTACCCTCCCAGTCAAGGTCCGGTGTCCAACGAGAACTAAAAGCCCAGAGAAAGGCATTGTTTAAAGGTCCCTTTGGATTATCATTCGCAATAAATGTTATAATCGTTGCTAATCGTTCATTAGTCTGCACAGGAAAAGAAACTAAAATAGAATCATAGGTCGTATCAAAACAACCAGTGGAATGTTCGGTACACCATAAAAATTTGTCTCCAAAATGACTCGTCCTCAAATAATACCAGACTGAATCGATGGTCTGCTTCTGACGTAGATGAAAGTGTGGTATTGATTGAAGGGTCCCGTAAGAGTGGATGGAAGCACCGCCGCAGAAACTCCCCACGCCATTTGCATATAAACCAGCCAGCCATTGTGATGTGGTGATTAAATTTGTTGTGCCATAATGGGGAACATAAAATATTGTAAAGACACTATCGGGTGATGCATTATTTTCAATTACCGCTTTCTTCATTGCTGAGTCAGCAACAATGCACATTCGCGCATAGACTCTAATTAAACTATTCCTTTTGTAAGTATCATTATCCTCTGCAATCAGACTATCATAAATACAGTCAAATACCGAATCATTGCACCAGCGATGTCGAATCTGAATACCTGCACTATCAATTCCCAAGAGCCATTCGGGTTCGTTCCATATCTCGTAATATTTTATTGGTAAATAGGGTAAACCAGAATTTTCACGCCAGAAATCACCTTTGGGTCCATAGCGCTTGACAAACTTATAGACATAACGGGCAAAAAAATTCTCAGGATTAATTGTGCCATTTTGTCGTAAAACTGGTTCAAAGAGATTTTTAGGAAATCCCTTATACCATTCATGTTCACGAACACCATGGATTAATGTATCAATTGAATCACAACAAGATGCCCATCTTGTGCTATTAGAAAAACACCATAAGATTTTAATGGTATCCTCAGCATAATAGCGAATCAGGGTATCACACTAGCCCCATTTGTATACTGTATCCTGTGGTGTTTTATTCTCCCACTGGAAATGTTGCCAGGCACAAAACCCTGTTCTATCCCAAGTAACACCCATTGCTTTCATTGAGTCAATTCCAGGTTTCCACAATTCTTTATGCCAAAAAGTCCGAGGTTGTTGATTAGGGGTTACTGTCATCCCTGAATTCATTCCAAACAAATCCTTAAGAAAATTATTTACCCCCACAATCCGTGCCGCCAGGTCACATCCTGGATGCCCGATAAGCTCACCATCAGGATACGGATTGGAACGGTTGTAGTAGAAGTTTGTGGAATAATTATTATAATGTGAATGTCTGATATGCAATCTGTATTTAAAACCTTTTTTAACAGGAATCTTAGGTGTAAATGTTGCGGTAACTAACTCATATGCGTAGCGACCAGCAGAATCAGAGTTCATCCATACTGAAATAGGATTTTCATCAACATCTTCTAACTGAAATTGATACCTTCCATGTAATATCTTTTCTCCACAAAAAAACGAAACCTCAGAAATACTATCCACTGTTGCAATGAATGTTTGAATAGCATGTTGAGCCTTAAGGTTGTCGTTAAAGGACAAGTCCACATCGTAGATTGTTGTTGCTCCAAACATAGCAATAATAATTACATTTATTAAAATAATTAAACTTTTCATGGTCTTTGTTCTATAAACAAATTATAATCTGAAAATTTTCTATTTCAATAGGTTTTCGCTCACATTCATTTGTGTATTTCTGAAGATAAATAAAATTTCTAAGGTAATTTCGTAATCAATGCAATCTTGGTGGTGTCGTGCCAACATAATATCGCAACTGAAGAGACAAC
>FMJZ01012217.1_pt1 | contig 19264 bp, 18 predicted proteins | sample 1987881 | NCBI WGS metagenome assembly FMJZ01 (sample SAMEA4378227, study PRJEB15110) | soil metagenome | biome: soil; feature: Field; material: Soil | place: India | collected 2015-03-11 | depth 0 m
CAAAGCAATGGCATTATTCATCAACAATGTGTTCTTTGCACTTTGTATAGCAATACCTGCTATATAGCCAGTAGAAACGGAAGCAATATTTTGAATAATAACGGTATTGTTTACAATTTTATCGTTTCGTGTGTAATAACCAGTAACGTTAGGCAATTCCAAATATCTTCCTCTTTCTGTTAATAGGTAGATACCTGCACGGTGTGCATTTTGGGAAGTTGAAGCCAATCCCCATACGATGTTGTTGAAAATCTTAATATTTTCATCTACATTGGGGTAAAAAACTTGGGGTGGGTTCGTAAATGGATAAGCATTTAGGGCCTGCTCAACTTTTATACCCCAGGAACCAACGGAAGAAGTAATTCCGCTTATTTCATTGCCGTCTATATCAATTTCAATATTATTGTAACCATTGAACCCAGTGCGTCGTTGCCCACCAAGTAGTATTCCAGCAGCGTCCCAACCACTTGGAGCACTTACACCATAGATACGATTGTTTTTAACCTTTGTTCCTTCTTCGTTTCCAAGGAAAATGCCAGCTCTTGAAACATCATAGATTTTATTGTCAGAAATTAAATTATTTTTGTTGTAGTACCGAACATAAGTAGCTTTCCCAGCATTAAAGAGAGGCCCGATCCCCAAAGAAACAATTCCGTATCCGAATCCATTGATTTCGTTTCCTTTAATAATATTATTTGTATTAGGAACTGTGTCGAGGTTGAATGTATTTGCTGTTGGATCGTTTTTATCGGTCGGTGCTTTACTTCGTAATACAATGCCAGCGGAATAAGTTTCAGTGTCGGAGCGTTTGTCGTCTTGGAATTGAAACATAGACAAAGCAGAATTGTAAAGAGTTAAAGGAAGAAAAACTCGTTTCGATATGTTAGCGTTATCGAAGTTTTCGATTATACAGTTTTGGATAGTAATATTAGAAGCCCCGTTACCAAGATAAAACACGGCGCGGAAGGTGTTATTTGTGTTCAAAGCAAAGCGCAAGGATTTCTGCTTTCCACCATCGAAGATAAAATAACCATCAGAATTTGAATATTTTCGAATAATGCTTGGAATAACTTCCAAGACTGGGGCAAAATTGTTTGATGGTGAAGAATTTTGCCCAATCAAAATCCCGATTCCAATTCCAGAATTAAGCTTAATAGTAACTGAAGCACGAGCCAAACTTCGCATAATTGATGGTTTAAATGTAATAGTGTTTTCAGCGCTAACTCCAATAATCTTCGATGTTAAGTCAAGTGCAGGAAGCGGAGCATTGAGAGATCCAACCTCGTAGAATGAATCAGTAAGTTCAAAAACAACCGGCCCAGTAACACCACGTTTGTAAAGATCGTCTATAGCTGCTTGAATTGTGGGATAGTTACGTGGATTGCCTGCGTTTGTAGTTCCAATAGTATAGGTCCCAGCCATAGCATGAACAACCTGGAAGAGCTTACAATATTCGTCGTTTGAAGTAACTGGGTCCCCCTCGGCTTTTATTCCAATGCAAACTTTATAAGTTCCGGCAGACGGCGGGATAAAATTATCCGGGAAAATGATAGAAGAAATGTTGTTTCGACCAGTTGGAATGTCTTGCACGAGGGTTGTAGATCGGAATACAGTATCGTAGGGGGGTTCCATTTTCACAATGTAGACATAAGCTGGAGCGTCGGAAATTACTGCAACGCCGTTGTTTTGGAAAGTAGCACGCACTCTAAAAGGTCTGCCAACAAAAACGCTGTCTTCTGGAGTAGAAATTGATTTGGCTTCAGCCTCGACGTCATAAGCGATGGTGAAAGTAAATGTGTTACCCTGCCTAGGGAACCTATTGTTATAAGTTTCGTCGTCATAAGGCGGATAAGTAGGGGTAGCTGTAACCACAATGTCGTAATCCCCGACATCGCGAGGCCGGAGCAAACGAAAATTGATTTGAACGCTTTGGCCAGTTGTTAACCCTGGGGTATTTGCGACGGTAGGCCAGCGGATTGTATCAACTAACTCAATATTTCCGTTTTTTAAAACAGTAGCAGTTGCAATAAATGAATCTATTGTTGCAATGCCAATATTTGTAATTCTTGCTTGGATAGGAATATTAACCGAAAGTGGATATTTTCTTTCAGCTTTAGGCTTTGGGGAAATCAAACTTGAAACGGAAAGATCGAAATCGTTTGCAATTACGAAGATTACTGGATCGATAGCTTGAACATAACTAAAGCTTGGCAATTCCATTCGTGCTTCGACCATGTATTCGCCGCCGGGAATTTGGCTGCGATTAGTGAATAGATCTAAGGCTCCATTACTTCTTGCTGCAATTCCTTTTGCTGCAGGAATTGCTGCAAAAGAAGGTTGGCCAACTGGTTGTGGTGAAAAGTATATTAATTCCTCGGTGGGATTGCCGGCTCTTGTCCCGGTGTAGATTACTTTGTATTGCGGGTTCCTTCTTGGGTCGGCTGGCAATGGGCCAGAAATTTGGTATCTACCATAAACCTCGGCTTGACCGGAAATTCTATCGAAATACATGCCAGGCCTCATTGTTCCGCCAGTTCCGTCGTATACGTTACCTCTTCTTAAAATAGTGCCACTTTGTGGCCAAACATCAACCAACGAAGGGAATGAAGTTAAAGAGATAGTAAGCCCTTGAGTTAAATAGCTTGCAATTTGGCTGCTTGTGATATAAGAGCTACTATATCTTGGTTCAGGATTTCTGTTAGAGAAGTGAGCAACAAATGTTGGACCGGGTTCGATGTTAATATAACGAGCACCATCGATACCAGTAAAGCCAAGATGAGGAGCGTAGTAGTAATAATCCTGGAATGGAAATGTTCCATAATTCATAGGTCCAAACACAATGTCGATTCGGTTAGAAGTTTCATGAAGTATTACCTGGAAATTCATGTTAGCATTGTAACCATAGTAGAAGTCCATGCCTAACCATTGGAAAACTATTCTACGGTTTGGGGCAACACCTTGAACTTCGTAACCCATCCCACTGTAAACGTAAAGGTCTCTTTTCATTACTTGTACGGATGCGTAAGTGTAGGTAAGATAATAATTTGTTAAGTTATAATACCCGTAGTATGGGTAAAAAGAGATGTGACCGTTCGAACTCATATAAACATATGAGTTGAAGTAATTATCGAACTTGAACTGAAAGGGAAGAGATATGTAGTAAGAAGCATCGTCGACGACATTTGCAAGCACTGTCCACCCAGTGGCTTGCGACCATGAACCTTGAGAGACAGAGAATGTCATTTCAGTAAGCAATTGCGATTTTGAAGGATAAACTGCCAAAATAAGGATTAATGACAATGATGAAATCAAGTTTTTGAAATCGGATTTCATAGAACACCTTTTTTTAAAAAAAAATAAGTTTTGCCACTAATTTAAACATCTTAAAGAGTGTTTATTGTAAAAAAAAAGAGAAATTCATGTTTTTAAATTCAAAATTTATTAATCTTCGTTAAGAACTGTTAACATTTTCTTACAGTGTGCACAAATTTGCACATTGTGTTAATCAACAATTTCAATTTTAACCAGAACAACTCCTTTATTGATAAAGCCCAATGCTTGAGCAGAGGATTTAGATAAATCTATAATGCGTTTTTGAACAAAAGGACCTCTATCGTTTACACGAACAACGACTTCCCTCCCGTTTTCAAGATTTGTTACTTTAATTTTAACTCCAAAAGGTAGCGAGGGGTGAGCAGCTGTGAAATCATCGGGATTGTAAATTTCGCCACTCGCTGTTTTTCGGCCGGTGAATTCATCGGAATAATACGAAGCAAGGCCAATTTCGACGAAATTTTTAGGAGTATTTTTTAAGTTGTAAGGTTCCGAAGATTTATAGTATACAGTAGAAACGCATGAAGTAACAAATAAAACAATTGGAAGGAAGTTTAAAATATTAAAGCAGCGGTTCAGCATTCTTTCTTCTTAAATAACTTACAATTTCGCTGACACGGTCGGATTGACCTCGTTTGCTTATTAAAAGAGCTTTTTGCGAGTCTATTACCAATAAATCTTCGACACCAACAACAGCTATGGGTTTTTCGTAGGTTTGGATGAAGCAATTCTTTGTATCCAGAGCAAAAACGTCCCCTACGAGGCAATTGTTTTCGGCATCTTTGAGACTTAATCGGTAAATTTCGTCCCAAGTTCCAACATCGCTCCAGGTAAATCCCGACTCAATGGCAAATACATTGCTAGTCCTTTCCATTATTCCGGTATCAATAGATTCTGACTGAATTTGTCTAAATGTCTCCAAAAGTGCTTGTTCAAATTGGGGCCGACTTACAAACTTCTTTAGTATAGCAAAGTAATTATAAATTTCAGAAGAACAGACTTTTAAGGTATTCCAAAATGTAGAAATTTTCATAACATAGATACCTGTATTCCAAAGAAACTCTCCAGTTGAAAGGAATCTTTTTGCAGTCTCGAAATCTGGTTTTTCGGCAAAGGTTTTGGAATGTCGAATCCCTTTGTCGAAATAATACTCTATTCCTTTATCACTTTTGTCAATTTGGATGTAACCGTAGTGGGTTTCTGGTCTGGTGGGTGTAACACCAATTGCTACAATTACCTCTCGGTGAGTAGCGAACTCAATTGCGACTTGGAGGGTTTGGTAGAACTCTCCGATATTTGCGATATGATGGTCAGATGGAAAAAAGACACAAACAGAGTCTTCCATTAAAGTCAAGGAAAGTTGGGTTAGAGCAAGCGAAACACAAGGAAGTGTATGGCGGGGAAATGGTTCATAAATCAAGTTGCTTTTTGGAATTTCGGGGAGCTGTTCTTCGGCAATGGATGAGAATTCCTGTGAAGTAACTACATAAATGTCTTCAATTGGGAAAATATTTAATATTCGGTCGATTGTGTTTTGTAACAATGTCCCTTTTCCAATAAAATGTTGAAACTGCTTTGGTAACTTTTCAGAGCTTTTTGGCCAAAGGGTGGGACTATAACCTCCAGCCATGACAATCGCAACCGTGTGTGTACTCATAAATTAAACTCCTCTAATGTTTCCCCAAATGTATTTATGAATTTGTAAGTTTAATCGAACATCGAGAGAATCCTTAATAATCCATTCTGCCAAATATTTGGGGTCGAGTTCACCCCATACTGGAGAGAAATGAATTGTGCCAACACGTTTTTTTAGATTATACTCAATGATTTTGTCTTTTGCCCAGTTGTAATCTTGCTTATCTAAAATAACAAATTTTATTTCATCCTTTTGGTCTAATGAATCCAAGTTTTTGTAATTATTAAATTTTTCCATACCAGAGCCTGGACATTTAATATCCATAATTTTTACTACTCTTTTGTCTACTTCGGAAATATCTAAATGTCCGTTGGTTTCAAGCAAAACAACAAAGTCTTTGTCGCACAAAAAAGACATCAATGGCAAAATTGCCTTTTGGTTCAAAGGTTCTCCGCCAGTTATTGTAACAATTTTTACACTGGAGGAAAATATTTTGTTAATTAAATCTTCACCTGAAAGTAAGGTCGATCTTTCTTTTAGATCGAGTGCGTAAGGGGTATCGCACCATTTGCAACGCAATTCGCAACCTTGAAGTCGAATAAACACGCTAGGAAGCCCAGCCCGATTTCCTTCCCCTTGGATTGAAGTAAATACCTCCGATACATTATACTTAAATTTCAGAATTGTTTCAAATAGTCCCATATTATTCACATTATTTTTTTACCAACAATACAATTGTCTCTATATGATAAGTCTGGGGAAACATGTCAAAGGGTTGTATTTCTACTAGATTGTAAAACTTGAGTAATTCGAAGCAATCGCGTGCTTGAGTTGTTGGATTGCAACTAACGTAAACTATACTTTCTGGTAGAATTTTGGTTAGCGAGAAAAGTAAATTTTTGTGAATTCCAGTTCTTGGTGGGTCAATTATAACAACATTTGGGGGCTCTAGTTGTAATAATTCCTGCAAGATTTTTTTGGAATTCAAATCCTTTGCAAAAAATTTGACATTATCAATTTTGTTTAAATTTGCATTGTAAATAGCATCTTCGACTGTTTTTTCGAGCAATTCTATACCATAGACAAATTTAGATTTACTAGCAATGGTTAACGAAAATGTGCCCGCACCTGAATATAAATCCCAGACAATTTGGTTGTCTGAGTTCGCAAGTTCTATAACTTTTTTTACAAGACTGCTTGCTTGCAAGGTGTTGACTTGAAAAAAGGAAAATGGGGAGATTCTGAATTCAACGTTTAAAATTTTTTCGAACAAATAACCACTCCCTTTTAGGATTTTAACTTCCCCATAGCTTGTTGGGGAGTAAGAGTCGTTTATAGTGTGGGCAAGATGTTCAACATTGTCTAATTGTCTGATGCAAGTGCCATACCAATCGAGAAAAGTTTTTTCATTTTCTTGGATTTGCGAGGTGGTTACTAAATTTACTAGGATTTCATTGTTCGACGTAGAAAATCGAAATACAAGGTTGCGCAAAAAACCGCTGTGGCTTCGCAAATTGTATGCTGGTATCTGAAGTTCTAATGCTTTTTTTCGAACTTCGTTCAAGATAAAATTTCCGCGATTATCTTGTAATAAGCATTTATCAATGTTAATTATTTTATCGAAGCGTTCTGGTAAGTGAAATCCCAAAGCAAAGTGTTTGTCTTTTGTACTTAAGACAATATTTTTTTGCACTTCTTCCTCGGTGATCCAACGGCTGGTCCCAAAGGAAAACTCCATTTTGTTTCGATATCCAAATTGTTTTGGAGATGGAATCGGTTCTTTTATTTCAAGGTTTTCTAGCTTAGCAATCTTTTCGAAAGCATCTACAACAAATTGTCTTTTCCATTTCAATTGTTCATCATATGGAATGTTTTGAAAACTACAGCCCCCGCAGACTCCAAAATGATTGCAGAGCGGTTCAATTCTCAATGGTGAAGGCTCGATTATTTCGATAATTTTACCTTCGGAATAGCTTTTTTTGTTTTTAGTCATTTCTATTTGGAGAAAATCCCCGGGGACTGCGTTTCGAACAAAGACTACTTTGCCATCTAAGCGTGCAACACCTTTACCTTCGAAAGCAATAGAGTCGATTCTAACTTTGTACTGGTTTTTATCCATAATTTAAATTAAAAAAGGCTGTACCTCTGTTAGCACAGCCTATACTTGTCAAATAACATTTCTCTTATGCTTCTTCTTCGTTGATAACCCAAACTTTAATTGTTGTGCTGATATCTTGGAACAATTTGATCTTTACGTCAAAGATACCAAGAGATTTGATGGGTTCATCTAGTATAATAAGCTTTTTGTCTATTTCTATATTATGTTCTTGTTTAAGATATTCGGAGATAATCAAAGGAGTTACAGAACCGTAAAGCTTTCCCTCCTCGCCAACTTTCATAGGAATAGTAATCTGAATTTGGGAAAGGTCCCTTGCGAAGGCTTCTGCTTTTGATCTTTCCTGTTCTAATTTCTTTAATTTTCTCTTTTTTTCGATTTCAATAGCTCGGATAGCACCCTCGCTTGCATAGTAGGCGTAGCCGCGTGGAATTAAGTAATTACGAGCATAGCCATCTTTAACTGTAACTACATCGCCGATTTTACCTAAATTTTCTAAATCCTTTCTTAAAATAACTTTCATCTCAACGTCTCCTTGCTAAAATAAATCTATGATACCACAGAAGTTTCAACGATTTGTTGGTTTTCATCTAAGGGAGTTTCATCATGTGAACTGTTGGAGGTGTCGAGCGGTGTAGTTGTTTGAGTCGTGGTTTGCTCTTGGGGTGCAATTTCCATTGCTTTGCCTTCGGTAATTGCTTTCAATCGGAATTCTTTCAATTTTTTAGGTAATGCAAGTGTTAAATGTCGTAGTATTGTATCGTCGAGCACCAAGAATCTTTCGATTAAAGGAATAATTGTTGGGGAAGCGTCGAAAATAACATGTACATAGTAGCCATTATACTTTTTGTTTATAGGGTAAGCCAAACGACGTCGACCCCACTTATTAATCTGCAAAATGTCGGCTCCCAGATTTTGAATGTAGTTTGTAACCTTTGTAATAATAGCTTCGATATCTGGGTCTTCTAAGGCTGCATTTACAATAAAAGTTGTTTCGTAAATCTTTCTAATGCTCATACAACACCAATTAAATAATTTTCTAATTTTTTGCTAAAAAAAGAGTTTCAAAATTAAGAAGATTTTAAATAAAAAACAAATTTGAGAAAATTAAAAGAGCCTCGATTAATCTTTTTTAGTCTTCTAAGGGTTGAACAAAGTTAATATGCTCAATTTCAAAATTTTCTTCTAAATACTTAGCATAATCCAGCAAAGTATTCATTATTTCTTGGAAAGAATTGGAAGTTACAACCTTGGTGCGGACTTTGCTTGCGTTTGGCAGATTCTTCAGGTATCCGTTGTAGAATTTTCTAAATTCAACTATTCCAAGTCTGTCGCCTTTGTATTTTATATTTATTGCCAAATGTTTTAAGCAAACTTCAATTCTTTCTCTTACGGTGGGTGGGATAGGAACCTTCCCAGTCCGTAAATATTCTTTGGCTTCGCGAAAAATAAAAGGATTGCCAATGGCAGCACGCCCAATCATCACTCCATCGCAACCAGTTTCGTCGAACGCTCTTTTTGCGTCGAAAGCAGATTTAACATCACCATTTAAAATTATTGGTATCGAAACAACTTGCTTAACTTTAGGAATCCAAGACCAATCGGCTTGATTTTTGTGTGCGTCTTCTCTTGTTCGGGTATGAATTGCAAGAGCAGCAATACCAGCATCTTCCAATCTTTTTGCAACATCGCAAATCACTATTGTGTTTTTATCCCAGCCAAGTCTGGTTTTAACTGTAACAGGGAGGCTTACACTTTTGACAACCAGTCGGGTTAACTCTTGCATTCGCTCTGGTTGTTTCAACATGGCTGCACCGGCATTGTTTTTGACGACGTTTTTTACCCAACAGCCATAATTGATATCAATAAAGTCTGGATTAAATTGTTCCACCAATTTAGCACTTTCGACCATTGGCTCGTCGTTTGCGCCAAAAATTTGAATTCCGATGGGTCTTTCTATTTCATCGAAATCGATTTTTCTGATAGATTTTTCAACTTTTCGAAACAGAGCCTCGCTGGAAATAAATTCTGAATAAACGATGTCAGCACCAAATTCTTTGCAAATAATACGAAATGGCAACTCAGAAACATCCTCCATTGGGGCTAATACAACAGCATTTTCTAACTTTATCTTTTCTCCTATTTTTAAGATTGCCATCTTTTCGATTTCAAGTTTTTTTCATAGTTTAGAAACAATTTATTTATGTAAATATTGTTTTGTAGATATGGCAAAACTCACAGATACTTTGAGTTACGAAAAATTGAAGGAACACAAAAGGAGCCTTGAAAACATTCATTTGTCCCAACTTTTTGCACTTGACCAAGAAAGGATTGATAACTTCGCCTTTGAGTTCGAAGATTTCTTGGTTGATTTTTCGAAGAATTATATTACAAAGCAAACTTTGAGCTTACTAATTGAACTTGCAAAGGAACAAAATCTTTACGAAAAAATTGAGCAAATGTTCGAAGGGCAAAAAATTAATTTCACTGAACGAAGGGCAGTGCTACATATTGCATTACGTAATTTTACAAATCGTACGATTAAGGTTGACGGTTGGGATGTTATGCCAAAAGTCAATTCTGTGCTACTTAAGATGCGAAATTTCACTGAAATGGTACACAATGGTTTTTGGCGTGGATTTCGTGGAGATAGAATAACTGACATAGTTCATATTGGAATTGGTGGTTCGGACCTTGGACCTCGTCTAGTTTGTGGAGCACTTGAAACCTATCGAGTTCCGAACATAAATGTTCATTTTGTCTCGAATGTCGATGGCAGAGATATTCAAAAGACACTCAATGTAGTAAATCCGTTTCGTACTTTGTTTATTATTGCCTCCAAAAGTTTTACTACTCAAGAAACTCTAATTAATGCAAATACTGCCAAGGAATGGTTTTTGCGAAATACTAATGCAAAGCTATTAGATATGGCAAAGCATTTTATAGCAATATCAACAAACGAAGAGGCATGCAAAGAGTTTGGCATCCCCTCCGAAAATATGTTCCATTTTTGGAATTGGGTTGGTGGGCGATTTTCCCTTTGGAGTGCAATTGGTTTGGTAATAGCTCTTTACATTGGTTTCGAAAATTTTCAAAGTTTGCTCGAAGGGGCATTTTCCGTTGATAATCACTTTAGAAATGAACAGTTTGAACGAAATATCCCAGTCTTAATGGGTTTAATTTCTGTTTGGTACAACAATTTCTGGAATTTTCACTCGCAGGCAATTATTCCTTATGATTTGCAATTGAGTTTGCTTCCCGATTACCTTCAGCAATTGATTATGGAAAGCAACGGCAAGCGTATTGCTTCCGACGGCACAGAAGTTGATTATCCAACCAGCCCAATCATTTGGGGTAAAGTTGGGACCGATTGCCAGCACTCTTTTTTTCAACTTTTGCACCAAGGAACGGTTATTGTGCCAGTAGATTTTCTTGCACCCGTAGAGCCATTCCATTCTTTTGCTGATCATCATAGGATTTTGATTTCAAATGTTATTGCACAATCCGAAGCATTAATGAAAGGAAAAAGTAAAGAAGAAGTTGAAGAAGAACTTTCTCGGAGCGATGTCGATCCATTGGACAGGGTTGAGTTGCTACCCCACAAAATCTTTCCGGGAAATAGACCATCGACAACAATTTTATATCGTAAGCTTACACCTAAAACGCTTGGTTCACTTCTTGCGTTTTACGAGCACCGAGTATTTGTAGAAGGAGTGATTTGGGATATTAACTCATTCGACCAATGGGGTGTTGAACTTGGTAAGCAACTTGCTAACAAATTGCTTTACCAAATTGAAAAAAAAGATATTGAAAAAGAAGTAAACGTATCTACTAAATTGCTTTTGGATTACTTTTTTAAACATTCAAAAAGGTAATTGAAAGATGCAATTTGTAATTCTTTCTTTGTTTTCATATCTTTTGGGGTCCATTCCATTTGCGTTTTTTGTGGTTAAGCTATTTGCAAAGAAGAACGTACTTATTGAAGGTAGTGGAAACGTAGGAGCAATGAACTCTTACGAAATTACAAGAAATAGATGGATAGGAATCTCGGTCTTTTTACTGGATTTTTTCAAAGGATTTGTTGCATTAATCGTTGCCAATCATTTCATTCCTTCTAATGATTTGGCAATTTTGCTTGCCGGTTCCTCTGTTATTTTGGGACATAATTTTAGTCTTTTCTTAAAGTTCAAAGGTGGAAAAGGGCTTGCAACAACATCTGGCCTTTTGTTATTAATCCAACCAATTTTATTGCTCGTTTGGTTCATAATTTGGGTGACTTTTTACAATTATGTAAAAAAGGATATGAACTATGCTAATCCGGTAGCCACAATTCTAACACCATTTTTTTTCTTTTTGATACCAGAGAATTTTATTCAATTATCTGCTTTTATCCATTTCCAATCGAAAATTGTTCTTTTTATTACTTTAGGAATATTTGCCTTGATTATTGTTTCGAAATATTTAAAATTTTTGTACTCAAGTTTAACTAGGACTTGATATTTTTGTAATTTTACAATTACTACGAGGTAAATATGGAGCTATTTTTAGACTCAGCAAATTTAGATCAAATAAGAGAAGTAGCAGATCTTGGGATAATTCGTGGAGTAACAACAAATCCAACTCTTCTTGCGAAGGAGGACCCAAGCGTAGACTTTAAATACAGAATACTTGAAATACACAAAATTGTTGGAGGGCATGTTTCTGTCGAAGTGAATTCAACCCACAGGAACGACATGATCCGAGAAGCCGAGGAAATACTTCAATGGTTCCCAGAGGCAACAATAAAGGTACCTATGATACCAGAAGGACTTGCTGCAGTGAAGGAGTTTTCCAGTCGTGGCATACCAACAAACGTTACTCTTGTCTTTTCTGCAACTCAAGCAATAGCAGCTCACCATGCAGGAGCAAGCTATGTTTCGATTTTCCTTGGTCGCTTGGATGATATTGCTTACGATGGGATTGCTATTCTGAACGATGTTTGCGAAATTTGGGATGTCCAAGGATATGATTCTTTAATAATTGCTGCTTCAATTCGAAATCCCTTGCATATTATTGAGTCTGCACGCGCAGGTGCAGATATTGCCACTGTTCCCTATAATGTTCTAATGCAGTCATTGAAAAATCCGCTTACAGACAAAGGACTAGAGTTATTTCTTCGCGATCACGACAAATTCTTGACCGAAAGACAAAAGTCTATGTTGATATAAATTCTAATTCTCTTAGGAATCTTATTTCTTAATTGCTATTAAATAAGCCCGGGGTAAATTGTGTAAAATCAAAACCCCGGGTTTATCTTTAGTTTCGCTTACTTCTTTTTCTTCTTGGTCCCTGTTGTAACGTTTACTTTATCTCTCAAAGTTTTTCCAGGTTTAAATTTTGCAACTTTTCGTGCTGGGATTTTGAGTGTTTTCTTGGGATCGCGTGGGTTAATACCCATTCGTTCTTTCTTTTCAATTACAGAAAATGTCCCGAAGCCAACTAAGGTAACTTTTCCGCCTTTGGCAAGTTCTTCTGTGATTGCAGCGATTGTTCCATTAATTGCTTTTTCTGTGTCTCCTTTTTTGATGCCCGCGAGTTTTGCAACTTCAGCAACCAATTGCTGTTTGTTTAAAGCCATGCTTCACCTCTATTTGTTAAACAAAAAACAAAAGCGATTGGGGGAACCAACCGCCATTAAACATATTAAAATTCTTTTCTGTCGACACTTTGGGGAACATTTCTTTGTAAGTGCTTGTAAAATTTTTCAAAATCGAGAAAAAATCGTTCTAAATGTACTTTAAATAATAAATTCATAGGTTCTTAATTTGAAGTAAATGCAAGATATAAAATTTTTTCTTATTTGTCAAGCCCTTTTAATGATTTTTTCTTGATTTTTTCAACTTTTCAATTAGTTTTTATGTTTTTTTTGAATTTCAATGCGTATCCTGCAAGTGAATAGAGTGCCATAATCGTTACAGACAATGCAATTAAGTATGTGAATTGCGAAAAAATTAGTTTGTCAATAATATCTGGATTTATTCTATTAAAATTAATTTTTACAAATATTAGAATCAATACATAAGAAATGAAAAGCATTTCAACAGTGGTTTTAATTTTGGCACTTCTTGAAGTTTCCATTGGGGAGCCTTTTGCCAAAGCAACAACTCTCATTGAGGTAGAAATTACATCACGAGCAAAAATGATAAATACCATCCAAGCAGGAATAATTCCCATTTTTACAAATGCAATCAAAGCAAGTAGCGTAAGGACTTTGTCTGCAAGTGGGTCGAGAAATTCACCGTATTTTGTGACAATTCTAAAGCGGCGTGCTGCCCAGCCATCTAATACATCCGTGATAGAAGCAATAATAAATATCCAACAAGCGATACTCACTAAATGTCTATTTCCGGAGATAAACAAAAAATAAAAGATTAGGGAAACTATCAATCTTGTGAGACTTATCACATTGGGCAAATTCATGTAATTCATAAATTCAATGCGATTGTTCTGCATATTCTATTATTTTAATGAACTCATTTGCATCGAGGGAGGCTTTTCCAATTAAACCACCGTGAACGTTGGGAAGCGACAAAATATCTTTTGCATTTTTGGAATTTAAGCTACCACCATAAAGAATAAGCATTTTTTTTCCTTCATCAGCAAAAAGTTCAACCAAAAGATTTCGAATAAATTCGTGTGCTTCATTGATTTGTTCGGTGGTTGCGGAAATACCAGTTCCAATAGCCCAAATAGGTTCGTATGCAATAACAATGTTTTGGATAAACTCTTTTGGCAAATTTGTTAAGCCAGTTTGGATTTGTTTTTCGAGAATCTTGTAGGTTAGATTGTTTTGACGTTCATCAAGGGTTTCGCCAATGCAAAAAATTGGTTTCAAAGAATAATTCACCACTGAATGGATTTTTTTTCTTATCAAAATATCATCTTCTTTGAAAAATGTTCTACGCTCCGAATGTCCAATGATAACATATTGGCAACCGACCGATGCAAGCATCGAAGGGGAAATTTCGCCAGTATAAGCTCCCTCGGGTTGGTAATGGCAATTTTGAGCTCCAAGCTTTACCATCGTGCCTTCAATAATTTTGGAAATTGGATGAAGAAATGGAAATGGAGGGGAAATTTCAATTGTGCTTTTTGGTCGATTTGCTTCAACCCAACGTGAGATTATCTCTGCCAGCTCTACAGCCTCGGTCAAATTCTTGTACATTTTCCAATTTCCAGCTATTAACATCTCCTTCATTTTCTTACTCCACTTACGCGGAAAATTTTATAGTTTGTTAGATTTAAATCAGATTCAAAACCATAGCCACGGATTTCTTCCTCTGGAGTAGTTATTTCAATGTATTCATTGGAATAAAGACGCTGGGATTTGTTTCGCCATTCGAGGAATGAAGTTTTCAAAACGATTTTTGGGCTATCAGCAACGACGACGACTTTGCCATAAGCAAACATATCTTTAGTTCTGTCATTAATTTTTGCGCTATCTGCTGTAAGAATACTTTGCCTGCGACCATTTGCACGGGAAAAGAAATCAACCTTAATACTATCGTAAAGCCAGGTTTCACCGCGTTGGTAAAAAACTTTTCCAATTTTTGCCGACAATTTTGCTCGCAAAAGGGAGGAATCTAAAAATTCCACTAGCAAGTCTTTGGCAATTTGGTCTGGCATTTCTTCGAGTTTCATTTTAACTTCGTTGCTAAATTTTGCTTCGGGCTCTTTTAAACAGGATATCAAAAACAAAAATAAAAAACACAATACCACTTTGAACTTTTTATTGCTCGATGTATTAGAATACATAAAGTTTAATTAATTTTAAATTCTAATTTAGTTAAATAAATTCAAAAACAAAAAATGGGAAAAGTGTTAATTCTTGGGTGCGGACTTGTTGGAAAAACAATTATTAAAGACCTTGCTAAGAATCATCTTGTTGGTGTTGTGGATGTTAACAAATCGAACCTTGACGAAATAACAAAGTTTGTAGAGTGCGAAACATATTTGGGGAATGCATCTGACAAAAGTTTTCTCGAAACTTTAGTCGACAAATATGAACTAATTGTATCGGCTGTGCCGGGCTTTCTGGGTTTTAATGTTCTAAAAACACTCATAGAGTTTAGAAAAAATGTAGTGGATATAGCATTCTTCCCCGAAAGTCCATTCGACTTGCACGACTATGCTTTGAAAAACGATGTTTCTTGCGTTGTTGATTGCGGGGTTGCTCCGGGATTAAGCCACGCAGTTCTTGGGTATTACTCTACCATAGAACCAATAGATGAAGCATTAATATATGTCGGAGGTCTTCCTTTCGAAAGGAAGCTTCCCTTTGAATACAAAGCACCATTTTCCCCAGTTGATGTTTTGGAGGAATATATTCGTCCTGCGCGTTATTTACAAGAGGGCAGGATTGTAGAAAAGGAACCTTTGACCGAAATTGAGCTTATTGATTTCAAAGGAATTGGTACATTAGAAGCATTTTTAACAGACGGCTTACGAACATTATTGACTACAGTAGATATTCCAAATATGAAAGAAAAGACATTAAGATTTCCTGGTTATGCAGAAAAGATTAATTTTTTGAAGGCTTGCGGATTCTTGGATAATAATCCTATAGACACAAGGGGTGGGAAAGCTGTACCAATGGATCTTACCGAAAAACTTTTGTTCTCATTGTGGAAACTTGAACCCGAAGATGAGGAATTTACAGTAATGAGAATTGTGCTTACTTCCAAAGAAAATAAGAGAAAAATTGTTTACGAATTATTCGATAGGACCGACAAGGAAAACAAAGATTACTCTATGGGCCGAACTACGGGATTTGTTGCTTGTGCTACAGCAAACTTAATGTTGCAAAACAGAATTGATGAAAAAGGGATAATTCCTCCGGAAGTGCTTGGGCGAAATGAATACTGTTTTAATTTCATATTAAATTACCTGAAAGAAAGGAAAGTGCAGATTCAAGTTGTCGAGGAATAATATGGAAAATACATTCGAGACAAGATTGAAAAGACTGCAAGAAATAGTCAACCTTTTGGACCAAAGCAGTGTTTCTTTGGAGGAATCAATTAAACTTTATGAAGAAGGAATGGAACTTGCTTTTGAATTGAGGAAAATTTTGGATGAAGCGGAGCTGAAGATCATTCAATTAAATACTAAATTTAAAGAGTATAATGCAAAAGAAATACAAGATGATGAAAGCTAAATGCTGTAACCTTAATACATATTTGCTTGAAAGTAATTTTGTGACCCTGGCAGGAATTGAACCTGCGGCCCCCTGATTAAAAGTCAGGTGCTCTACCCCTGAGCTACAGGGTCGAAAATAAAGTTTACAAAATTAACAAAAAAAAGGCATAAGACAAAAAATTAATGGAAAAATTTTAAAACCTAGCAAAAATACCAATTCTTAAAACAAATTTAAGTTTAATAAAAGGAATCATCGTCTTAAATAACTAGGTCAATTTCGTAATTTTGTATTTATAATTTTTGTGTGTTTATGGAAAACGGGGAAGTCGTAAAAAATTCTGATTTGGAAGAACTTGAGCAAAGTTATACAGAAGAAAGCATACGTGTTCTCGAAGGGTTAGAAGCAGTTCGTTTGCGTCCTGCAATGTATATTGGAGACGTTGGCGAGCGTGGATTGCACCATCTGGTTCACGAAGTTGTCGATAATTCAATAGATGAGGTACTTGCTGGGTTTTGTAAAAATATCACTGTCACGATTCATAATGACGGATTTTGCTCCGTAGAAGACGATGGGCGTGGAATACCAGTCGGACCGCATCCAGTGAAGCAGATATCTACTCTTGAAGTTGTAATGTGTACTTTGCACGCTGGTGGCAAATTCGATAAGACCTCTTATAAAGTTTCTGGAGGATTGCATGGGGTTGGAGTTTCTTGCGTGAATGCGCTTTCCGAAGAAATGATTGTTACTGTGTATCGCGACGGGAAGATATACCAACAAAAGTACTCTCGTGGTATTCCATTGACTTTGGTGGAGGAAATTGGCGAGACTAATTCAACAGGTACGATTGTAAAATTTAAACCCGACCCAGAAATATTCAAAACAACAACATTTAAATTCGAAAGAATAGCACAGCGATTGCAAGAACTTGCGTTTTTAAATCCAACGGTTGTTATTAATCTTATTGACGAAAGAACAAATGTAAAAGAAACATATCATTACAAAGGTGGGCTTGTTGACTTTGTAAAATTTATCGACCAACTGGAAACCCCTCTAACAAAACCGATATATTTTGCCGGGACAGTAGTTTCTGAAATAATTGGGGAAGTTAAAGTAGAAGTTTGCTTTGAATATAACACTGGATACAATGAAAATTTGCTTTCCTATGTAAACAATATCAATACAATCGAAGGCGGAACTCATGTTTCTGGTTTTCGTTCTGCTTTGACGCGTACGTTGAATACGTATGCTACTTCAAATAAATTGGCAAAAGAGCAATTTGTTGGAGATGATTTTCGCGAGGGGCTTACTGTTATTATTTCGGTTATGGTTCCCGAACCACAATTTGAAGGACAAACAAAGACAAAGCTTGGAAACAGTGAAGTCGAAGGTATAGTGCGGCAAATAGTAAATGAAAAACTAGCTGACTACTTAGAAAGTAATCCCAACGTTGCAAAGAAAATAATTGAGAAAGCAAATCTTGCAGCCGAGGCTCGGATCGCGGCACGGAAGAGCCGTGAACTGGTGCGCAGGAAAAATGCATTGGAATCTGGTCCCTTACCAGGAAAACTTGCAGACTGCTCATTGCGCGACCCCGAAAAGACTGAGCTTTTTATCGTTGAGGGAGATAGTGCAGGTGGCTCTGCAAAACAAGGTCGCGACCGCCGTTTTCAAGCAATATTACCATTGAAAGGAAAAATTTTGAACGTTCAAAAGTCTCGTCTTTCAAAGATTTTGGAGAACGAGGAAATAAGATCCATTTTCCTTGCAATTGGGGCTGGGTTGAGCAAAATAGGTGGCAACGGTAGTGAAAAAGAAAATGGCAATGACGAGGCTCAAGAAGATACATTTTCTGTCAGTAAATTGCGTTATGGGAAAATAATACTTATGGCTGATGCTGATGTTGACGGAAGCCACATTCGAACTTTGCTTTTGACTCTTTTCTATCTTTATATGCGGGATATTATATTGGACGGGCGTTTGTACATTGCCCAGCCACCGTTGTATAAAATCAAAAAAGGGAAACAAGAGTTTTACGCATACAACGATAATGAACGAGACGAAATAATTCATAGACTTAAGAAAAATTCTCCTAACATTGATGTGGTAAATGAAAACGAAGAAGACCCACAAAGTGCTTCGAGTGGGGGAATAATTGTTTCTCGATTCAAAGGGCTTGGAGAAATGAATCCCGAGCAATTGTGGCAAACTACTATGAATCCGGAAACAAGAACACTTTTAAAAGTAACTATTGAAAATGCAAAAGAATCTGCACGAATAATTGAAACATTAATGGGGGAAAAAGTAGAACCAAGGCGAAAGTTTATCGAAGAAAATGCCCAGTTTGTAAGGAATTTGGATATATAAGTCAAGTATTTTGTTTTTTTGTTAGGATGGTAAAAATACTTAATAATAATTTATTTTATCAAAAAAGAATATATACATCATTAATGATGATTTCATTGAACTAAATTCTATTGAAGAAAATAGTGTCGATTTGATTGTAACTTCACCGCCCTACAATGTTGATGTAAAGTATAATTCTTTTAACGACAAGATTACATAAGATGATTATCTCGTGTTACAAATAAGTGGTTAGAAAAGTCTTACTTGCTTTAGAAAAAAGATGGCAGATTAGGTTTAAATTTTCCTTTAGACAAGAACAAAGGTGGTCAACAAAGCGTCTATGCCAATATTGTTCATTTGGCAAAAAATTGGTTTAAAAAACCATCCAACTATCGTTTGGAACGAACAAAACATATCATGGAGGACCGGTTGAGGATCTTGGAAGTCAGCATCTGCTCCCTATGTGATTGCCCTTTTCAAAATGAAAGTTGTATTTTATAAGAACAAATGGAAAAAACAATGGCTATGGAGTTTCGGAAATCACAAGATCTGAGTTTTTGGAGTGGACCAATGGAGTCTGGAACTTTGCTGGGGAAAGCAACTCTAAGATTGGTAATCCAGTACCTTTGCAAGTCGAGTTGCCAAAAAGAGCATAAAATTG
>FMJZ01133753.1_pt1 | contig 19249 bp, 14 predicted proteins | sample 1987881 | NCBI WGS metagenome assembly FMJZ01 (sample SAMEA4378227, study PRJEB15110) | soil metagenome | biome: soil; feature: Field; material: Soil | place: India | collected 2015-03-11 | depth 0 m
TTTTTTCTAAAAAAATCGATCACAAGATTATGGGCGATGGTAAAAAGATAGGTTCCAATAGGTTTATTGATATCAAATGTTTTGATACTTTTAAAAAATTTAATAAAGGCTTCAAATGTTATTTCTTCAGCATCATCGTAATTTTTAACGAGCCTTAATACATAACTGAATATCCGCCCTTTATAAAGATTCAAGATTTTCTCACAAAATTTTTCATCGCCATCTATAACCCCTTTAATCAACTCGTTTTCGTTGCTCATATAATCAGTATACCTAATTATATTAAAAAAAGCAAGTACACGCTCTACCTTGATTATGTTGGAATAGTGTGTATAATCTTTAGAAAGGAGGTTTTATGTTCATTCTTGGATTATTACTCATCATCGGTCTCTTTGTTTTTCGGTCTTTATATAAAGTAACAGGTGAGGATCGGAGGATCGATAATAAATTGAAGATACGGAACTATGTAACTTTGGGTTTAGGTATCATTGGTGGTTTGTTGGTATTTTTTTCATTGCTTAGGATTGTGCCACCGGGTTCAGTGGGTATTCAGATATTATTCGGTAGAGTTTTAACAAAGGCAACCCTTGCTGAGGGTCTAAATATTGTAAATCCCTTTGTTGACCTACACATTATGAGTATCAGAACTCAGGCTTACACGATGTCAATTGCATATGAAGAAGGACAGGTAAAGGGTGATGATGCAATTACAGCACTAACAAAGGATGGCCTTGAGGTGAAGATGGATTTAACGGTCTGGTATCATTTAAATCCTGAGGAGGCAGCAATTGTGTTTCAGAAAATTGGGCCTGATTATATAGAAAAGATTGTCCGTCCTGCTGCACGCACTGCAATAAGGAATACGACTTCAAATTATCAGGCAATTGAGATATATGCAGAGAGGAGAAAGGAACTGGAAGAAGAGATTGAAAAACAACTCGCCGAAGATTTTAATAAAAGGGGAATCGTCCTTGAGCGGGTGCTATTGAGGAATATCAGTCTTCCAGCAAAGGTTAAAAATGCAATTGAGGCAAAACTTGAGGCTGAGCAGGAAGCCCAGAAGATGGAGTTTGTTTTACTGAAAGAAAAGAAAGAGGCAGAGAGGAAAAAGATAGAGGCAAGCGGAATATCTGAGGCACAGCAGATTATTGCACAGTCACTCGTTGGAGACCGGGGCAGGGCATATCTTTCCTGGAAATATCTTGAGAATCTCCAGCACCTTTATACTTCTCCTAATAATACCATTGTCATTGCCCCATATGATAAAAATTTTATACCACTATTACAAATGGGCAAATGATTCAGTGCCCCTCTTGACAGCGCTGAAAATCAAGATATAATATAATTAAAAAGAAAGATTGTCTAAACAATTGGGGGCGAATGGTTTTGACAGGGTGAATGGGGTGAAAGAGGGCATACCGAGGGTCCTGGCCACCTCGTTAATCCGACCATGAGAAAAAAACATCCTGCAAATACAGGATACGCACTGGCTGCATAAAATATTGTAGCCACGTCTGTCCAGGATGTGCCCGACCTGGAACAGGCGTCATAAAGGGCAAAGCCCTGTCACTCCTTAGCCTTTGGGTGTGATAAGGGTCTTTCTAAAAGGCTTGCCCTGACCAACCTGTCTCTTGGTAAAGGTCAGGGGAGATTCATAAAGGGACTAAGTATGTAGTCTTCTTCACTGAAGCACTCTGGACGCGGGTTCGATGCCCGCCGCCTCCACCAATTTTGCTCAAAACCATCAAGCGATAGCACAGATATATTTGATTGCAAAATAATCATAATTTAAATTTTATTCATTTTACCCCTTGACAAATTAAAAAATTTAATTATAATATATTGTATGATTAAAAAAATTAAAAATTGCCCACTATGTGGCGGAAAAATGGTCATAAGTGAACTCAGATGTAAAAACTGTGATTTAAGGGTTAAAAAAGATTTACCGCCTTGCGAATTCTGCCAATTACCTGAGGAAGACTACGAATTCTTAAAAATATTTTTAATGACCGAAGGAAAGATAACGGATATTGAGAAGATATTAGATATTTCATATCCCACCATCAAATCAAAGATTGAGAAATTGTTGAATAGTCTAAATCTAAAATCCTATGAAGCAACCATTGATCCGATAGACGGTATTGCAGAAGGAAAATTGACAGTTGATGAAGCAATCGCCATTTTGAAAAGTAGAAGAAAAGGAGGTGTAAAATAAAATCTTTTATACTGCCAGCCTTAGATGCTATTTTTATGATTAGTATAGGGTTATTGTTATGGCTTTCAAATCTCGGCTTGTTTCATATGAACTGGCGTAAGGATTGGCCTTTGATAATTGTTTTGTTTGGAATATTCCGGTTGATTAAGATATTAATAAAAAAAAGAAGAAAATAAAATAGGAGGTTATAATGTCTGAAGAAAGAATAAAGATTTTAAATATGGTTGCTGAAGGTAAGATAAAACCAGAAGAGGCTGAAAGGCTTATCAGTGCCTTAAAAGATGTTTCAGAAAAGACACGATTTTTAAAGGTGCGCGTCTTTGAGAAGGATAAAGAAAAGCCAAAAGTGAAGGTAGATATTCCAATCGGTGCCTTGAAACTATTTCTAAAACTCGGGGCTACAATACAGGGATTTGCTCCAGAAGGGTTTAAGATGAACATAAAGGGCAAGGAATTCAAAATTGATGAATTTACTCCAGAGTTGATTGATAAGATTCTCAGTGAAATTGGTGAAGATGGAAAATTCACCCTTGTTGAGGTTGATGATTCGGAAAAACATGAAAGGGTGGAGGTGTATATTGAGTGAGCAAATGAAGATATTGAAACTCCTTGAAGAGGGTAAAATAACAGCGGAAGAAGCAGCAAGGCTCTTGGAGGCGCTCAGGGATTCTGAATCAAAGAAAAGACGCGGTTTTTTGGGGCAGGGAATGGGATCGTTCTTTGATATAATCTCAGATATGATGGGTGCAGTTTTCAGTACTTCCTTTAAAGACCATACCACAGCTGAAAAGATGAATCTCCCGGGTAAGAAAAAACTCGAGTTCAAAGGGATAAGCGGTAATCTTGTAATAAATGGTAAGGATGTTAATGAATTTACTATAGAAAAAAACGGAATAGCCAGAATTTTCGAAGACAATAATACATTATTGATTAAAACAATCAGCGGAGATATAAAAATAGATGTTCCAAAGAATATTGATATTGAAATAAAAGGCGTGTCGGGAGACCTAACGCTGGATAATATAGATGGTAAAATTGAAATTCTCTCGGTATCAGGGGATATCACGGGCAAAAGATTAAGTGGAAGTTTCGTTGGTGAACTTGTTTCAGGTGATGTTGAACTGGAATATCAAAGAGTAGATGTGATAGAGATAAAGGCGCGGTCTGGAGATGTAGTTTTGATACTAAGCGACAAAATTGAGGCAGAAATTGAAATATCAAGTATGAGCGGAGATATAGATTGTGATTTTCCCTTGAAAGACGAAATCAAGAAAGCAAATTATCTAAAAGGGATTTTAAATGCTCCAAAATCCAAGATAACGATAAATAATCGTTATGGTGATGTAAGCGTAGAAAAAAAGTCTTAAAAACCAAAGTGGAGGTATGATGGGTTGTGGTCTATTTTGGGCAGTATTTTTGATTATCATTGGAGTCTGGATATGGGCTTCTAATTATGGCTTTCGTTTTTCCTTTTATCGTGACTGGCCCATAATATTTGTAGCCATTGGACTTATAGTTCTTCTGAGGTTCCTGCGTCGGCGCAGGTAGTTCTCTTTTCAGTCAAAAAAGGCAGTGGCGAATTGTTTATTTAACAATAAGTTTAAAGAGAATAAATATTATCACCAGCATCAGTATTAAGCCCAACCCCACAAATCTCATCGGCTGGTAATGTTTCCGCGGAGGAATGATGCGATGCTTTCTTTTGAAGTCTATCATTGTCTTATAACCTCCACCGGGTCTAACAAACTTGTATTATGTTCATTTAATTTGTGCACTTCTTCAACAAATGAACGAATAATCTTTTCTTGAATTTGTGAAATTTTTCTTGTTGGACAGGTAAAATTGTTGAATAGCATTGAAAACGCATAATCCTGTTGGTTGATATTAAGATAACCGCTTAAACAGGAACTTGACTGGATTGCTCCGGTCTTTGCTTTCAGCGTATCAGAAAAGCCATTAAAACGTGCTTTCAGTGTTCCTTTACCAGGTCCTGGTAGTGAATTGTAAAAATCTTCAAAAAGGTCACTATTATACATAAATTTGAGAACCGCAATCAATGTTGCAGGTGATATAAGGTTATTCTTTGAAAGTCCTGAACCATCCCAAATAGAGATGTTCTGTGTATCTACCCCACAAATATTTAGAAATTCTTTTACTGCCTTTAGACCAGCATTAAAACTTCCTTCTTTGTATCTATGTGCACCCAGTGTTTTTAATAAAATTTCTGCATAAAGATTTTCGCTTTCCGTATTTGTTTCTTTTATTAATTCTGTTAGAACCGGGGAAAGGATTGAATCAATCAAAATCGGCGGTGTGGGATTTATGAATAATTCATAAGTTCTTATTCTTGAGACAGGATTTGAGACCTTTATACTACTGGCAGTCAGCCTTTCTTTTAGATATTCGCCGGCAAACATTGCTGGATTTTTAACCGCCACATTGATGTCCATTGCATTTTTAATATGTATCAACCCATCAACTATAATAGTATTTTCCTCGGGTTTTCGGTAAATGATTATGTTTTCTGAATTAGCCGTTGTCATCATACGATTGATCAAATTCACATAACCTGTGGTTGGATATAAATAAACATTTGCTAATTCCCCAACATTTGTTGGACGTATCCTTACTGATACGACATTTTTGTTAAATGAGAGGGCACTTATTTCAGGTGCGTATTTTGCATCAAGATAATGCCAGGACCAACCCGCCGGTAGTCTTTCATCAGTGAAATAATCATCAATGACAAGTATCGCACCACTTATTTGATTGATTCCCAGAGATTTTATTTTATTCACAAACCTTTCCAGATTTTCAAGATTGAAATAAGGGTCACCACCCCCTTGCACAATAATATCTCCATACAATTTCTTTTCTTTTATTGTGCCCCTCATATAAAGACTCGTTTTGTATCGGAATTCTCTGCCAAGAAAATATAGCGATGCTGCAGTCGTAATAATTTTCATATTTGAGGCGGGCACCAATAACTTTTCTCCATTGTGATTGTAAATAATGCTATCTTTCTTTAAATCTAAAATCAAGATTCCATAATGGGCATTTTTTAGTTCCGAAACATTGAGTATTGTGTCAAACGAAAGAATGCTGAATATAAGAAGACTAAACATTCTTTGTTTTTGGTGTGAACAAACCAGAATTGATAATTTTACAGTTGCATTTTTCATTATTCAAATTCTTCCCGCAGATTGGACAAATGCCTTTACACTTTTTATCACATAAAGGTGCGGATGGAATAGCAAGAATGATTGTTTCTCTAATTCCAATGCTGAGGTCAATATCTGGACCGTTATAATATACTTTATCTATGTCGCCGGATTTTAATTCAACTTTTTCTGATGATAAAAGAGGGTCCCTGCCAGCAATATAATCAAGATGTAAAGATTCATTAAATTTCTGCCTGAAGGTAATGAGACATCTTGAGCAGACAAGTTCAGCACTGAATTGAACACTGAAATCCGCACTCACACCAAGGGCCTTTCTGGTAAGAACTATCCGGGCATTTATGATATTTAAATTGCCAAAGTATCGATTCGCAGCAAAATCTAATTCTCTTTCCGCTAAATTATCAAATACCAATATTTCCTTTTCTTTGATTTCAATCAAAGGGATTGATAATCGTGATTTATTTATGTTTTTAACTCCTTTTTTCGCGCTGCCGGAAAGAGAACATTATTGAGAATTAAACGATATCCTGGTGAGTTTTTATAATTTCTTAAATCTGTTGGGGGGTCACCAACAAAATGCTGGTAATCTTCAGGATCATGTCCTGCAAGATAAGTGAATGTTCCTTTACCAAAATTTCCGTGAATATACTTGACTCCCTCAGTTCCTATAACTTCGCCGAGCACAAGGACTGATGATTTAAGCGTGTTTCTTCGGAATCCTGAACATTGCCCTAAGAATTCTTTAACTAAGGAAGTATGATTTTGAACGAGCATACACGGGACAGGGTCAAACTTGGCACTGAAATCAAAAAGCGAAAAATATGTATTTGGTCCTCGCCGGGCTGCTTCTATAGTGACATCTATTGTCGAATGTTCATATATAAGCGGGTCAAGAATGACCTGAAAATTTTCAAATGCGAGACATTGTGAAAAATCAAGTTTATTATTGGCATTGTAGTCAAATGGGTCCCCATCAAAAACATTATGACATATATCGGTAAATTGTGCGGCGAGTGCTATCTCCCAAGTATCACAGGCAGAACACATCGAAAATACAAAACCTCCTTGATTTATGTATTCTTTTATTGCAAGTGTTACAGCAAGTTTAAGTTTAGAAACTTTTTTGAATCCAAGTTTTTTTGCCAGAGTTTCGTTTTTTTCCACCTCTTCCTGATACCATTCAGTATTATGGTATCCCGCGTAAAATTTTCCATATTGCCCGGTGAAGTCTTCATGGTGCAAATGTAGCCAATCGTATTTTGTAAGTTTTCCCCTCAGTACATCTTCATCCCAAATCTGGTCATAGGGAATCTTGGCATATTCGAGGGCGAGGGTGACTGCATCATCCCAGGGTTCAAAATTTTCAGGAATATAGACTGCTATCTTTGGTGCTTTTTCCAAAAGGATTGATTCCATGTTATTCTCTTCTATCGTCTGATAAATTTCCAAAACGCGAGACGGTTTAACTATTTCCATTCTAATACCTTCAAAAGCACATTCTTTTTCAATCCGCGAGCTATAATCCATAAGAAAAGAACCACCTCGATAATTGAGTAACCATTCCACAGTAATACCATATTGCAGGGCGTGGTAGGTAATGCCATAGGCTTTAAGGTGGTCGGTCTGAGATAGATCCATGGGAATCAGGATTTTATCTGCGAATGACTGTATAATAAAAAATAATAAACTGCTTATAATAACATATAACCATAGTGTTCTTTTTACGATTAATTCCAAATGCATAGAACTTCTATTCTTCGTTATTTTTGATTATACCAAGAACCTCCTGGGGATTGCTGGCTTTCTTCAATTGTTCTCTGACTGGTAGTTTCCTTAAAAGTCTTGAAAGTTTTGCCAGTGCAATTATGTATTCAGATTTTTTATTCTCCGGCGAGGCAATCAAAAAAATTATATGGGATGGTTTCCCATCAATAGATGAAAAATCAATACCCGCTGAAGAACGCGCAAAGACAAGAACAAGGTCGTCTACTGAATCAGTACGGGCATGAGGAATTGCGATACCATCTCCAATTCCGGTGGATTCAAGATTTTCTCTTTTTGCCAGTGCTTCAAATAATTGCTCTCGGTTGCGGGCGATATTTTTATCAACCATAAATTCAACCAGTTCTTTTATCGCTGCCAATTTTTCTGTGGCGTTCATTTCCATAATAACTGCCTCGGGTTTGAGAAAGTTTGAAATTTTTAATTCCATTACACCTCCTTTTAGTTTACAACCCAAATACTGGCACGGTTGCTGAGACAAAAATTTTTTTTGTCTCTTCGCGTTTTTTAACCAGTATTAAATTAATCTTATAATTTTCTAGATATTTTTTAATCACCTTGGGGACCTGCCCATTTTCCATATGGAGAGATGTTCGTACTCCATTTTCTACAGCTTCATCCTCAACAAGATAAAGCATTTCCCAACCTTCTTCTTCAATCCTTTGTTTTATCGATTCAATATTCTCGTGAGTTATGGAAGCCAATTTTGAGATTCGGTGTTCTTCAAGAACAAATAGGACAAAGAGTTGACTTTTGAATAATTTACAAAATTGAATTGCGGGTGTGAATATTTCCTGGTCAGTATTATCAACAATATATAAAAGTACCCTGGGAAATTCTATAGCAGTGAATTCTTTGGTTATCATCTCAGAGACTAAAGGATATACCTTGATACATCAACATTTTTCACGATTTCAGCAAGTTTCCTGTGTACGTAATCCCCAGTAATTTTTATACTTTTCATATTAATATTGGGTGCAGTGTATAAAAGTTCTTCAAGTAATTTGGACATCACCGTGTGCAATCTTCGTGCACCAATATTTTCGGTAGATTCATTTACCTTTGCTGCTGTTTCTGCAATCGCATTGATGGCGTCATCGGTGAATTCTAATTCAATACCTTCGGTTTTAAAAAGGGCATTGTATTGCTTTATAAGAGAATTTTCAGGTTCAACAAGAATTCTACAAAAGTCGTCTTTTGTTAATGGTGATAATTCAACTCGGATTGGGAACCTGCCCTGCAATTCGGGTATTAAGTCCGAAGGCTTTTTATTATGAAATGCACCAGCCGCAATGAATAGGATATGGTCAGTTTTTACCATTCCATACTTTGTCATTACACTTGAGCCTTCCACGATAGGTAAGAGATCTCTCTGAACACCTTCACGGGATACATCAGGTCCGCTTGTGATGCCACCGCCAGCGATCTTGTCAATCTCGTCGATAAATATGATGCCCGTTTGTTCGGCGCGTTCCCGTGCTTCACTTATGACTTCATCCATATCAATAAGCCGATCTGTTTCTTCCATTTGTAGATATTTCATTGCTTCTTTAACCGTCATTTTCTTTTTCTTCTTCTTTTTGGGTAATTTGTTGCCTAAAGCCTCTTCAATAGCAATGCTGAAATCTTCAATCCCTGTCTGACTGAAGATTTCAATAAATGGGGTTGTTTTGCGCGTTACTTCTATTTCAACAATCCGGTCGTCAAGTTTATTTGCTCGTAAAAGCGTTTTTATTTTTTCACGGGTTTGGTTGCTGGTTCCGTTTTTGTCATTACGGACCAATCCGGGTAAGATTATATCAAGTATTCTTTCTTCGGCATACTGACGTGCCTTTTCTTCAACTGTGCGGTATTTTTCCTGACGAACCATGTTCACCGCAATTTCAACGAGATCACGAACCATTGATTCAACATCTCTTCCTACATAACCTACTTCGGTATAGCGTGATGCTTCTACTTTGACAAAAGGAGCATTTGCCAGATCTGCAAGTCGTCTTGCGATTTCGGTTTTACCAACGCCGGTTGGTCCAATGAGTATGATATTATTGGGATATATTTCCTCTTTAATTTTACCTTTGACTCTCTGCCGACGCCAGCGGTTTCTTAAAGCAATTGCAACTGCCTTTTTGGCTTCTAATTGACCGATGATATAACGGTCAAGCCGGGCAACAATTTCTTCAGGGGTAAAATAATCTTCCATTATCGGGGATTTTTTGATGGTTTTTGCTTCCATCATTTATATTATATAAAATATATTTAGAAAGTCAAGAAGAATTTTTAGATATTACTTGCATTTTTAAGTAATTTTTATATAATCATAATGTGAATGAAAAGAAATTGGCAACGATTCTTTATGCTGACCTTTCTGGCTTTACTGAGTTAACCAATAAGATTGGGGCGGAGAAAACAACTGATTTTATAAATGAATGTTTTAATACTATTGATTTAATTATTCATAGTCATTATGGAACGATAATCAGACACGAGGGGGACAGGGTGGTTGCCATATTTGGTTTTCCACGCTCATATGGAAATGATTCAAGTAATGCATTATGGAGTGCTTTGAAGATTCGGGAGGCAATAAAAAAAATGCGTTATAAAGTTGATGTTCATATAGGTGTTGGGACAGGAGAGATTTTGATATTAGGAGAAGAAATATACGGACATCTATTTGAGGAAGTCTCCCATCTTGAAGAAATTGCCGAAAAAGGACAGATTCTTGTTAATGAAGAGTGTTATAATACTAATAAAGATTGCTTCTTGTTTGAGAAATCCAAGGATGCTTTTCAGGTTAAGGAGAAAATTATTCCGGATGTTGCTTTTCCTTTTTTCTTTGAATATCGAAATGAAGAATTTAAAATTCTTTACAACGCACTTCTAAAGATGCCACAATTTATAATCATTTCGGGCGAGATGGGAATTGGAAAAACTGACTTTATAAATGAATCTTTAAAGAAAATTAACAAAGAAAATAGATTTAGTGTATATGAAACCACTTTTAACGAACAGGATTATTTTACTCCTTGTTCATCTTTTATGAAAATTGTATATCAGATTGCCCCAGATTTTATTCTTCCACCCAGTGAAGAAAATTATAGGTCTAAATTATTTAGGGAAATGTCCAGTGTGTTTTTGCAATCATCAAGGACAAAATCATTAATAATCATTTTAAAAAATATAGAAGTTATTGATGAGCAATCACTGAGTTTTCTTGAATATTTCAAGGGGAATATTCAAAATAACAGAATTACTATAATTATTGAGGTGCGTGATAAAAATTGTCAGATTATGGAGAAAATAATAGGAGATGTTAAAAAAGATGTTGAATTTATAGAACTTAAGCCATTACCTGATTGTGCTATTTTAGACATTGTTACTTATCACCTTCAGGATTATGTTGTAACCGATGAATTTAAAAAAGAAATTATAAATTTGTGCCGTGGTATTCCATATTATGCAGTGGAAATCAGTATTTTAATTAAAAATTCATTTCCTTTAGGAAGGGAATTACGAGAATTACCCGATTCCCTGAAACTAAAAGAAATTAGTGAAGCGCTTGTTGATACAATACCAAGAGAGTATTTAAATGGATTATACATTCTTAGCCTCATAAATGATGAAATAAATTATCAAATAATCCCACAGTTGTTATCAGATGCAAAAGAATTTTTAAATTACTGTTTTGGTAGAGGATTACTATATCACAAAGATTCAAAATTATACTTTAACCATAATACCTTACGTGAATGTATAAGAGGCCGGTTAACAAAAAAATCCGACAGGAACTTCATTTAAAGATTGCAAATACATTAAAAAATAATTCGGGTCAATTGGAAAATTATGGGCTTATTGCATTTCACTTAAAAGAAGCAGGCGATATAAACGAGGCATGTATCTTCTTACGAAAGTGGGCAGATTATCTTGAAAAAGAATTCTCTTATGAGAAATGTTTATCAGTTTACAACGAACTTTTAGACCTGATAACCACAAAAGAAGATGAAAGATGTGATATATATATTAAAAAAATAAGGTTACTTCATTTGGTTGGTGAGAGGATGGAGGAATCAAAAACAATAGATGAATTGTATGAACTTACGGTAAAAACAAATAATTTTGATTATCAGCGGAAGGCAATGCTTGCACGGGCTGAATACTTTGAAGCAATTGCAGATTATGATAGTGCATTAGAAATTTTAAATATATTGAATAAAGAAAAACAAGAAACATTGATACTTGAAAAGATCGGCATTAATTATTATAATAAGAATGAAATTTCTCAGGCTTTAAAAATTTATAATTTGGCTTTAGATTCTATGGAGGAAAGCGACAATTATTTACTCAAAGGAAACATCTTTAAAGGCATTGGGCTCTGTTACTGGAAACTTGGAGATAAAGACCAAGCGCTTATTTATTACACAAAAGCAAAGACAATGTATGAAAAAGTAGAGGATAGAATTGCATTGAGCAGATTGAATGTAAACATTGCTAATGTTTATTATTACCTAAATAACTTTGAACAGTCCCTGATTTATTACAAAGACGCCCTCAATATTGCCCGTAAGATTAAAGATTCACTTTTCGTCGCCCAGATACTTTCTAATATGGGGGGAGTGTATATTCAATATGGCGATTATGAAGAGGCATTAAAAAATTTTCAAGAGGCGTTAGAAATTGATCAGAGAAACTTAAACCGAAAAGGAGAGGCGATAAGATTATCAAATATAGGCCACTTTTATGGAGTGTTAGGCGATATTGATAAGGCACTTGAATGCTTTATTAAGGCTTTACAAATTGATGAGTCAATAAAGAATAAATCAGGAATGGCAATCCGTTATGGAAATATTGCAACCTCTTTTCTTCAAACTGGTAAATATGACGAAGCCGTAAGATATCTGAAGAATACAATTGCAATATCAAAAGAGATTGGCTCAAAAGAATATCTGGCATATTATCATAACTTACTTGGGTTGGTGTATTTGAAGATGGGGCAGTTAGATTATGCTGAGGATGAGTTTAAAATAGCGCTTTCTTCGGCACGGGCTGTAAAGAATCCGTCGTATGAGATATATGCACAAGCATATTACGCGCTTTTATGGTTAGAAAGAGATGATATAAAAAAGGCATTTCAATACTCAACCTGGGCGGTTGAGAAACTTTTAAGTCTTCATGAGATTGAAGGCAATAAAGAGCAAATTTACTATATCCATTATAAAATACTCAATAAAACTAAAAGACCGAGCGAGGCATATAAATTTTTGCAATTTGCTTATGACATCGTTATTTCTCGCGCCCAGAAAATAAGAAATCTTGAATATCAAAATAAATTTCTGAATTTACCACACAACAGGGAGATTATTGAAGAATGGAGAAAAATAGAGAAGCCAGGGTAAAACCCTGTGTAATTCTGTTTGCTGAAGTTACACAGATAGATTCCTGGGAGCAGGAATTGGATACTGAAGAATATGTTGAATTTATCAAGATAGTATTTAATGAGTTGAATGGGGCAGTTAAATTGTATGAAGGAAATATTGACAAACATGAGGGTAAGATTTTAATGGCGACATTTGGTGTGCCATCTGCCCATGAAGACGACCCGGAAAGGGCGATCAAATCAGGTTTATTAATGCTCAATCAGATTTTAAAATTAAAACAAAAAATCAAAAAGCCTCTCGGTTTAAGGATTGGTGTAAACCTGGGACGGGTCTATGCTGCATCTGTTGGTTCAAAGATTAAATCCGAATATACAGTAATGGGCGATGCGGTAAATTTTGCAGCAAGGATAATGGAATATGCAAAGGAAAACGAATTGCTGGTGGGCGACGAAGTCTATCAAATCACTCAACCGGTTTTTGAATTTTCTGAACCTTTGCGATTTTTACCTCAAGGCTCAAAACAGGAAATGGTCATGTATAATGTCTATAGACAGAAGACCGGATTTATAAAGAGAAGAGGAATTGAGGGTTTAAGTTCACCGCTTGTGGATAGGAAACAGGAATTAATACTTCTTTCAAGCCTTGTTCAAGAATTATTTTCGGGAAAAGGTAATATTGTTCTTATACTTGGAGAGGCAGGGGTCGGAAAGTCGCGGCTAATTGAAGAACTGTTCACACAATCATTGAGTATGGCACTGGAGCGGGTAAAGAATATAAACTGGTGTATTGGTAGATGTTCACCTTATCGTGAAACACTCTATCATCCCTTTGTGGAAATTTTTAAACAAATTTGTGAAATAAGAACCGAAGATAGTGAAATGTTAATAATGGCAAAACTTTTAACTTCCATTGAAAAACTTATGGGTGAGAAGGCAGAAGATATATTTCCGTATATTGCAGAACTTTTTAATATTAAAATTGTCGCCAAATACGAAGAAAAAGTTAAGTATTTAAAACCTGAGGAAATAAAATTGCAGATTTTTAATGCCGTAAGTCAGATTCTTGAAAATTATGTAGAAAAAAACCCTACTGTTTATTGTATTGACGACCTCTATCTTGCCGACGAATCCACTCTTGAGTTGTTGCGATTTTTATTACAGACACATAGTGGAATTAAAGCACTTATAATTTTAATTTCGCGCCCTGAAAAAAATAAACCATTCTGGCAGATAAAAGAACAATTAAAGAATGAAATTAGATTAGATGAAATTTATCTTAAACCCTTAACCAAAGAAGAAACTCTGGAATTATCAAGAAATTTACTTAAGATATCAAAACTGCCTGAAGAATTAATTGCAAAGATAGTAAATGATGCTGGCGGCAATCCATTCTTCCTTGAAGAATTAATCAAGTTGTTAATTTCGAGAGGTATAATTTATCGACGCGGTAATGAGTGGTTGGCGAGCGAAAGAGAAATTCAATTTGATATTCCTTATACAATTGAAGGTATAATTCAGGCATCATATGATACATTGAATTTTGAGTTGAAAGATTTACTTTCTGAAATGGCGGTTTTGGGAAGGACATTTAATAAAAAAGTATTACAGGGATTTACGCGGTTCTGGGATAATCTTGATAATCTAATAAGCCCACTCTTAGAAATTGGTTACATATATACAAATAATAACCAGGATTATACATTCAATCATGCACTGGTTCGTGAATCAATCTATAAAACTATTCCTGAGAAAAAACTGAAGGAGTTACACCTTTTAGTTGCAAAGACTATTGAGTCATTATTTTCGGAGCGGCTTGCTGAGTTTTATGATATTCTTTTTGAACATTATGCAAAGACGGATTGTAAAGATAAGGCAATTTATTATGCTCTGAAAGCGGGTGAAAATGCACAAAAGTGCTACGCGAATATGGAGGCAATTTCGTATTATGTGTATGTGCTTAAAGAATTAAAACCCGATACCGATGAAAATAGTAAAACCATTTTTGACACAATGCGCAAGTTAGGGGGAATATATAGCAGAATAGGGTATAGTGATGATGCAATTGAACTTTATGAAAGGGCATTTAAGATAGCGCACACAACACTTGATAAGGTCAAAATACTTAATGAAATGGCAGATACATATCAGAGAATTAGTGATTATGGAAAGGCGCTGGAAATTTATAACGAATCATTAAAATTACTTATAAATTTTTCGGAGGAAGAAAAATTTGATACCTGGCTTGGTATTGCCTGGATATACTATCTTAAAGGCGAATTAAGAGAGGCACGCAGTGTCCTCGAACAGATATTAACAAATGTTAAAGATGCTCCTGATATTCAAACCAGGAAAAAAATTGCGAGGGTTTATAATCAGCTGGGTTCAGTCTATTCTCATACAGGGGAATATGAAAAATCTTTTGAGGCGTATAATAAGGCATTAAAGATATATGAAATGTTAGATGATATACCTGGCATAGCAGTTATTTACAATAATATTTGTGGCTATTATATGCGAAAAGCTGACTATTATAAAGCACTTGAATATCTTTACAAATCACTTGAAATTGATTTAAAAACAGGTAATCTTCTTGCCCGTGCGATTGCAACTTACAATATCGGCGACACATACTACCAACTTGGTGCATTAGAAAAAGCAGAAGAAAAATTTAATGAATATCTACATATAAATGCCCAGATAAATAATCAACTCGGTAATGGTTACGGAAATATGGGGCTTGGTTATATTTATCTTGAGAAGGGTGATATACAGAATGCAGAATATTATCTTAAAAAGGCTTATGAGATATTTATTAAATTAGGAAGTGTAAGGATGGCAAATGAAGTAATGATAAGTCTTGCTCAAGTAGAGATAGAAAAAGGCAATTATGAACAGGGATTTAATATGTTCGAAGAATTAGAAAAAAAGTGTGAAGAATTATTTGTTCCTGAAAGTAAACTGAGTTGTATAATTGGCAGGGTAAAGGCGAAGATAAAACAAGCAACTATTGAAAAGAAATTGCTCGTTACACATCTTTTAACTGCCCTTGATTTGTTAAAAACCGCCCTTGGATATGAAAAGGTTGAGCAGGATAACGAGACTAAATTTATAATAAATTTTTATTTGGCTCAGGTTTATTATTATTTAACGAAGATAACTGAAACAAAGAATCATTTATCCGTTGCCGATAAGATACTCCAGGAAATCTTAAGTAAAATACCTGCGGGAGAACCGCGCAATATTTATCTAAATAAAAAGATATACAGCGAATTCAAAAATTTCAAAAATTTATTACAAATTTAACTTATCCTCACTTCGTTAGAAATTAGATACACGCTTTGTTTTGATGTATGCACCAATAACGAGAACTGGCGGGTGAGTGCATTGAACACCCGACCTTTGGTATGCGAGACCGGAAATGGCATTTTGGCAGGGGTTTGAAATTCTGAATGAAATCGCATTGAAGAAGTCTGTCCGTAGGCTTGCATTATTCTGACCGTTCTGAAGGATGATGCTATTCTATGCTATTTTTGGTAAAAATGGCACAGCTCCCATCACAAAGACGATGGGGTTGGTGGCTTATTTGCCTGTCCCTGCACTATAAAGTGAAGGCTTGAAGCAATATTTATGAAGACATAGTCTATAGAAATGAGTAAAAATTTATATATATATAGTACGGGACACCAAGGAAAAGTGCTTTTCATTGTTTCAAAACTAATATTTTATTTTTCTAAGGGTGGTGTTTAGGTATAAACTTGGTATAATCCCCTTATACTCGACATCCCAATGATGGGGTGGAGTTCATCAATAGCGCGATTATGGATTATACCCAGCAACATCATATGTGTTGTGTTCGTTCTCGGGCTTATTGTAAAGAATGATAATCCAGTTTATCATAATAATCTTAATTTAATCTGGGTAAGATTTTATTTTGGTGAAAGACGTCCTGTTCCTTTGCAAAGATTCCTGTATCAGTCATTATTACGCCTCGTTCGCAGTGGGATAATTAAAATTAAAAATAGAGTACGTCAACATTTGGAAATTAAGTGGTTAACGTACTCTATTTTTTTTACCTATTTAATCAGTTGTTTTTGTAATTGCCTACAGTTCATTGGATTTACTACTTTAGGTAGACTGCTTTTCTGGTGAAAGTTCCTTGTTCGGTTTTCATACGCAAGAAGTAGATTCCGGATGGTACTGCTTTGCCATATCTGTCCTTGCCATTCCATACTAATTTATCATGGTTTCCCGATTTCTTTATTTCTGTAATCTTCTTACCAGTCACATCATAAATTTCCAGTCTTGAGATGTTATCAAGGACTAAAGGCATTCTCAATGGATTGCAGATTTGTATGTCCTTATGAGTTATAGCCTCCCTTTCTTCAACCGTGACCGGGCTCGATGAAAAGATTAGAGTTCCATAATATACAGGATTGTTCCATTGAGCAGCCGGCATTGTCGTGGGCCACATACCATAATAATTGTCTCCAGGTTGGTCTAAAGAATAGATGTAGAAGGCAACCGTATCATCTCTTGGTGAAATAGTGTAATTCCATTTCAATGCACCTTTTGCTACTACTGACTCAAATTGAAGATGTCCTGATACCGTGCTTACACGCGATAATCCATTCCCACTTGCCCATCGTATCCAACCACTGGGTAGAGAACGATAAATTGTTGTATCGACACCAATAAAAGTAAACCAGTGATTACCTTCAGAGGAATCTCCAGCCCAGGCGCGGTTATAGTTTTCATCAACATAGGCGCCAAATTGGTCATAATCATTGCGTGCTAATGCCGGTGGCATTGCCACGGCATAATAGACATTCTGCGAATCATGTTTGCAGTAGAATATAGCACTACCTGCGGGTCGGGCAACGCCATTTTGTCCCAAAACATCTGAGATATCCCAAATCAGAGCATCGGCCCATTCTGCAGGTTGAATGTTTCCGTCAATGGTGGGAATAACCAGACGCCAGGGTGCAACCAGTGTATCTCTAATATTAAAAGATATGGTTGTTTGACTAGTAGTATCATTTGCACGGTTGGCATCGTCTGTTAGACTCGTGAACATTTTTACCTGGTAATTTGTTCCTGCAGGACCAACTTGCCAATTAGGGCTAAATGTTACTCTGGCTGTATCACCACCCGCAAGTGGACCAGGATAAGTAAGGCTCTGGTTATAAATTCTGACACCAGCAGAATCAATCCAGCAAGTTACCGGGATATTAGAAATTGGGTTCGCCCCAAAATTTCTAATCCTTGCAATCGGTGCGATAGAAGAACCGGGATTAACCGCCCTTGCAGGGCTCCTTACTGCATCTGCGCCAACATCATTTGCCGGGAAATAAAGCCTGATACAGACAACCTCATCAGGTGTTCCCTGATTGAGATAAAGCAAGAATGTATCACGCCACATCTCACAGCCACCAGCAATACCTAAAATCTCTGGTATCAACTGCTCGTCAAGTTTTATAAGGGCAGGATAGCTGAACTTTGCAATCTTACCCTGGGAGAGACCAGTCTGAACCGACATCCATAAAAAGCCGTTGGCATCATAGCCAAGGCCGTAAGAGGTATCAATGTTGGCAACAGAACGCGGGCTAAAAGGCGCGGCTTTATAAAACTGCCATATTGGCGAGGCAAAATTAGTAGCATAGATAGAATCACCCGGATTCCATGCCAATCCCCGGTGGGGATTTAATCCAGTACCCGGAGTAAATGACCGTGCCACAGTGCGGGTTGGCGCATGGATTACCTGAATTGAAGCACTATAAGAAGCAAAAACCGAATCACCTCTTGTTGTCATATCACGCCAGCCCCAACCCATAGGAACCCCTGGTTGATTGAACGAATCAATGAGTGCCAGGGTTCTCAGGTTGTATACATAGATCTCTGGTACATCAGCACCAGTAGTGGCAGAACCTTCAGATACCCAGAGAATTGTGTCCCAGACTGTTGTCAAACCCACATGATAGGTATCTGGAAGTGATATTCGCCACTCAATGGAGTAAGGAATTGCAAGGATAGAAGGCAGCGTTTGCTGGGAACTCGTCAGCGGAGTTTTTAATTCTAAAGGTGTATCAATGAGTAAATCATTCGACATGCTATTTCCATTTGTCAATACCGGGATGTTTTCAGCGCCCCATAATAGGGCTACTGCCAATATAGTTATACTAATCTTTGTCTTATAACACATAATAACCTCCTTGTATGGGCTCAACTCTTTCAAAAAATTCCTCGGCAGCGAAATTCCTATAATAAGTATATTCATAATTTAATACCTGTCAATTCCCGAATGTAAATGGATACACACACCGTTACCAGGTTAAGATGGATCTATTCTATCGCAAGCAGGGTTTTAAATTTTCCGATTGGACAAGTGGTAAAATCATAAGACACCACAACCAAACTAACCCCCGAAGGGTTCAGCAAAAAAATGGCTGGGCATTTATCATTTTGATTGGAAGAATCGGGTCTTCAGAATTGTTATTTTATCTCCAATTTTTTACATCTATTCGCAATGCAAGATATTGATATTTTTGACCAAACCAAAAACAAGATTTGGGAAAATTTTGTATGGGCGGTACTGGACTTGAACCAGTGACCTTCGGTATGTGAGACCGACGCTCTAACCAGCTGAGCTAACCGCCCTAAAGGGGGAGGGTTCCCCCTTTTTTCCACTCACTTTTCTAAACA
>FMJZ01020062.1_pt1 | contig 19223 bp, 11 predicted proteins | sample 1987881 | NCBI WGS metagenome assembly FMJZ01 (sample SAMEA4378227, study PRJEB15110) | soil metagenome | biome: soil; feature: Field; material: Soil | place: India | collected 2015-03-11 | depth 0 m
CCTCCACAAATCTGTCCGAGCGACTTGCGGTTTGGAAAGCGTCTAAAGAGTCTGGAGTCGCACTTAAGCCCGGGTTGCTGAGGCTGCGAGAGTTGCGTAATCAAGTCGCACGCGAGATGGGGTTCAGCTCATTTTTTGGGCTACAGGTCGCGGGCTTCGGGATGAGCGCAGCCGAAATGAAAGCGTTGACCGAGGAGCTTGTTCAGCAAACCAAGCCGCTGTATGAGCAGTTGCATTGCTGGGCACGGCATCGGCTGGCCGAACGATACGGTCAACCTGTCCCAAGGCTAATACCAGCGCATTGGTTACCAAACCGTTGGGGTCAGGAATGGCCCGGACTTGTTGAAGGGCTGGACTTGGACAGGTGGTTTGCAGGCAAAACCCCGGAGTGGATCGTGCGCCAGGCTGTTGGTTATGGTGAATCGCTTGGCCTGCCGAAGGTGCCGGCGAGCTTTTGGGAAAAATCAGACCTGTACGAACTTCCAGCCGACGCTGCCCGTAAGAAAAACACGCATGCATCTGCTTGGGACATAAATTTGGAAGGTGACGTCCGTTCGTTAATGAGCGTAAAAGCCGATGCTGGTTGGTTCGCCACAGCGCATCATGAACTGGGCCACATCTTTTACCAGTTGAGCTACGCCAGACCAGAAGTGCCGGTTGTATTGCGTGAAGGTGCAAGCCCGGCGTTTCACGAGGCAATGGCCGAGACACTGGCAGCGCCAACCATGCAACTGCCCTACTTGAAGCAGGTTGGAGTCGTGCAGGCTGATGTCGAATTCGACCGAATTCAATGGCTCTTGAACAGTGCACTAGACCAGATCGTGTTCATTCCGTGGTCGGCGGGTGTGATGACATCATGGGAGCATGACTTTTACGAAGGCAATCTTTCAGCAGATACGCTTAACAGGCGGTGGTGGGAATATGTTGAGAAGTTTCAGGGTATTTCACCCCCTGAACCACGCGGCGAGGAGTATTGCGACCCGGCAACAAAAACTCACATTAACGATGACCCAGCGCAGTATTACAAGTATGCCATTGCCTTTGCCATAAAGTATCAATTGCACATGTACATTGCAAAAAACCTGCTGCGCGCTGACCCCCACAATTGCAGTTACTACGGAAACAAAGAGGTCGGCGCGTTTCTTTACAATCTGATGAAGGTAGGCGCGACACGCGACTGGCGCCAGTTAATCCGGGAGGCTACCGGTGAAGACATCAGCGCAAAGGCAATGCTAGAGTATTACGCGCCACTAATGAAGTATTTGCAGGCGCAGAACAAGGACCGCCAAGTCGGTTGGTAACAAACCGGCGGTAACTTCTCGGTTGTGCTTTTCGTCCGATCACACAATAGTGAAAACTCACACGTTAACCGCTGAAATTCGATGAAGAACAATTTTCATGATTTTGTTTTGAGTGCAAACAAACCGTTGGCAATGCCATTGGCCGTTTATCCCGGCACGCGGTTGACCAACTGGCGCGTGTATGATGTTGTCACAAACCCACAGGCGCAATGCGATGTGGTGGCGGTGTTGCATGACCGGTACAATACACCGGTTGTGTTTACCGCGATGGACCTGAGTGTGGAGGCTGAAGCATTCGGTTGTCCTGTGCAGTTGGGCGAAGACGAGGTGCCAACCACAACAGGGCCGATTGTGACTGACCCCGGCCAGATACATGCGCTGAAAATCCCGATGCCGGGGGATAAACGGACCCAGGTTTATCTCGAAGCAACGGCCTTGTTACGGAAGCTGCCGGGCGCACAGTTTGTTTTTGGGGGTTGTATTGGTCCATTTACGCTTGCGGCGCGGCTTGTTGGGTTAAGCGAGGCATGCCAATTAACGGTAACGGAGCCCGAGCTGATGCACGAACTGCTTGAAAAAACGACTGCGTTTTTGAGCGCTTACATACGAACATTCCGGGAGGCCAATGCCAACGGAGTTATTATGGCTGAACCCGGTGCAGGTTTATTGTCACCCGCCGGATTTGCGACATTCTCATCAGCTTACGTGCGAAGGATTATCGAATCTTTTAGTCTGGCGGAATTTACCGTGATATTTCATTGCTGTTCAGCCAAGCCAGTGCACTTGGCTTCTGTGCTTCAGACCGGGGCCAAGGTCCTGCATTTTGGTGTGCCTATGGACATTGTGGGAGCCCTGTCAAAAGTGCCTGAGCACATTGTTGTGTGCGGCAATCTGGATCCTGTTTCTGTTTTCGTGCAAGGTTCACCAGAGGAAATCAAGGCCAGAGTAACTCAGTTGCTGGAGGCAACACGCGGAAAGCGTAATTTTGTTGTTTCATCAGGTTGTGATGTACCTGTGGCAACGCCATTAGCGAATCTTGACGCATTTTACCAAGCAGTTGCAGCTTCTAGTAGTTGAAAGGCGAGGCAGGTCTTAGCTTTCGAGCTGCGCTTTTGCGCAGTTGAAGACGCGGGCGCATTTCATTAAGGCGCCTGCGTTAGCCCGACATACTCAAAGCCAACATTGCATTTGCCGCCGAACCAATCTGACACACAAATGTCTTTGCAGCGGTTTCACCCGATCGGGTGATAGACGAATCCTGGTGCAGACGGGTATGTTTTGCACGCTGAGAGCAAATAAAAGGCGAACCTTAAACGCGTAAAGAACCTAAGAGCCTATGCGCTGCAAAAACCTCGCAGAAACGAAGGTAACTACGATTGTTGTTGCTATGTGTGTGGCGATGCTGTTTTGCCAACGGAATGCACTAGCAGATTTTGCACTGCCATTTGTGGCAGACGAACACACGTTGCATTTGTGGCGGTTTAATAGCACTAATCTGGTTAACAACTATTACATCACGCCTGACGAAGGCCTTGGCACACCGCTCACCATGACAAATCTGGGGTTGCCAAGCGGTGTGCCGCCGTTCACGAACATTTTTAACACGGCGCCAGTACCAAGTTTACCGGCGGGCTTGTCGAATTGTCTTAGGATCCTGCCAGGTGGTGGGTCACCCGCTACGAGAGCGTTTGCCATGGCGGCCTCGACGCCTTTGGTAGCGCCGGTCAATTTTATTAATCCCGAGAGCGGGGCATTTACATTTGAGGCGTTGGTGTGTCCTACGGGAGACCTTTTCACCTCAGGTCTTAACTGGCAACTGTTTTGCGGCGACAACAATGGCGGTGTAGGAACACGCGGCTGGCAATGGCGAATCCAGACTGGCAACCCGCCTCAAATGAATTTCAATTTCATTTCACCGGCGGGTGGCACCGGTGGGAACTTTCTTGCAGCTCTACCTACGGCGGGCCCAAACGCCGCAACCACGAACCAATGGTACCATGCGGCTGTCACTTACACGGGTAATAATCCAACCAACGGTGATACACCTGGTGTATTAGTGTTTTATTGGACCTTGCTTGACCCGGCCAGGACCGAAGCGGCAGCTTTTGCAACAAACACGATCGTTGGGCCGGGCACAATCGGTGGGACACCTTCCCCTGCAGTTGGTGGCAGCCAGCGCTCGATCAGTGGTGTTGGCAACGGCGAGGGGTTCGTTGGTTTCATTGACGAGGTCCGAGTTAGCATGATTGCACGCACTCCGACCAACATGGCGTTCAAGCCTGCAGCGGTTGTTTATCCACCCGTGGTAACAAAAGATCCCAGTGACACCTTTATTGCGTATGGGGAACCGCTGGTGGTTATGGCCGGTATTTCCGGGAGTGAACCACTCAGCTATCAGTGGCAGTATAGCGGCACTGGCGTACAATTCGCCAACCTGTCTAGCCAAACAAATGCCGACCTGGTAATTGCACATGTTACATTTGCCCATGAGGGGTATTACCGACTCATAGCAACCAATGTAGCAGGGGCCGCAACAACTGCAGTTGCGCGTATCACCGTCGGCGCAAAATTCGCTGAGCTGAACCACACAGGGGTGGATGCAACTGGCTTTTGCGATACCAACTGGGCAGGCAACCCCGACCTGCGATACACGCTGTATGTAAGCGGTGACCCTGACTATCTGGGGCCGGACGCAATTATTTGGAACATGTATGCAAACCCGATAGCACTCGTTGGCGGGGGCGGCATGTTTGCCAATCCGGACGGCAAATCTCAGTGGATCGGCCCAACGATTAATCCATATACATCCGACAGCGGCAGGTACGTTTACCGAACCAGATTCGTTGCCGACTGCATTGACCTTTCGCAACCGGCCCGAATCGAGGGTGGTTGGTGGGTGCAAAGTCGTGGCGTTGAAATCTTGTTGAACGGCCGACCAACGGGTAACTTTACTACGACAACCAACACGCCCAATATTCGGTTTGGATTCGTCATTACCAACGGGTTCGTGCCTGGCATTAACACTTTGGATTTTGTGACTGACTTTATCAGTCCGGGTGGCATCAACGCGGCTGCCGCAGTTCGAGTCGAGGTTACCAAGAACATTGGCTATGCACTGCCACCGGGCTTGCCGGTCATACTACAGCAGCCAGCTAACCAGACAGTGCGCGATGCAAACTATGGCGTGGGCAGTGTCGCCACATTCTCGGTCGTAGCCATGGGCCGGCCGCCGTTGTCATACCAATGGCTTGGCGATGGCGCGCCGATACCAGGCGCCACTAATCGCGTGCTGAGGTTTGTCAATCCTACAACGGGCGTGCAACCAACAAGCTTCAGGGTCATCGTCAGCAATGAATCCGGTTCGGTCACTAGCCAAGTAGCAACACTGACGTTGCTCACCACCAACAGGCCACCGATAGTTGCTAATTACAACTATGGCATTTACACAAACCAAATCCTCAACTTCGACCTTGGGGTAGCGTTTAGCAGCGCAATTGATCCAGACGGGGATGCACTGTCATTGGCAGGTTTCGATATGGTCACAACCAACTCGGTGAGCCTTACTCAGAGTGGTGCGATTCTCACCTTCACTCCACCTGAAGGCTACGTTGGCACAGACCAATTCACCTACACAATAGCTGACGGGATTGAGTCAACCGTGGGGTATGTAACCGTGTGGGTTAGTCCATTGCGGGCCCCGACACTAACCGGCGGTGCTTTGGTCGGCACGAACCTTGTGTTCAGTGGCACTGGTGGTGGTCCTTGGGCGACATTTACTGTACTGTCTTCGACCAACTTGGCGTTGCCGCTAGCCAACTGGACGGTCGAACGCACTGGCAACTTTGACGGGGCAGGGGCGTTCACGCTCACAAACCCAGTTGTCCCGGGCACACCAGTGAAGTTTTACACTGTGCGCGTGCCTTAAGGGGTACCGGTATTAAATGTCAGCAAAACAGTGGATTAATGCTTGGGAAAAACTGGGTCCTGCTGGCGGCGCGCGCCTAAGCCAGAAGCATCAATAGCCGAGCTAAGCCCGGGAATGGCCTATCACCCGATTGGGTGATAGACAAACGTGCCTAAATTCATATGATTGAAATTGAACCTTGTTTACTGACAAAAGCCGTACGAGGCCACAAAGTGCAAATGGCGCGCTAAACTGTTGTGATTTTTAACCAAAAAAGCAATACTATGAAATCGAAAACCAGCACAAGGGTACTCGGATCAATCGGCGTTGCGCTAAGCGCAATTTGTTTGAGCCTGGCAACCGCAAACGCACAATGGACCACGGTTTACTACGAAAGCTTCAGCGGTTCTAGGAGCGACCTTCTTAATGGCAAGGTGCCGGACATAAGTTTACCTGGTGCTGCGTGGCAAGCAGGCAACTTGTTTTATCAGGACGGCCATTGGGACACTGTAGTGGCCGGCTCTGCAAATGGTCAGGCCGCTTGGTTGCCAATTACGATTTATGATGGGCGCATATACAGAGTCGAAAGCATGTTTGTTAACAACAATCCGAACTGGTTGGCTTCTGGCTTCTTTTCGCTTTATCCGGTCAATAACCCAGCTAACCAATGGACGGACACAGCGTGGTATGTGCGTCATTCCAACAGCGGATATATTTGGGCACTGAACCGGAACAACCCCGGTGCAGGCGCGTGGGATCAGCAAGCTTTTGTTGGGTATGGAACAGGTAACCCTACTACCATCAGCGGGGATCACATTAATCCATCGGTGACGATTTATATGCTCTCAGAGCTAGACACGTCCTTGGTCCCGTGGACCTGCACAATCTTAATCACGAACAGCCTTGGCCAGAGCGTTTCATGGTCCGGTAGCGTACCGGCTGCAATTCGCGATGCTACTATTGTTTCCGGGGGAACAGGTGGCATCCGCGGTGTCGGGCTTAGTTATGAAAGAAACGCAAGTGCTAATCCAGGGGCGGATGTGGATTGGTTCACGGTCACCATGATTCCTGAGCCAGGGGCATTTGTTTTAATGGGTTTAGGTGGGCTGGCTGCATTGTTCCATATGCGTCGGCGTAAGTAATTTACGCACAGCTTTTGCCCGGATGCGCGTGGGATTTGCCGGTCTCACGCGCATTCAGTTTTTGTGGGGACGGTTTAGTGGATAATACCGCGCGGTGTGCAAACTGCATTAGGCTGCGGGGTCACCCGATTGGGTGATAGCTATGGTGTGTGTTGTAGGATACTTTTAATCGGTCGAGCTTGCACATGGTGTGAGCTGGAACAGGTCGCGCGTGGTTGCGCGGCCGAGACGGTGAGCTGAGAAAAGATGAGTAGGCAGAAACAGCCAATTGACAGTTTGTCACGTGTGTCATGCATGGAATCTGTTCCCGGTGCGTATTCACCATGGGGCGGATTTACGTTGATTGAGTTACTTGTGGTAATAGCCATTATAGCGATTTTGGCGGCGTTATTGCTGCCGGCTTTGTCTTTGGCCAAGGAACGCGCAAAACGCACCCAGTGCATGAGCAATCTGCGGCAGATTGCAACTGCCAGCATCATGTACGCCGGCGATAACAGTGACCGTTTGTTGGCGGCGTACATAAACAGCCCAGGGCCGCCACCTGTTTTTCAGCCTATTGCGCTTGATCAAAACCTGATGCCATCGGCTTGGGCAAGTGTCGGCCTGCCGGTGAAGGCGAACTTGCAAAATAATTACTGGACTTGTCCGAACCGTCCGTATTTACCTGCTCTTAATCCCCAATACAACCAATGGGGCATAGGCTACCAGTACTATGGGGGCGTGACCTACTGGTTCAACAACGTGAAGCCAAATGGTGTGCCTTCACGTAGTCCGGTGGTTCTTGGTAACTCGAAACCGCACTGGATGCTTGCGGCGGATTTTGTGATCTGGCGAAATCCTGAAGGATGGGGTAGTACGCCAGCAGACGTACCGCCGAGCGGGTTTACGAGTTTACCTGCGCACAGGGGTAAAACTGGCCAGCCTGCAGGTGCCAACGAGGTTTTTGTTGACGGTTCGGTCTGGTGGGTCAGACTTACCGAGATGTACTTTTTGCACAGTTGGAGCCTGGCCGCGCGCGAGCTGTATTTTGCGCAAGAAGACTTGGGTGAACTCGAACCACAGCGCAATGCGTTGCGGCGTGCAACTGAGCGGCGGTAGTGTGAAAGCTGAACCTGTTAGTCCCACCTGGTTTGACCTACGTGCGTGCGGGTGCGCCGCCCTGCTTCTTGCTTCAGAAGAGCATTTGGTTATGCTGCCAAGCTGCACGTGCGAGTGGAGCAGTTGGCCAATAAGGGGGTATTCCGCCGATGTATTGGCCATTGGACGAAAGCTGGGGCCAACTCGGCTGGTTGTGGCTCAGCGGCATTTTACGAGCAGGTATGAGATCTAGGGCTGCGTTGGCCGCGTTTTTACTGAGTGCATTGACCAGTGCAGCATTTGCGAGCACGAACTCGCAACAGCTTTATCTGGAGGCGTTGCTTGACTTCGAGCGGTACGCTGAAACCATTTGGACTGACTGCACGGGTGGTGCACAACCGCCGGATTCGGGGTATTGGGGCGATGGCGCTAGCTCTGGTAACGGTGGTATTCGTGGCAATTGTGGTGTGGCAGTCGCATACGCCACACTTGTATTAGCCCAGCCGGCGGATCCGACGAACACGCATCGGTTAATGCGGATTCGTAAAGCGCTCAATTACGCGGCCGGCACACACACCACAAGCAATTACTTGTGCGTGGATGGGAAGCAGTGGGGATGGCGAATCAATGACTGGCAAACGCCGGAGTGGGCAGGCTCGATGGGCTTGGCGTGTCTATTAGTGGAGTCAGCGCTGCCGCCGGCAACAGTTGCAGCAGTTAAGACCGTTGTAGCTGATGAAGCTACGCATCGAGCTGGTATCACACCGGCTTCAGGATACGTAAGCGACACTAAACTCGAGGAGAACGCGTGGCAGGGAAACATCCTAGCGCTGGCTGCAGCATGGCTCAAAGCACATACTAATTGGCAACTGTGGCTCGATGCGGCCAAGCGATACCTTGTGAACACATACACAGTGCCGTTTCCGACTGGGAATCCGCTGGACGCATGGGTTACGACACAGACGTTGTACCCGGACTGGGGTTGCGAGAATCATGGTATTTACCATCCGACCTACCTGATGGTTGGTGGGATGTCGTCTGGCGATTCGCTTTTGATGGCGCAGCTTGCTGACAGAGGTGTGGCAACTGAGCTCCGGCCTTTTGCTGAATACAACATCCTGAACGTGTGGAGCAACAACTTGCGGTACATGGTGATGGAAACGGGTGAGCTGGCGTACCCGTCGAGCTCGACTTGGACACTCCACGACTACGAACATAGCTCGTATCTGGCCTGGATAGCATCGCATTTCGGTGATCCATTGGCGCGGTATGCGGATTTCCGGCTGGGGCAATTAGTGCGCGAGCAGCAGAAGGTATGGGGTGATGGGAGGTTTTGCGGGCCACGCGTGCCGAATGGGTTTTACCGCGAGGCTGTGGAAGCGCGTCGTGCTGCAATCGTGTACTTACACTGGGCCAGCGCGAATAAGCTGTCGGACGCAGTAGAACTTCCTGAGAATGCAGTTGTGCATTTTCCGGATGTGAAATTGATTGCGCAGCGTAGCGAGGCTGGTTTTGTTAGCGTTTACTATCAGAGTTCGCGGCCAATGGGCTGGATCGAGCCTGCGTCAACTGGGTTCCCCACCAACGTGTTTGTGAGCAGCCCGTTTTTGGGTGGGATTTTTGGGCATGGCCCAATGGGCCGTGCCACTGCTGCGTCACTGGTAAATTTCGTGCAGTACCCGGACGGGTTTTATTCTGAGATACTTGTGAGCAACGGGACCAATGGCCAAACGCGTGTTTACATTAGAAGCACTGGCGAGTCAGTCGGGATTATCGAGGTGCCGTTACCCGCGCCGGGCGTGACCGGCTCGACAGCGGGCTGTTTCACTAATGGGTTCCAGAACGATCCGCTCACTGGTTCGAGCCGGCTTGTGGAGTGGGGTGTTGGGAGCACAAACATTTTGGCAGGCTCGGGTACACGTGTGAACATGACAAATCGGTGGGTTTGCGTTGCGGGGCGGTACGGCATTGCGGCGGGTCCGTCTGGCTATTTCAGGTATCGGGCTGCGAGCGGTTACGACAGTACCTTGCATGTGATGCAAGACACGCTTTGTTTTCACCCGAATCCGCAGTCCTATTGGCTGGGGCCACGGTACGCAGTTTGGTTCCTAAACAAGAACGCGGCGCAGACGGCCGCGCTGGCTGCGCAGATCAGTTGGCAAACGAACGGGCAAATGGTGGTTTTAACCTTTCCTGGCGCTGACGCGGCGCCGCAGCAGCTTTTTGGTTCGCTCGGCTCAGGCAATGGTGTCTGGGCTGTTGACGCAAACGGGCTTTGGAGCAGCAGTGCGAACTGGGTGTCGGGCGTAGTTGCTGATGGAGCGGGGTTCACAGCGGATTTTTCAAAGGTAAATATTACGGCTGACCGCACGGTGTGGGTAGATTCGCCCAAGGTCATCGGTGGCTTGATTTTTGGTGATGTGTCCGGTGGACAGAATTGGCTTTTGTACCCCACAAACGAGGGTGTACTCACGCTTGGCGGGTCGGCGCCGTACATTCTTGTGACAAATAATTCGGTGACTGTAGCTGTGCCTGTTGGGGGAGCAAACGGATTCACCAAGCTCGGGCCTGGCAGGCTCGTTTTAATTGGGACAAACACGATTTCGGGCACGGTGAATTTGGATGCGGCCAGCACAGGCGGGTTGGGTGACGGTGCCGTGTGCATTGCGCATCCGGGTGCAGCAGGCGCAGCGCGGCAGTTTGTCATTAGAAACAATACGGGGTCACTGAACGGGTCGACGCTTCAGCTAGATGGCACAGCGGGTGGGATAGTGTTGACGCAACTAATGACTTTTGCTTGCAGGAACAACATGATCCCGAACCTGCAAAACTTGGCTGGCAGTAACGTGGTAGCGCGGGGTGTTGAAATGCAGGTGGGCGGGTCGAATGTGGTCATACGGTGTGACTCGGGCGTGCTTACCATTGCAGGGCCACTACAGTACGTGGGCACTTATACTACAGCACGCGCCTGGAGTTTTATAGGTGCAGGCGAGTTGGTTATAGCCGGGCCAATTGTCGCTGCGCCGAATGGTGTGCAAATCAGTGTGGGAATGTTTGGCCCTGGCAATCTCGTTTTGGCAGGTACAAACACCTATACGGGTGAGACTGTGGTGCACGCGGGTTCATTGGAGGTTAGCGGCGTGATTACAGGCAGGTGCGTCCGGGTTTACGGGGTTCTCACCGGTCAAGGAACCATTAACGCGCCGGTTTGGCTTGCGCCCGGCGCATCTATCGCGGTGCGAGGTGATCCGGGGGTGCTAACCGTAAACGGCGCGCTCACAAACCATGGTACGGTACGCATAAAGCTTATCCGGGCCAACGGCCTAGCCACAAACGATATCGTAACCGGGATAACTACGGCAGTGCTCGGAGGCACACTGGAGCTGGTAAATAGCGGCGAACCATTGCATTATGGGGATACGTTTCGGTTGCTCCGTGCTGGTTCGTACGTCGGCAGTTTTGCCGCGGTGCGACCGGCTGAGCCGGGACAAGGATTGGTATGGGATGTGTCACGGTTAAACAGCGATGGGGTTATAACAGTTGCGCTTGGCGCGGTGCACCCTGCAATTACATCGGTTGAACTGCAAGCGGGTGCCATTGTGTTAAGCGGACGCGTTGGGGCTGCAGGGGCGCCATTTACTGTGCTTACGCATACGAACCTGCTGGTGCCGCTGGCCGAATGGCAACCAGCTGGGACTGGTCGGTGCGATTCCGCGGGCAGTTTCACCTGGACCAACACACTCGCTGGTGATGTGCTATGCCGTTTCTACGCTGTTCGTGTACCGTAGGATTAGCCACGCACTGAAATCCTCGGGTTGTAGGCAAAGTTTGTTAGCCGATCCTTTGTGCGAACCTATTAGTGATCGAAAGTTTGAATGGAACTCAGGGTGATGAAGCAAGGTGGATTACTCAGTTTAATGCTGTTTTGCGCAATTTCGGCAGCCGTAGCGCAAGCGCGCGGCACGCTAGAGGATGGTTGGATTACACCCCCACATGATGCACGGCTGTGGGCGTATTGGTGGTGGTTAAACGGGAACGTAACTGAAGCGGCCGTCACGCGCGACTTGCAAGAGATGAAGGCCGTCGGCTTTGGCGGTGCGGTTATAATGGATGCAGGTGGTGCAGACCAACGCGGTAACGCACGTGTGCAGGCCGGTCCTGTTTTTGGTTCACCTGCATGGCGGAAGTTATTCAAACACGCACTGGCTGAGGCTGAGCGACTCGGGCTTGAGCTGAGCCTGAATATCCAGAGCGGGTGGAACCTTGGCGGCCCATCTGTGGCACCAGCCGATGCGGTCAAGAAGCTGACTTGGGCCGAGCTTGTATTAACCGGGCCGACCAATGCTGAGGTCGAGCTACCATTGCCGCCTGTGAACGACGCGTTTTATCGAGATGTATGTGTGTTGGCTTGGCGTGTCCGGTCTGATCTGTCACAAGACCGCAGGCGATTGCGCAACTACGAGGTTAAAGCTTTGCTCAAACAGCCTGTTTTCAACGGACCGCATGGGTGGTTTCTGGCGAACTCAGCTCCTTGCACTGCACCATTTTTGCTCGAAGAAGAACCGAACCGCCCCGGTGAACACGACGCTCGGGTCGAAGATGTAGTTGACTTAACGGAGCGTGTGTCGTCTGACGGTACGCTACGTTGGGCAGTGCCACCGGGCGAATGGCAACTGATCAGATTTGGCTACACACTTGGCGATTGGCGGCACGTGTCCACCTCGAGTGACGGTTGGAAAGGCTATGCACTGGACGTACTGGACGAGGGTGCGTTCGGGCGGTATTGGAAAACAGTTGTTGAGCCATTGCTTGAGGAGGCAAGGCTTTGGGTTGGGAGGACGCTCAAATATCTCCACACCGATAGTTGGGAGATCGAGGTGTTCAACTGGACACCCACATTGCCTGAAGCTTTCCGGCAACGCCGTGGTTACGATCTTAAACCGTGGTTGCCCGTGGTTGCTGGCCGAATCATTAATAGTCGGCAAGAAAGTCAACGGTTCCTGGAAGATTTCCGGCGCACATTGGGCGACCTGGCTGCTGAGAATCATTACCGGGTTTTCAGCCGACTTGCAGCTGCGTACGGGCTCGGCATACATCCCGAAAGCGGCGGGCCGCACTTCGTTCCGATAGACGCGCAGCAGTGCCTCGGAATCAACGATATCCCAATGGCCGAGTTTTGGGCACGCTCCCACACGCACAGGACGATTGACGAGGTACGGTTCTTTGTTAAGCAGCCTGCAAGCGCGGCGCATACGACGGGAAAGCGGATTGTTGCTGCCGAGGGTTTTACCACTATTGGCCAGCATTGGCAGGAGACGATTTGGGACAATCTTAAGCCATCATTCGATCAAGCGCTGTGCGAAGGCTTGAACAGATTAGTCTGGCATGCGGTGGTGTGCTCGCCCGATGAAATGGGTATGCCCGGCCAACAATACTTTGCCGGCACGCATTTCAACCCGAACACAACCTGGTGGCCGAAGTCGCGGCCATTCTTGACGTATATTAACCGTTGTCAGTTCATGCTTCAGCAGGGACAGTTTGTGGCAGATGTATGCTACTATTACGGTGATCATGTGCCGAACTTCGCGCAGCTAAAGCGGTCTGACCCGGCAAAAGTGCTCCCGGGGTTCGATTACGATGTCATATGCGCAGAAGCGTTAATCGAGCGCATGTCGGTGAGTGATGGCAGGCTTGTTTTGCCTGACGGTATGAGTTACCGATTGCTCGTATTGCCTGAGTACGAACAGATCAGCCTGCGTGTGCTACGTAAGATTAGGGAGTTGGTTGCTGCGGGTGCAACTGTGCTTGGCCGGAAACCGATGCGTGCGTCTGGGTTGCAAGATTATCCCGCAGCCGACAGTGAAGTCGTTGCCATGTCTGCGGAGCTTTGGGGTGACTTAGATGGTAAAACAAAGTTTGAGCGTCGCTACGGCACAGGTAGGGTGGTTTGGGGCAGAACAGCACGTGAACAACTTTTGGCAGATGGACTGACGCCGGATTTTGAATGTATTGAGCCTAGCAGCGCGCCGCTCGATTACATTCACAGACGCGCCGGAGACGTTGACATCTATTTTGTGGCGAACCTCAGCACAAACTATGTGAACGCGATTTGTGCGTTCCGCGTGACCGGCAAAGCACCCGAGCTTTGGGTCCCTGATATTGGCCAGAGCCGAACCTGCGCGCGATTCGACGTGGATGAGCGACGCACGTTTGTTCCGCTGCAGCTCGAGCCATACGGGTCTTTGTTTGTTGTTTTTCGGAACGCTGTAGGGGATAGGATTACTCGAGCAAACCTGAACGGTCGGTCATTGTTTTGTGTTGCTGGAGCCGTTGAGTTCGCCGACGCGGTTGAATTGGTACGCGAGAGCGGCGGTTTAGTACTGCAGACACGAATGGCCGGCACATACGTGTTTGAGAACAGTCGTGGTCAACGCGCTCAGGTAACAGTCAGAGTTTTGCTGGACCCGATTGCATTGTCTGATGGTTGGATCTTACATGCTCCCACAGATCCGCGGGGGCAGGGTAAACCACGCCAGGTTTACCTAGCCAAGCTTAAGTCGTGGACCGAATTTGATGATCTGAACCTGAAATATTTTTCCGGCACACTCGAGTACAGCAAACAGTTCAACTTGCGTAAGGAATCGTTCGGTGCAGATCGGCGGTTTTGGCTTGAGCTGGGTGATGTACGGGAACTTGCTGAGGTAGAACTCAACGGCAAGAACCTGGGCATACTTTGGAAACCGCCGTTCAGAGTTGACGTTACTGAGGCTGTGAAGCCCGGTGAAAACAAGTTGATAGTGCGTGTGACAAATTTTTGGCCAAACAGGATCATTGGCGACCAGTTTCAACCCCCAGAACGGCGCGTTACAAGGACGAATATCAGACAGTTAACGCGCAACACGCCACTGATGCGCTCCGGTCTGTTCGGACCAGTTAAGCTGTATGCCACAGCAACTAATGTCGTCCAGTTCAAACCGTAGCCAGAACCTGTGTTTATTGTTGAGTTAAGTTAACCGATCGGTTTTGGCCGGGCTGTGCAGTGCAGTTGCGGTTTTGGCGAGAATTGTGCGATGGCGTATTGCATTGAGGTCGTTAGCCGTTAAAGTTAACCCGTGATTTGCAACGTTATTTTGGATTGGTCAGGTACGCTTGTGGACGATTTGGCGCCTGTGCTGCAGGCGACAAATTATGTACTCGAAAAAGCTGGGCGGCCAACCATGTCACTCGAGCAATTCCGCGCTGAATTTTGTTTGCCATTTACGTTGTTTTACGCACGACATACCCCCGACATACCGCTCGAACAACTTGAGCGTTGGTTCCACGGTTTTTTTCGCAAGGTGCGTGATTGTGTCGTGCCGTTGCCACATGCACGTGAATTTCTCGAATTTTGCAGGGCAAAACAGCTCCGCACGTTTGTGCTCAGCACTGTCAAACCCGCACATTTCAGGGTTCAACTCAGGCAGGTCGGCTTTGGCGACTTGCTTGGGAAAACCTACCTTGGCGTGCGCGACAAACGGCTCAAAATCTCACACGTGCTAAGAGTAAACAAACTTGTGCCCAATCGGACGATGTTCATTGGCGACATGCAACATGATATCGAGGCCGCTAAAGCTGGTGGGGTCATTTCGTGCGCTGTGTTGACCGGCTACAACAGCATCGAGCAACTCAGGGCAGTAAAACCGGACGTGATCGTGCACGATTTGGGTGAGCTGCGTGCAATACTGGAGCGCAACTCATTCGAGCTGCCAAGTGCGGGTGGCTTGGGCAGCAACGGTTGCGCTGCTTGCGGCAAGAGTCGCGAAAAACGTGACCCGTTGGAACAACCTCGGCAGCGCCGGGGTACTCATCACGGTAAATCAGACCTATTAACGCGACATGAAAAGTCGTCTTTGCATTTGTGAGCTTGAAGTGCCGTGCCGCATCGGCGTGAGCGAGCGCGAGCGCGCCAGTCCACAAACTGTGTGGGTGACTATTGAGCTTGAGTTTGATTTCCCGGCTGTGGACGAGCTGGGTGCAACTATCGATTATGTGGAGCTGGCGAATCGCGTGAAATCGTTCTGTGCAGGCCGGACATGGAAGTTGATTGAGACAATGGCAGTTGACCTGTCTGAACTAGTTTTGCGCCAACCCACCATACGGCAGGTTACAATCGAAGTAAGAAAAGCCGCCTTGGCCGATGCCAAATTCGTTTCTGCAAAGGTTACACGGCAGAGGTGAACTATGGCACAAACGGCTGGCGTTGGTTTAATCAGTGTAAACCGGGCAGAGTAATGTGAAGTCGGAGGGCATTATCGGCTCGTCTGGTGCCCAATGAAGCAGCATTTTGGACCCGTTAGTAAAGCCCGGGCAAGTGTTACCTGCCAACGCGGATAACTAACTGTGCGCAAGTTTGTGTAGGTTTTTCAATGCAGGCTGTGTGCTTGCGATATTTTGATGCAGCGGCGCTCGGTTCAACGGTGCCACTCAAACGCTTGTTGTTTGAGTGCGTAGATGTAACCCGCTGCTAGAATACCGAAGAACACCAACATCGCCCAGAGCACAATTGAGCCGACTGTGTTCAGCATTTCTTTGTAGGTAACCGCCCACGGATAAAGGAACACAACAGCCACATCGAACAGCAGGAAAAGCATTGCAACGCGATAGAATTTAATGCTGAACCGCATCATGCCTTCGCCCACCGGTTCCACGCCGCATTCGTAAGGGGTGTCTTTCAGTGGCGTGCGCGCACCGCGTTTGCCCAGCAGAACCGACAACACAAGCATGCCACCCGTAGCAGCTACTGCCAGCACCAGTAGAATCAATACACCTAAATACTGTGAAAGTTGCGATTGTTCCATCGCTTGCGCCCTGATTGTGCGGAACCGGCCATTGTGTTGCAAGGGATTTGTTGTTTTGCCGAAACCATGGCGGATGTGATTCAACGGGTGGGATAAGCACTCCGTAAACGCCGCACGACCATCTCAATTCAGGCATACGGCGCGTAGCCGTTCTTAAGCTGAAGACCGAGCAGTTGCAGTATGTGACAGCCTTTGCATGCTCGACTGCCGGCAAAAATTGGTTTTGGCAAGCTGGCAAACCCCAAGCGCCAGCGGTGTATGCGTCCCAATTGTGGTTAGGGACTTAGACTGTTTCGCCTTTATCTGGTTTACCTGCGGAACAGCCAGAGCAGAAATGTCAGTACGAGGCTGATAAGCAGGCAGGTGATAATCGGGAAATGGAACGAGAAATTGCCTTTTGTGTAATGGATATCGCCGGGCAACCTGCCAAGCCAACCCTTGCCAAACCCAGACCAGACAAGTAGCCCAACAACAACCATTACGATCCCAGTTATGACAAGGAATTTGCCCAACTGCTGTATCACACCCGCAAAAATATTCAGTATGAGCTTAGACTGCAACTGTGCTGCATGGGGTTTGTGGAGACTCTTGGTTCTTGATCGGTTTGCCCTGCTTGACCGGTTGCGGTGAAAGCGTAATGGTTGCCGCTCAGGCTTGTTTGTCGCAACTGGTGAGTTTAACCGAGCCTGAGCCTATTGTGAATAGCTCGCCGGGCTGCAGGTTGAGCGGTGCCGGTGTGTGCAATTGCCGAGCCCACAGGTTTGTAAAGCCGCAGCAGTTGATTGGCCGCCCGGGCGGATTCGATACGCCCAGGTGCCGTTGCAATTGCTTGTCAAACTTTCAGATTACCCCCTTTGGACTGGGGACGGCATTGGCAGCGGATCATCGCGTGTGGGCATTGGCGGATAATCCGGCATGCCGAGTTTTTCAACCAGTTCGGCTATTTTGACAGCGCGGCCTAGGACGATCGATTTATTGGCTGCGACACCCGTCAGGATTGACCATGCGCCACCGCGGTGGTCCGCCGCGCGCATGTATTTGTCGGCCGGTTTCTCTGGCAGGAAAAGGTCGTCGAGCATGACCTTGTCACCCCCACCGTGCGCGCCTTCGCCTTTCCACACCTCGACCTCATACGGTGTTCCGCGCAAAGGATAAATCCGGATGTACGTGCTCCCGGGTTTAATTGAGCCTGGGGCGGTACCGTCGCCACTAACGTATAACTGTTCTTGCATGCCGTGTTCGATCTGGCCTTTTGTGCCGTTGAACCGGATGTTGTATCCTTCCCATGAGTTGAAAGCGTTCAGGGTGTAACACAAGGTCGCCCCGGTATTGTAGTTAACAAGCACGTTCATTGTGTCTTCGATGTCAATGTCCGGCCTGAACACGCACCGGTCGCGGTAATAGCCGTCGTATTTTTCGTTGTCGAGATAGAGTTCCTTGAGGTTTTTGTTTGCTGTAAGGTCGAGGCAAAAAGTGCATTTCTGTTTCTCCGGGCAGGTGAGGCAACGTTCATGGTGGCTCTGCAGACCGAGTCGCTTCGCCATTTTGGGTGTATAAAACTCGCGTTTGCCGGTTGCCATGACAGAGACGGGCACGGCTGAAAGCCACCAGTTCATAAGATCGAAATGGTGTGTTGCCTTGTGCACCAGCAATCCGCCGGAGTCAGCCCTGTAACTATGCCAACGCCGGAAATAATCCGCGCCGTGGTGCGTATTCAATAACCACTGGAAATCCACAGATAACACATCGCCAATCACACCGTTCATCAGCAAGTCTTTGATCTGTGTGCGGGGGGGCGAATACCGATAGTTAAACGTCACGCGGCATTTGCGACCGGTCCTGCGTATTGCGTCTAGAATGGCTCGGCATTTCTTCTCGTCCACTGTCATCGGTTTTTCGGTTATCACGTCGCACCCAAGTTCCATCGCGCGCACGATGTACTGGTGGTGCGTGCCGTCCTTTGTGCACACGATTACAACGTCAGGCGCGGTCTGGCGCACCATACGGTCAAAGTCGGCTGCCAAATAGCCGGGGACTTCCACACCGCCGATCTCGCGCGCTTTGGATTGCGCAAGCCTGAGTCGGCCCTCGTTGATGTCGCATAGCCCAACAAGTTCGTTGTAGGCGGAATAGGTTTTGAGGATTGCATCGCGGAACATTGCGTAACGGGCGCCTAGGCCGACAATTGCATACCGTTTTTTTCGGCTTGTAGTGGGGCTGATTTGTGTTTGCGTCGGCTGCGCCAAAGCACCTGTCCCTGCCAACAAGCCTGCGCCAGCTATAGCTGTGGTTGCAATGAACTGCCGGCGCGTAAACTCGGCCTTTGTGTGAGTCGTACTTGCGTTCATAGGTCACGAGCACGTTTTGATCGTTGCGAATAATTTTTGGGCCAGAAAGTAGCCGGTTAACAGAATTTGTTCAAGCGCGCGGTGCCGGTCAAAAATTTTGCTTGAAACACTTCTAACGAGCCAGTTTAATTATCCTGAAACTAAACCAAAGGCCATTCTTATGAACCACGTTTTTTGCTGTTGTTTCATCGGGCCTTGTCTCCTCGGGCTCAGCGTAGGGACCATGCGAACGCAGACATTTGTCGGCACCAATGCACCGGGGCAGGGGACGAACTTTAACTTCACGGTTGGCGCGGGGGTTACCAACCTGTCGCTTGTGATTAGCAACACAAGCACAGTGTATTCGTATCTCATGCTTGCCCGGGGCCGCGCGCCCAGCGAGGGCGACTTCGATTACGTTTCACGGCTCAAAGGCGCAACGAACCAGATCAACCTCGAGCTGCCCGAGTTTGTAGTTACGAACTACGGCCTACGTGTGTTTACGCCCACATCCTCGCTTGCGCACGCGTTTGCCCTTGTTTTGACCACGAACCGGGCCGATCTGCGCCAGGCGGCTTATCCGGTGCTCAAGCCGCTTGCATTTACTCTGACTGGCTCAATCACGAACCCGGGGG
>FMJZ01033955.1_pt1 | contig 19208 bp, 18 predicted proteins | sample 1987881 | NCBI WGS metagenome assembly FMJZ01 (sample SAMEA4378227, study PRJEB15110) | soil metagenome | biome: soil; feature: Field; material: Soil | place: India | collected 2015-03-11 | depth 0 m
TTATCTATACTCCTTAATATGTCAAGGGGAATTTTTAAAAAATTTTTTACTAAAAGTGAAATTTTAATCTCCCTTTGGCGGAGAGGGTGGGATTTGAACCCACGAGGCTTTTCAGCCTACTCGCTTTCGAGGCGAGCGCCTTAAACCCCTCGGCCACCTCTCCTTATAAAATTATATCATGTGATCTACATCACAGATAAAAAAAGGAGTAAAATATATAAAAAAATTTAAGGGGAAGAAGCAATGAGCTTAAAAAGGAAATTTTTATTGGGATCTTTTTTAATTCTTTTATTTTTTGCCTCTTTTATATTTCTTTCCTCCTTCTTAATCTCTAATAAAGTTATTGAAGAAAGTATTAAAGTTATGGAAAAGGATTTAAGGGAGAGCTTTTTATTTTTTTTAGAACAACAAAGAAAAAATATTGAAATTCATATTAAAGATTATTCCTATTGGTATGAGATGGGAGAATTTGGAGTTATAAAGAAAGATAGGACTTGGCTTAGAGATAATTTAGAACCATGGGTTAGAAATACTTTTCATTATGATTTAGTTGCTCTTATAAAAGAAAATAAAGAGGTGATAACTAAAAGTTCCTTTGAAGAAATCTCCCTTAGGGATTTATTACCTAAGAACTTAAAATTGGAATCTGGATTTTATATAACAAAAAAGGGAGTATTAATATATAGTGTTTCTCCTGTCTTTGATAATTATGGAAAGAAATATTATAAGGCCTTTTTGATATTTGGGAAAATCATAGATGAGAAATTATTAAACTTTTGGGAAGATCTACTTCGTTTTGGTATCATCATAAAGACAGAAAATATTGCCTATTTTTCAAATCCCAATATACCTAATTTTAAATTTTCTTCTGAATATTACTTTAAGGATAATTATATATGTCTCTCTATACCCATAGATGCAAAAAATGGATCCTTTGAGGTAAAAATTTACAGATGCGAAGATTTACTATCAAAGATTTCTACATCCTTACAAAGATCTCTTCTTCTTTCATTATTGGTAATATTGATCTTATCTATTTTTTTAAGTAATTGGGGTGTCTTAACAATATTAAAACCCTTGGAAACCTTCCAAAGAAATATAGAAGAGATATCTAAAGGAAAATATGATTTAGAACTGAATTTGAATAGGAAGGATGAGATTGGAGGATTAGCTAAAAGCTTTAAAAAAATGATTGATAAAATATGTGAAAGGGAGAAAGAATTAACCTTAGCAAAGGAATTAGCAGAAGAGTCTTCCTTAAAAGATGAGTTGACGGGTATTCCCAATAGAAGATTTCTATATAAATATATGGAATACCTAATAAAAAATAAACAAATTTTTGCCTTAGTTTTTATAGATTTAGATAAATTTAAAGGTGTTAATGATCTTTTTGGACATACTAAGGGGGATAAAATTTTAATAGATGTTGCCCAATGGTTCAGAAAAAATCTAAGGGAAGAAGATAAGGTAATAAGATATGGTGGAGATGAGTTTTGTATCATTCTCCATAATGTTAAGAGAGAAGAGGCAGAAGATATTTTAAAGAGAATATATCTTAAATTTTTAAGTGAAAATTTTTTAAGGAATATTACCTTAGGATTTAGTTATGGAATTACTATTTTCCCAGAGGATGGGGAAAACTTAGACAAGCTTCTTGCAAAAGCTGATGGGGAGATGTATAAAAAGAAGGAAAAATGGGGGAGAGAGTGAAATTAATATATAATAATTTCTAAGGGAGGAAAAAAGATGAAAAATAAATTAAAATTTATCTTAATTGTTTTAATTTTTCTTTTAATTTCAATATCCCTCATATACTCATCCCCTCAGGAAAATATAAATAGAAAAGTTGTTTTAGAGCTTTTCACTGCTACCTGGTGTGGTCCCTGTGCAAGATATGGTCCCTTAGTTGACAAAATTTATGACCAATTTCCAAGGGAAGCTATCCTTGTAAGAAATCAGGTTTGGCAGGACGGTTTGGATACAAGAGAAACCAATAACAGAGCTAATTTTTATGGCATCAGGGGAGTGCCCACCTTGGTAATAAATGGGAAATATTCTATACATCCAGGATATTACAATGAAATCTTAAAAATTGTTGGTGACCTTATAAAGGAAAAACCACTATATATCAGTAAAATACAAGATTTAAAGAAAAGTAATACTAAAATAAGTTTTAAAATTAAAATTGAATCCCTTGATAAAAGTACAAGAAATTTAAAACTTTTTGTGATTCTTCTTGAAAATTTGGTCCATTATGAAGGAAGAAATGGGGAAAGGGAGCATAGATTTGTTATAAGGGACTATATTCCCGACGAAAAGGGAACCAACTTAAAAATAAATCCCCAAGAATTGTTAGAAACAAAGATAGAATATAATTTACCCCAAAATTTTAGCTCCAATAAATTTTCTGTAGTAGTATTTCTACAGGATGTAAGTACAAGGGAAATTTTTAATGGGGAGAAGATACAATTATAATACTTTCAATTCCTTGAAGAGCAAATATTTCTTGGGAATAGATGGGGGACAAACAAAAACCCTATTAATAATAGGAGATGAAAGGGGAAATATAGTTTATTTGGGAAGGGGAAGAGCCTTAGATCATATTCTTTCTCCTAATGGGCCTGATACTGCAAGAAATTCCTTTAAAGAAGCTCTCTTATCTTTTTCCCTTTACCCTGAAGTAGAATTTGAGGGTGCCTTTTTGGGACTTACAGGAGTTCCCAATAAAGAATCAAAGGAGGCAGAGGCTTATTATAAAATTGCAAGGGAAATAATAAATCCAAAAAATATTTCTGTGGATAACGATTCTGTTATTGCCCTTACAGGGTCTTTTTCTGGGGGAGAGGGAATAATTGTTATAGGAGGCACAGGATCTATTGGTTTTGGATTTGATGGGAAAAATTATGCCCGATGTGGGGGTTTGGGATATTTATTTGGAGATGAGGGAGGAGGATTTCAGATTGTCCTTCAGGGAATAAAAGTTGCTCTAAAATACGAAGATGGTTGTCATCCTTATACTCTTATTCGAGAAAAAATATTAAAAGATTCCTCTTATTCTACAGTAGAAGCTCTAATAAGGGATTATTATGCTGGAAAAATTGATAGGCATAAACTTTCCCTTTACACAAAAAGTATAAAGGAGGCAGAAGAGGAAGGAGATATATACGCTAAGGAGATACTTATTAATGCAGGAGAAGAGTTATCAAAACTTGTGAATTGTGTATATAGAAAATTGAATTTTAAAGGAAGGGTAAAGGTTGCAAACCTTGGGGGAATCTTTAATATTTCCTTGGTAAAAGAGATTTTTATAAAATCCTTAGATAAAAAAACCTATGAGATTAAAGAGCCTGATTTTCCTGCTATAGTTGGAGCTTTGATTAAAGCCTATCAGCTCTCGGGCATTACTTTAACAGAATCTTTAAAAAATAATTTGAAAAATTCCTTTAAAGAAAAAGTGAAGGATCTTTAGTATAAAAGGATATCTTCTATAAAATTTCTATATTCATTCTCTTCCTTTTCCCATCTATGATATATTTCCTCCCAATTTTTACCCTCTAGAATATCCTTTTTAGTTTCCTCATCTCCAATTAAAAAATCAATTCTTTCCACCTCGTTATATTTAACAAATTGGATTTTATCTCCAAAGTATTTAAAGACTATCTTTAAGATAGATAAAGCAACCCTTATAAAATCTGAATTATAGGTTAATGGGAAAAATTCTAAACCTTTACAAATCTTCCCTTTATACTTTGAAAATTCAGGAACAAAATATCTTTTTCTAAAGGCTACATCATCAAAAGCCTCTTTTAAAAGCTCTTCATATAATAAATCCTCGTCAAGCCATGGAGCTCCAATATATTCAAAGGGTTTTGTAGTTCCTCTACCCTCTGAAATATTTACTGCTTCAAAAAAACAAAATCCTGCATAGCATATAGTAGAAGAAAAGGTAGGAAGATTAGGAGAAGGCACGTTCCAAAAAAGTCCTGTATCAGGATAAAATTATTCTCCTTTCCAACTCTCCATTTTTATAATTTTTAAATCTATATCCCATTTTTTGAGTTTTTTAAAATAAAGGGCAAGCTCTCCTATAGTTAATCCATATCTTGTGGGAAGTTCGTATCCTCCCACAAAGGAATTTAGGTTTTCTCTTATTCTTGGTCCTTTGATCATTTTTCCAGAGAGGGGATTAGGCCTATCGAGAACTATATAAGGGATTTTATACTTTTCTGCAGATTCCATAGTATATGCAAGGGTATATATAAAGGTGTAAAATCTTAAACCCACATCCTGAATATCAAATACTAATATATCTATATCCTTTAGATCTTCCTCCTCAGGTCTTAATTTCTCTCCATATAAACTTATAATCTCAATTCCATATTTAGGATGACATGAATTTTTTACGGGCATGCCATCGGCCATTCCAAAAAGTCCATGCTCTGGAGTAAATATTTTTTAACTTTTATTCCATCTTTTAGCATCAACTCCATATTAATTTTTAGATCACTGGAAACTCCCGAATAATTTGTGATGAGGCCTACTCTTTTACCTTTTAGTATTTCAAAATTGTCCCTTCTAATAACATCAAGTCCTAAGATAGTTTTCATAAATTAAACTCCTTTAAAGTCCTTTTTATATTTCCCTTATTCTTCTCAAGATAAATTTTTGAGGTCTTATAATCTAATCCTATTTTTGCCATTATTATAGCAATCTTTGTATTCTCCTTTGCCCTTTCTAAATACTCTTCTGCCTCCTCTTCCGATAATCCACAAATAGTTTTTATGATATTTATAGCTCTTTTTCTTAACTTGGTATTTTTAATCTGAACATCTACCATAAGATTTCCATATACCTTTCCCCTTTTTATCATAACTGTAGTGGAAATCATATTCAAAACTAATTTTGGGCAGTTCCAGCTTTCATACGGGTAGAACCAGAGATAACCTCTGACCCAACTAATAGGGTTATGGTCAAATCAGACACCTTTTCCATAGGGGTATACTTGTTACAGACTATGGAGGTGGTAAAGGCTCCTATACTTTTTGCATATTCCAAGGCTCCTATAACATAGGGAGTTCTTCCACTTGCTGCAATTCCTATTACCACATCTTCTTTTTTTAAATTCTTTTCTAGGAGATCTTTTTTCCCTTGCTCATAATCATCCTCTGCTCCTTCAATGGAATTTCTTAATGCCTTATCTCCTCCTGCAATGATTCCTTGAAAAAGATTAGGATTCTCCCCAAAAGTAGGAGGTATTTCTGAAGCATCAAGAACTCCTAATCTTCCACTGGTGCCTGCACCTATATAAAATACCCTTCCACCTCTATCCATTCTTTTTAAAATTTCCTCTACCAATATTGTAATCTTGGGAATTTCCTTTTCTACAGCAAAGGGAACTTTCTTATCTTCCTCATTGATTAATCTTAAAATATCTTCCATCCCTCTCTCGTCGATATCAAGGGTATTAGGGTTTATAGCTTCTGTTAGAAATTCCTCCATATATCCTCCTTAAATCTTCAAATTAAGCTGAAGATCGGATTACTAATTTAGGCTCTAATACAATTTGTACAAGCTCTTTTCTCTCTTCCCTTAGCTTTTCTATAAGTATCCTTGCTGACTTTTCTCCCATTTCATATTTAGAAATTTCTATAGTAGTAAGGGGAGGATCAATTAGCTCAGTAAAATCTAAGTTATCACAGCCTATTACTGCTACATCATCGGGTATTTTTATTTTTTTATCCTTTAAAAATTTAATAACCTCTAATGCTATGGAATCACAAAAACAGAATATTGCTGTTGGTTTAGAACTTTGAGAAAAAATCTCTTCTAAAATATCTTTTAAATTATTACATGGATCTAAGGAATAAATAAACTTAGGATTTACCTTTAAACCAGAATCAAGTAAGGCACTTTTATAACCTTCCAATCTTAATATGGCACTGGAACTTTTCCATGAATTAATGAGAAGAATCCTTCTATGCCCCTTTTTAATAAGATATTCTGTTGCTAATCTTCCTACTTTAAAATCATCACAAATCACATAGTTTGTATCTCTATCTATGGTATTTCTTGCTACAAGGACAAAGGAGATTTGGCTTTCTAAAAGGTATTTTACATTATTAGATTCATATTCAACAGGAGCTAAAATTAATCCATCTACCCTTTGGGCCCTTAAAGTCATTATTGATTCCCTTTCCTTATTGGGATCTTCATTGGAATTATATAGAGCTAAAGTATAGCCTTGGGAAGACAATACCTTTTCTATACCTGATACCACCACTGCATAAAAGGGGTTTAATATTGTGGTGATTATTATTCCGATTTTTTTTGTTTTGCCAAAAATAAGCCCCCGAGCTAAAGAATTAGGTATATAGCCTAATCTTTTCGCAGCCTCTAAAACCCTTTTTCTTGTGACAGGGCTTACATTTTCTTTATTATTAAGGGCACGAGAGGCCGTTCCTATACCTACTCCTGCAAGCCTCGCAACATCTCTTATAGTAACATGTTTCATAATAATACCCTTTTATTATACTATAAAACATGCAACTTTGTGTTGAGGTAAAACTTCTATAAGCTTTGGCTCATCTAATTTACATTTTGAAAAAGCATAGAAACATCGAGGGGAGAAGGCACATCCCGGTGGTAAGGAAAGAAGATATGAAGGACTTCCAGAGATCCCCTCTTTTGGCTCTTTATCCCCAATATGAGTTAAGGAAATTATGGTATTGATGTTAAAATCCAATTATTGTTTTCTTTTTTAAAGGTTGCAGTGGTGGGTTCATATTGCCAAAGTCCATCACAACTTCTTGGAGTTACTTTTATTTTTATTAAATCCTTTTCAATTGTGTGCTCTCTTATCACAAAAATTACATCACTTTGTAATGTATTAGAGAGTTTTTTCTTAATAGATTTAACAACAACTTTCTCTCGGGAGAAATTTCTGGGAAAATACCCTGAGGAATATCTTGATACTTTTGAGCTAATTTAATGTATATCCAGGATAAAATATCTACTCCTTTATTAAGATCATTGCATACTAAATAATCGGGATTTATAATCTCTTTTACTTCCCACTGATCATTTTCTTTGTAAAATAGTGTTATCCCTTTAAAAAGATAATTTTTAGCATCTACCTCTATATATGCCCAATTTTCAATTATTTTTAAATCTGATCTTTTGTAATAGAATAAAGAATTTGAGAATTTTTCTGGAAAATATATAAGGTTTTCTTTCAAATTACTTATTATTTCCCTTGAAACCATCTCTTGAAACTCTCTAAGATCACTAGACTGATAAACTTCAGTAGGAGGAATTAATCTAATGGAGGAAATTTTATCCTCCCATTTTAAAGGGGAAAGATCATTAACAGAAGAGGTGAGTTCTAAAGATTTTCCTTCAAAATGAGTATGCTCATAGATTATAACCTTCCAATTGGGAGGTATTCTTATGGAAGAGATTTTATCATTAAAATTATACAAAGAAAGTTCTGAGTAGAATCCACAAATAGAATTATTAGGAAGATTATAGGGTAGTTTTAGAAAAGCACCACTAAAATTTTTATCCTCGTAAAAAGTGGGAAATTCGGGAAGATTTGAGGGCCAGCTTGACGAGTTTATAACTTTTACAGAGGATATATTGTCACCCATTTTATATGGATCTTTTTTGAGATCTTGTATTGTTCTATCTAAAGTTAAAGACTTACCAGAATAATTTTTATTCTCAAAGACCTGAGCTTTCCAAAAGTAGGGGGGTATATAGATAGAGGTCGTTTTATCGTTAAATCCAATTTTTTCTAAATTAGGAATATCATAGAATATGGGGAGAAATTTATTATCACAATTATCGTCGTCGTAAAAAACTGGGAAAAGTATCTCCTCTTTTAAATCATTCATAATCCAAACCTTAACATATACCCTTGCTCTTAAGTCCCCTGTACCGCTACTTTTTATATAACGACCATTGTTTATCCACCAACAAGAACATCCCTGAAGATATGTACAACCCAAAAGAGTTTGAAGATTATTAGGATCAAAGGTAAATATTAACGACTTATCAGAGCTTGGACTAATATCCATCTCTTCATCTTTATGTTGAGCTCCTCTTAGTCCGCAATCACTCTCATACATCCTTATTTGGATTCTTATGGTATCTTTATTCCATAAAGGTTTTAAAACTCCCCAAACAGGGAAAGGATGACTCTGATCTACATACTCTGCTTCAGTGTAGGGATGATCTAATTCATTGTTGATTATAAACATGACCCAATAATCGCTTGTTCCTCCCGGCTCTTCATTATTGATATTATTCCCACCTTCTCCACTGTCTAAGTCCATAGCTTCAGGAATTCTTATCCTAAGCCATTTAACTATACTTTCATAATCTAAGGCACTATTTGCCAAAAAACTATATGCCTCTCTTATAACTTTATTATCCAAAGGGTTTATTAATTTTACATTTAAATAATTAACCTTCACAATTTCTCCAAAATTATTTTTCTTTTTAATTCCTTCTTCTAATTTTTCTACACTATACAGTTTAGTGAAGCCATTTTTTGAGGAAGCCTCGAATAGATCTTTAGCAATTAAATAACAATTAGAGAACCATTCTATACCTAAAAAGGGATAATCGGGGTACTGTTGTTCTTTAACACCTATTCCAGGAACATTAGGCATATCATCACCTAATACGTCAATCCAAATCCATCTTCTTGGAGTTTTCCATGCTCCTCCATAGGTACATAACCATCTTATAGTCCCTTCGTCAAAATCTGTAAGAGTGTATAAATACTTTTTACTTCCCTCTTTAAATTCATATTTAAGAAGTTCCTTCCAATAGTATTCTCCTCTAAGATCTAAGATCCATTTTTTAATTAATCTTAACCATTCTAAGGATGCTTTATATGCAGATCTATATGCCCAATCAAAATAAGGTCTTCCAGCATGATCTTTATTTAAGGAGTCATGACTTAAAACTGGAGTAAAGTGAGTAAATAAGCCAGCCTTTCCATATGTTCCCCCATAATTTGAATTTGTTTGAATAGCCTTATCAAGGGAACTTGGATTTCTAACTAAAATATCAAAATAGGTGGCATCTTTAATATTTGAGTATTTATTTATCTCTAACTCAACCCAGTTTGAATGAGCATAGAAATCTTGAATTATATGCATACTAATACCAATTATCAGAAAAAGACCTAACTTATCGTTTTTACTGACCTTTTCATATACTGCATTATAAGTATTGAAAATAAGCTGTCTAAAATAAGCATCTATAAGATCTTTATTGTAAAGTTCGTCGAAATGTAAAAAATCAACCAATTTTTTAGAAACTCTACAAAAATCATCGTCAATTACATACTCAACTTCATCCGCCTGAAAGATATCTACGTAGGAATTACCTAACAAGGATACAGAAAAGGCATCTTTCTCAAAACCTTCTTTTCTCATTACTTCTCTGATTAAATCATAATGATATCCCATAGAGAAACCGTAGGAAATTTTTATGAGAAATAAAAGGAAAAGGAGAAAAAATATAAGGAAAAAAATATTATTTTTCACTTTTATAATCCCCCTAAAAATTTATTGAAGGATAACAAAATCAGTATATAATACTTAAAACAAGAAATAAATATTTAATCCTTATTTTTTTATTTTAGTATCAAGTCTTCTATATATCTCTACAAATTTTTCTATATTTCCAAGATTTTCTCTCAAAATTCTATATAACTCTACATCCTTCACATCTGTGTAAAAATGCACAAGTTTATTTCTAAATTTTGCCATATTTTTAAATGTATTTATATATTCCTTAGGGAAAATACCCTTTTCTCCTAAAATCTCAAAGGTTTCAGAATATGTTTTGGGAGTTCCAAGTCTTTTTCTTGCGATTATGTGTTTGAAATATCTATTATTGCTTCTATTCTTATTCCTTGAATATAATCTTCATAAAATTTTCGCAATACTGGCTCATAATTTGCATAAAGATCAAAAATCCTCTCTTTAAAATCAGAGAGTTTAATTTCATCTCTACAATAGATAAGATCGCCATCACTTACAACTTCCATCTTTAAATCAATGGGTGCTTTATTTAGATTTAATATGTCTATATCTTCTTTATGCTAATGATTATACCATTTTATATTTAAGAATTTTTCAGAGAAATAGGCAAGGATTCCTTTTCAAGACAAAAAATAAATATTTAAATTTTAATATCTCTTCTTTCAAAGGAGAGGAGAGATATTATTAAGAGAACTAAAATAATAAAAATTATCACAAAAAGATGAGGTAAATACATACCCTTTTTTAATGGATTATCTCCTCCATAATAATAAAATAACGAAAGAAATCTATATTTTTCTATAGCAGAGATCATGTTAGATAAAGCATTTATTAAGTAAGAAGCTATTGCAGCAACAGAACTTATGGTGATACTTTTTCCTTTATTACCTGTGATGCATCCAATAGCAAAAGCAAGACTTCCAAAGGATAATCCTAAAAATCCAAGCATAATCATTGCCTGTAAAAGTTTAAGAGGATTGATCTCTATATTAAAGGTAAAAAGGCTTATTAAAAAGCCTATATATGTGAAAGGGATCACAATGAAAATAATTGAAGTCATAGCTAAAAATTTTTCTAAGACAATTCTTGATCTTGAAATAGGATTTGAAAGAAGGAGATCCATTGTCTTTCTTTCTTCTTCTCCTGCAATGGTATCACTCCCTAAAGCTATACCAAGCATTATAATAAGCATTGGAGCTACCATATAAAAGAACTCAGGATTGAGAAATCCTTCTGGAGAAGTAAAATCTAATATATTTTCAGAATTAATACCAAAAAGTTTAAGAAAGGGCATATCTGCAAATAATTTAATATAATTAATAACAGCTTCTTTCTCTGAAGCAAAAGTGGGATACAAAGAAATAATAAATATGGTATATAAAAAGAATCCTATACTCCAACCTATAATTGATTTTCTTTTATCCCTTAAAGTTTTCAAAAATATATTCTCAAACATCCTTTTTTTCCCCTTTGTAGAAGGACATAAATATATCCTCAAGACTTGGTTCATGACTGATAATATTTACTACTTCAAACTGGCTTGCTCTTTTTAAAACTGCATCTATGGATCCTACGACAGTAAATCTTATTACATTATTTTCCTGTCCTAATTCTTTAATTCCAGGTAGATTTGAAAAGGAATCTATTGGAACTTCTTTTGCAAAATGTATTTCAATACTTCTTATGGCTTTTACCTTTAAATCCTCTATTTTTTCCACTGCTACTATCTTTCCATCTTTTATAATTCCTACTCTATCACAGATTCTTTCTACCTCTGGAAGGATATGGGAGGATAAAAAGAAAGTATACCCTTGCTTTTTTAATTCAAAGAGCAGTTTGTAAAATTCCCTTTGCATTAGAGGATCTAAACCCAATGTGGGTTCATCTAATATATAAAGGGATGGCCTATGAATAAAAGCTTGTATTAATCCAATTTTTTGTTTGTTTCCCCGAGATAAAGTTTTTATAGGTCTTGAAAGATCGCAATCAAATCTTTGGGAAAACTCTTCAACTAATTTGATATCAAAATTTCCTCTGAGATTACCCATATAGAGTAAAAATTCTTTACCTGTTAAATCCTCATATAAAGATAATTCTCCAGGTAAATAACCTATTTTTCTTCTTATTTCTATCGCTCTTCTTACATCTTTTCCGAGTATTTCAGCTTTACCCTTTGTAGGTTTTATAAGATCTAATAGTAGTCTTATGGTGGTAGTTTTTCCTGCCCCATTAGGTCCCAGATATCCCCAAATTTCTCCCTCATAAACCTCAAAATTTAAGTCTATAACTCCTCTGTGTTTGCCATAGTATTTTGTTAAATTTTTTGTTTTTATAATCACATTATCCATTTTTTATTTGCCTTCTCCCACAAAATACAGCCTAGAGTTATTTTAGCACTAACCTTTAAAAGAAAAAATAGTTTTTTGATTTTAATTCTCTCCTAATTTTCAATAGGAGTTTATAAAGAGCAATCTTGCTATTTTTAAAATATATACGGCAAACGTTTACCGTAAGCCTTTTTAAAAAAAAGATATTGACTTAGAAAAAATTTTATGATATTTAATATTTAAAAATTTCAATGAGGAATGAGGTGAAAATTTATTGCCCTTGAGGTTTCTGAGCTTTATTCCTAATTAGGGAGGTGATATTTTAGGTTTAGAAGTCTTAAAAATTTATTTTTTATTCTTTTAGTATTTATGCTTTTGTTAAGCATATTCCATTTAAAAGTAATTGATATAGTAGAGAGTTTTCCTAGATCAGGAAAAGAGAAGAAAGTGTTATTTCTTTAAAAAATTTTTAAAAATTAGGGAGGTATAAAATTATGGTAAAGGAATTTCCAAAAAACGAAAAGGATATATTAAATTTTGTTAAAGAGGAAAAGATACAATTTATTGAAATTTGGTTTTCAGATGTATTAGGTTTTCTGAAAAGTTTCACCATAACTCCAAGGGAGCTTGAGAAAGCTTTTAAAGAAGGACTTGGTTTTGATGGATCATCGGTAAAGGGATATACTAGAATTGAAGAAAGTGATATGGTGGCTTTTCCAGAGCCCGATACATTTACTATTTTGCCTTGGAGAAAAGATGTGAAAGTTGCAAGGATGTTTGCAACCATTACAGAACCTTCAGGAAAGCCCTTTGATGGAGATCCAAGGAATGTTTTGAAAAATGCTCTCAAGAAAGCCAAAGAGAAAGGATTTACCTATCACGTAGGTCCAGAGTTAGAATTTTTCTATTTAAAATCCAGCGAAAAGCCAGAAGTTCTTGACTGGGGAGGATATTTTGATTTGATCCCAAGGGATGAAGCCATAGACTTAAGGAATCAAACAGTAACAATTTTAGAGGAAATGGGAATAAAAGTGGAATTTACTCACCATGAGGTAGCTCCATCCCAGCATGAGATAGACTTTAGGTATCAAGATGCATTAACAATGGCAGATATTGTGATGACAGCAAGACTTGTGATAAAAGAGGTAGCTTATATAAATGGAGTATATGCTACCTTTATGCCAAAACCGATTTATGGTCAAAATGGTTCTGGTATGCATGTTCACATGAGTTTATTTAAAGATAGTAGAAATGCCTTCTTTGATCCTAATGATAAAAATCATCTATCAAAAATTGCAAAACAATTTATTGCAGGGCTCTTGAAACATGCGAAAGAGATTACTTTAGTGACTAATCAATGGGTAAATTCCTATAAAAGACTTGTTCCTGGATATGAAGCTCCAGTTTATATTTCTTGGGCGATAAGAAATAGATCTGACCTGATAAGAGTACCATTATATAAACCTGGAAAGGAAGAAGCCACAAGAATTGAATACAGAGCTCCAGATCCTGCTTGTAATCCTTATCTTGCCTTTGCATCCTTATTGAATGCGGGATTAGAAGGAATAGAGAAGGGATATGAACTACCAGATCCAATAGAAGAGAATGTTTATCATATGAGTGATGAGGAGAGAAAAGCAAGGGGAATAGAGAGCTTACCAGGAAGTTTAATAGAAGCAATAGAATTTGCAGAAAAAAGTGAAGTAGTGAGAAAGGCATTAGGGGAACATGTATTTACAAATTTCATAGAGAACAAAAAGATTGAGTGGAATAATTATAGACGATATGTTACTGACTACGAAATAAATACATATTTACCAGTATTGTAATTTGTATTTCTTAAATATAGTTTTTAAAAAGCCCCCTCTTATAGAGAGAGGGCTTTTTAGTTATTAGTAAGTATACAGAGTTCCATAAGGTCTTCTATTATGGGGGATTATTTTATAGAGTTTTTCAGAGATTATATATTCATAATCAATATTAAAATACTCTGAAAACTTTCTAATATGGTAAGTAAGGAAATTTATATCATCTTTATCTATTTCCAAAACTTTCCCCTCCTTACCTAATTTATATTCAGGCACAAAACCTCTTAAATATATTACTCCTCCATGAATTCCAGTACTACAATAATATCCTATTATATTTTCTTTATCCTGTAGATTTAATCCTAACACTACAATCCTTCCTCCTGCCATATATTCTCCTAAGAAATCTCCTGCTGATCCTCCTATCACGATGATAGGTATTTTCTCTTGATATTCCTTCATATGAATCCCTACTCTGTATCCTACTCTTTCTCTTATGTAGATAGCTCCACCCCTCATACCATAACCTACAATATCTCCCGCCATTCCATGAATTATAATTTCTCCGTCATTCATGGTATTTCCTACCCCATCTTGTGCATTTCCTAAAACTTCTATTTTAGGTCCATCCATAAAAGCTCCTAGATCATTGCCAGGTGTTCCTGAGATTTTTATATTAATATCTTTTCCTCTTATTCCGTCACATATATACCTTTGTCCATTTACATTTACAAGTTTTATATTCTTTATACCCCCTCTTATTTTTTCTCTAATTGTTTTATTTAATTCTCTATGGGGCATCCCTTTCGTGTCAATTATTAAGTCTTCTAACATAATCAAAGCTTATACACCTCCAAATATTTTTTTCTAAATTTTCTTGGGAAGTTCCAATTTCTTATCATTAGGCCCATAGTTATTCTAATCCTCTAAAGTATATTAGCTTTCCATTATATTCCCTCTCCTACATGTTTTATTCCAAGAATTTCAAGCTCTTTTTCTGTTAAACCAACTCCTCTAAGCATTAATCTATTTCCTATTAAACTTTCAAGGGCATTTATTCCCATTCCTCCAAGCATTTCTTTTATCTCATGAGCCCATGCCTTTAGCAGATTTGATGCTCTTCTCATACCAATATCTGGGTTTAATCTCTTTACTAAATTAGGATCTTGTGTGGCTATTCCCCAGTTACATTTCCCGGTATGGCATTGCTGACAGATATGACATCCAAGGGAAACTAAAGCTGCGGTACCTATATATACTGCATCTGCTCCTAAGGCTATAGCCTTCACTACATCAGCACTGTTTCTGATAGATCCTGAAGCTATTATTGATATCTGATTTCTTATTCCCTCTTCTCTAAGTCTTGAATCCACTACTGCTAAGGCAAGCTCTATAGGTATACCCACATTATCTCTTATTCTTTTAGGAGCTGCTCCTGTTCCTCCTCTAAATCCATCAATCACAATAAAATCTGCTCCTGCTCTTGCTATCCCTGAGGCAATTGCTGCTACATTGTGTACAGCAGCAATCTTAACTCCCACTGGTTTTTTATACTCTATCGCCTCTTTTAAGGCAAAAATTAATTGTCTTAAATCCTCAATTGAGTATATATCGTGGTGAGGAGCTGGAGATAATGCATCTGTTCCAACAGGAATCATTCTTGTAGCAGAAACCTCTTCTCTTACTTTTTCTCCAGGAAGATGTCCTCCTATTCCTGGTTTTGCTCCCTGTCCTATTTTTATCTCAATAGCAGCTCCAGCATTCAAATAATCTATATCAACTCCAAATCTTCCAGAGGCACACTGCACTATAGCTCTGTGTTTGTATGGATAAAGTTTTTTATGTAATCCACCCTCTCCTGTATTCCAGTAAGTACCAACCTCTACTGCTGCTCTTGCAAGGGATTCTACAGCATTCAAGCTTATGGAACCAAAGGACATAGCAGAAAACATTACAGGAATTTCTAATTCTAATTGAGGAGGCATTTCTGTTATTAGATTTCTATACTTATCAAATTCTAATTTCTCAGGTTTTCTACCTATAAAAGTCTTTAATTCCATGGGCTCTCTTATGGGATCTATAGAAGGGTTAGTTACTTGACTAGCATTTAGTAATATTTTATCCCAATAAATTGGATATCTTTTATCATTTCCCATTCCTGAGAGTAGAATTCCACCTGTTTCTGCTTGTTTGTATATTTCCTTGATGTATATATCTGGCCAATTATAATTTTTTTTAAATTCCAGAGGATTAAGAGTTATGTTTATTGCCTTTGTAGGACACATAGTCACACATCTATGACATCCTACACATTTAGAATTATCTGCAAAGATTCTATCTTCCTTATCGTTATACTCATGAACTTTATAAGAGCACTGATTAACACAAACTTTACATCTTATACATTTGGTTTCATCTCTTATCACTATAAAATCAGCTTCATATAAGGTTTTCATACCTGCAACACCTCAACTTTCTCTAAAGCTTCTATTACAGGCTCTCCTCCTTTAGGCATCCATACTTTCTCAGGATTAGGACATAAAACTCTTATAGTAGATTCTTCTGAGGCTACAAAAACATAATCATTCCATTGAGCTACAACTAAAGGTCTAAGTTTTATTCTGTCATTTAAGGCAATAAAAAGGTCATCTGAGGCAATTATAATAGCAAAGGGACCATTCAACAAAGAACTCTGATAAACTATTCTTAGAGCTTTATATATTTCCCTTTTATCTTCAGGCATTCCTTCTATGATATAATGAAAAGGGGGAGAAAAGGCTGATAGGGCATAATCTAAAGGTAATTTGTGTTTTCTCACTAATAAATCAAATAAATAAGTAATAACCTCTGTATCAGTTCTTAAAGTACATTTATATCCAAACATCTCAATAAATCGCATATTTGCACCATAAGATGATATCTCTCCATTATGTACTACAGACCAGTTTAATAGGCCAAAGGGATGGGCACCTCCCCACCATCCAGGGGTATTTGTTGGAAATCTTGAATGAGCAGTCCATATATATCCTTTATAGGACTCTAATTTATAGAACTCTCCTATGTCTTCCGGATAACCTACTCCTTTGAAGATTCCCATATTTTTTCCACTTGAAAAAACATAAGCTCCTTCAATTTGGGAATTTATGGACATTAAAATATCTACAATTAAATCTTCTTCTGTCTCATATTGATCATAAATATTTTCCTTATCCTTAATTTCTAAGAAATATCTCCATATAATGGGATTTTTTTTAATATTTTTAACTTTTCGGGTAGGTATTTCCTCACTATCAATAATAGTAAAATGGTTTTGAAGAAAAGTTTCCGTTTCATCCTTGGCCCCTTTATTTTCAAAGAAAAGATGAAAGGCATAATAATCTTTTCTATCTGGATATATACCATATACTGCAAAGCCAGCTCCAAGTCCATTTCCTCTTTCTCTCATAATACTCATGGCGTTTACTATGGAATCTCCAGTAGATTTTTTGCCTCTTTTGTTTATGTAACCTAATAGCCCACAGGCTGATGGAATTCTTATTTGTCCTTCTTTTAACATTTTACAAACCTCCCTGAAAAAATTCTAGGCGAAGGTAGGTTACATTATATTACTAAATCTTCTTAAAGTCAATAATTTAAAAAGGCAAAAGGCAAAATATTGCCGTATATATATCAAAAAATAAATTTATTATTTATATTTTAACAAGTAATATAGGTAAATTTACTTAAAAATTGTTGTATAATATATAATAATTATGAGATAAGCTTAAGAGCTATAAAGAAAGAAGGTAGAAGATGTGAAAGTTTTACTTTGTCAAATAAATCCTATTATTGGAGATATTAAAGTTAACACGAAAAAGATAATTGAGATTATAAAAACCTATAAAGATGCAAAAATTCTTGTATTCCCAGAACTATCGATTTGCGGATATCCCCCAAAGGATCTTTTATTCCAAAAGGATTTTATAGAGATGATTGATGAGGCAATAGAAAAAATTGCTAAGGAGGTAGAAGATAATTTTGTAATCATAGGTGCACCAATCAAAAGTCATCATGTTTCAAAGCTTTTTAATAGTGCTGTTATTCTTAATCGAGGTAAAATAGAAAGGATTATACACAAGACTCTTTTACCATCCTACGATGTATTTGATGAGAATAGGTATTTTATTCCAAGTCCCACAAGGGAGATTGTAACTATAGAAGGGATAAACTTTGGTATAACCATATGCGAGGATATATGGAACATAAACGATGGTAAAAATATAATGTACGATATAAAGGTGCTGGATGAGCTTTATGGAAAAGGTGCAATGGTATTTATAAATCTTTCAGCATCACCTTATCATTACACGAAATTTAAAATGCAAAGATTAAAAGTTTTGAAAGAAGCTGCAACAAAATATAGTATTCCAATAATATATGTTAATCAAGTTGGTGGTAATGATGAGTTAATATTTGATGGAAATAGTGTTGTACTGAATTCTTACGGTAGGCTTATAGCAAAAGCGAAGGAGTTTGAAGAGGATATACTGGAGATTGAACTTGAAGAAATTGATAAGATGTCTGAAATTGAAATAAAGGAAGATATCTCGTGGATTAGGAAGGCATTGGTACTTGGTATAAAAGATTACTTTGAAAAGACAGGAATAACAAAGAAGACAGTAGTGGGGTTATCTGGAGGTATTGATTCATCGGTTGTGTGCTGTTTGGCTGTTGAGGCGTTGGGAAGAGAAAATGTTCTTGGTGTTTCTATGCCATCGCGATATTCTTCGGAACACAGTTTAAGAGATGCTCAAAAGCTTGCCGAAAACCTTGGAATTGAGTTTAGAATTTATCCTATTGAGGATATCTTTAAGGTTTATTTGAAAATGTTTAACGGCAATGAAATAGCGATACAAGATCTTGCCGAGGAAAATATTCAAGCACGAATTCGTGGAAATATCCTTATGTTTATATCAAACAGAGAAAATAGGTTAGTTCTTACAACAGGTAATAAGTCTGAACTTGCAGTTGGATATTGCACACTTTATGGTGATATGGTGGGTGGACTTGCAGTTATATCTGATTTGCCTAAAATGCTTGTATATGAGCTTGCAAGGGAAATAAATAGGAAAAGAGAAGTAATACCATATAATGTTTTTGTAAAACCACCCTCTGCAGAGCTTAGACCCAATCAAAAGGATCAAGATAGTCTTCCTCCTTATGAAATTCTTGACCCAATTATAGTAGCATATGTTGAGGAACAAAAAAGTATAGATGAGATCATTTCAATGGGATACCCAAGGGATCTTGTGCTTAGAGTAATAAAGATGGTAGAGAGAGCAGAATATAAGCGAAAACAAGCAGCTCCTGGGTTAAAGGTAACATCAAAGGCCTTTGGTTCTGGAAGAAGAATGCCAATTGCGCAAAAATGGATATAGACAATTGGTATTTCCTGTTTTATACTTAATTAATTTTATCTTCTTAGATTCTTAGCATCCTTGCATTGATTGCCACGATAATCGTACTAAAGGACATAA
>FMJZ01028541.1_pt1 | contig 19206 bp, 15 predicted proteins | sample 1987881 | NCBI WGS metagenome assembly FMJZ01 (sample SAMEA4378227, study PRJEB15110) | soil metagenome | biome: soil; feature: Field; material: Soil | place: India | collected 2015-03-11 | depth 0 m
TTCGGGGCTGCTCTACCAAGAGCGCTACAGGGGCGCCTGCAACTGCAAAACAGATTTATCCGTTTGGCTTGGTTTGTCAATGCATTCGTATGCTCAGGCGCTCATTTTGGTATGCCCAAAAAGAAAGGTCGGCGAATTGGTTTTATTAGAACTCAGCTTCGGTGCTGGTGCAACACGATGACTCAACTGCTACTGTGATTTCATAGTAAATTTAAGCTGTTAAAACGGAGCAGCTAATCTGGGCTCATGTTTTCATCGAGTTTTTGGCCCTGCACATACATAAAGCTTGCCTGCGCAAAGGTGTTCTGAGGTGGCTGTTTTTTCCTGGCCTTGTGATTTGCCGTGGCCATTTTTGGCTTTTGCCGAGGCCACAGCCAAGGCACAATATGCACAGCACGTAACCCCGCTGCATTTATGAGAACATGTAAGAACTCGAAGCCCGGGCTGACCAGGTTGTTACTTTTCTCGGAGTAAGCGTGCAATGCAACTGCGCGGAGTCTATAGTTATCCGGGTGCGAGCTGCAAATAGCGCAGGTGGCGTTCGACGATTTAACCGAGTTCGCAATGGCGCGGCAGCTAGGTATTTCACCGGGCACGGTGCATACCTATGATGAGCGGCTATATCGGAAGCTTGTGATCAGCACACACGTGCAATTGCTGGTGCGGTTTTTGCAGCAATTTTTAGGACTGAGAGCGTCACCGGACCAGGGTTTTGCCGGCTATTTGCGCGAGCCAAGCTACGTGCCCTGTCCGTTTGCAGGTTGAGCTCTGATGACGGTTTCATTTGTTTGAAATGGTTTTGGTGTCTGTGGAACAGCCGACTTACACAACCGTTTGCGCAGTTATAGTTAAGCACAGAAAGCCGGGTAAGCAGTAAAAAGTGTGCAGCAATCGTCAAATAAGTGGGGGCTGTTTTTGGACCAGGCTAGAGCTAGTGAACGCAAATAAATGAAAAAACAAACCGGTCTGCTTATGAAAAGCGTACATCGATTTTTCTGTCGTGCGATAATAACCGGCTGGCTTATTGGGTTGGGCGCGACCAACCACGGCCAGATTTACAACTTCGAGAATGATTTCTCGCAGACTGTTAACACCGATACAAGTGTCTGGTCGTATTGCTGGAAAGACGGGTTCAGCCGAGACGGTAACTATTTGTTGTTCCCATATTTTACCAGCAAACCACGTGCTGGAATGCCTTATTTCCCGATTTGGGTGCGCGCCGAAGAGACTTATCCGTGGGTTGGCGTGAATGATTCAGGGACTAATATTTGGGACCCTGTTAGAGACCCGTTTTGCGAGTGGCCATGGCCAGACGGACAGTCAAATCTGCACCCGGCAGAGCATGCCAGCGCTGGCATTGACGCATTGGTGGTGGTCACGTGGTTCTCTCCAGTGAACGGGCTTGTGAACATTAAGATGCGCGTTACGGATTTGGACAACCGCGGATGGCCTAATTGGAACGACGGGGTGGTATATTACCTCGACAACGGCAGTGCCGCGGGAAACATCGCGTCGGGATACGTCCCCAATGGCGGTGATACGGGTTTCTTCTGGGTTACGGACGTGCCCGTAGTAGTTGGTGACCGACTGAACTTCATCATCGGCCCTGGAATAAATGCGTACAACGATTCGACCCGGCTGTTTGTCGAGATCACAGTTGTGCCAGAGCCAACCGCGTTTGCACTGCTAATTTTGGCCGGCTTTATATCGCTTTTCAGGCCCAAGATTCGCTCTGGGCGCAAATTGATACGTGCCTAAGACTACAGCTGGTTCACGCTCCTGATCTTGCGGCATCAGTGGTTGCAGTAGTGTGTGGGTTGGGTGTCGTTGTGCAGCTCTTTCGGTTTGTGTGTTTCAATACGACCGCGGTGATTTCATAACGTAGTGTCGCTACCGAGCGCAGCCATTGACCTGTTGTGTTTGGCAAGTATTGCCCTACCAAGCTGGTCGGATTGTTCATCCATGCGCCATACATGCCACAGAAAACCGCCGCACGCGCTTAAAAATGCACCTTTGCCATTGCGCATAAGTTTTGGTCTTGTTGCAAGCCGTTCTCGTGGTAAGGTTGGATGTTTTTGTGCTCGGGCCTGCGAGTGTTGACGGATGTCTGCCAGACACCAACTGAGATTTGAATTTGTGCAGGGGTGTTTCGTTTGTAATCGAAATGGTTTCCGCACCTGGTAACTATCTGGGTGTGATGTAAGATGTGCAATGCCCGGCACACCGACGTGCAGAGCGCCGCACTCAGATCGCCACTACAAAACCAACCGGTGACACAGTTGGATGTTGGGGTTGGTGTTGGTCTGAGCACGCTGGTCAGTGTACTTTTGCGGGGCGCGCACCTGCATGGTGAAATGTTTGATGAGTCGCCTAATTGTGAAATGTGCTAACTGAAAGTGTTCAAGATTGCAGCAGCACGCAGCCATCCAGCTTGGCTTGGACTCAAACTATAAGTGCAGGTGCAGTTTTAGCCTTTAATTTTGAGGTTTGGGTGATAAGCTTTCCGAACCGGTAGAGAGTTTTATGGGGTTGCGGTTGTTTAATACTTTAAGTCGGACAATCGAGGAGTTTGTGCCGCTTGATCCAGCGGGCAACCGCGTTGGGATGTATTGCTGCGGGCCGACTGTTTATGACTACGCGCACATTGGCAACTGGCGCACGTTTGTGTTTGCGGACCTTGTGCGGCGGTACCTCGAGTTCAAAGGGTATGAGGTCTGCCACATCATGAACATCACAGATGTCGAGGATAAAATAATCAAGCGTGTCCAGGAAACAGGACTCCCGCTACGCGATTACACGGCAAAGTATGAAGCGGCCTATTTCGAGGATTTCAAAACCCTCAATTGCAAGATGCCGCATCACACACCGCGCGCTACCGAGCACATCGAGGAGATGCATCAGCTTATAGCCCGGCTGATGGAGCGTGGCATAGCGTACAAGGCGGCAGACGGCTCGGTGTATTTCAGCATCGAAAAGTACTGCGCATCAGGTGGGCAGTACGGTCAATTGGTGAATCTTGACCTGAGAGCATTGCGGCCAGGTGAACGTGTTAGCCGAGATGAATACGCTAAGGAATCAATGGCAGATTTTGCGCTCTGGAAGGCGCGTACGCCCGAAGACGGCGATGTGTTTTGGCCGAGTCCGTGGGGCGAGGGCCGGCCAGGCTGGCACATCGAGTGTAGCGCAATGAGCATGAAATGGTTAGGGCCGAGTTTTGATCTGCATCTTGGGGGCGAAGACCTGATATTCCCACATCACGAGGACGAGATCGCGCAGAGCGAGGGTGCTGGATTGCAACTTGCCGGCGGCCGGTTTGTTAAATACTGGCTGCACGGTGCGCACCTGTTGGTCGAGGGCCAGAAGATGAGCAAGTCGCTTGGCAACTTTTTTACGTTGCGCGATTTACTCGCTAAGGGGTTTACAGGCCGAGAGGTTAGATACACGCTTTTGAGTGCGCATTACCGCGAGACGTTCAATTTCACACTCGAGGGATTGCAATCTGCGCGTGTTGCGTTGTCTCGTATTGACGAGTGCGTGGGCAAACTATGTGAGGTTGCGGAAACAGCTTCGGCAGCCGAGCGTGCGGCGGCGTTGCAACGGCATGATACGGTGTTTTTGCGAAAGTTCACAGAGGCAATGGACGATGACCTAAACATATCAGCCGGTTGGGCGGTTGTGTTCGAGTGGGTCCGACATGTGAACCGCCGTGTTGCAGGTGGTATGTTAACGTCGGCAGAAGCTGTTGAATTGCTTGATACATGGGAAAAGATGGATTCGGTTTTGGGGCTCGGTCGGCCCGGGTCGCTTGAAGCGCCGCCGGAAATTTTGGCGTTGGTCGAGCAACGCCAGGCTGCGCGCCTTGCGCGTGATTATGCGCGCGCAGATGCAATACGCGCCGAGCTAAAATCGAAAGGTTGGCTCGTTGAAGACACACCGAAAGGGCCAAAGCTTAAAAGACTCTAACTCCGCTGGTGCACAACAATAGCTCAGCGCGGCACGCTTGTAGTGGCGCGATTTTTGTTTGCGCACGATTTGTGTCATTGGGTGAAAGTGCTGGCCAAGGTAAATGCTTGTGACTAGAGTCTGCGGCGCGCGATTTTGTTAGTGTGTCAGCTTGATGAATGAAAGGTTTGTTTATCACGTTTGAAGGTACCGAGTGCTGTGGCAAGACAACGCAGGTACAGTTGCTTGCGGACAGGCTACGTAAGTTGCATATGCCGGTTCGGATATTGCGCGAGCCTGGCAGCACGCCAATTGGCGAGGAAATCCGGCATACGCTCCAGCACAGCGCTTCGAACGAGGCAATGACACCTGAAGCTGAGATGTTGCTGTTGAACGCGAGCCGTGCACAACTTGTACGTGAGGTGATCCGGCCTGCGCTTGCGTCAGGTGAAATTGTCATCTGCGACAGGTTTTACGATTCAACTACGGCGTATCAGGGGTACGGCCGTGGGCTAGACCTGAGAACTGTCAAAGCGGTTATAGATTTTGCCGTGGGCGATACCCGGCCGGACGCGACCTTTTTATTGGTTGTGCCGTACGAATTGAGTGAAGAACGGCGTTTGGCGCGTCAGGCTACACTGCCTTTCATGCGCGACCGGATGGAAGAAGCCGACCGCAGTTTTTTCGAGCGTGTCATAAAAGGGTATCAAGCTATTGCTGCGGCCGAACCGAATCGAGTGCGCGTAATAGACGCAACCGGCAGCATCGAAAAAATCCATAACCAGATTTGGAACTTGACAGTGCCGCTGCTTAAAGACACTGCGGTTGGACAATGATTTATTGCCATGGTGGAGCAAACAGCCCGGGTGCGTTTCAATAAACAGTTAAGCGGGCTTTATTACCTTATCGAGCTTGATGCGCCTGAGGTTGCCCCGCGAGTTCAACCTGGCCAGTTTGCCCATGTCAGAATTCCCGGGCCAACTGAGTTATTGCTGCGCCGACCGTTCAGCATTTTCAAAGCAACAGTAGAGACAATCTCGATCATCTACAAGGTTGTAGGGCGCGGCACCTATGCTATGTCGCAGCTGCACCCTGGTGCCGAGTTAAGCGTAATAGCGCCGTTGGGTCACGGGTTTAGTTTACCTAGTGTAAATGGGCCTAGGCCATTGCTTGTTGCCGGAGGGTACGGCATGGCAGCGTTGTATCTGCTTGCGGAGCGTTCTGCCATGCGCAGCATTGTTTTCATGGGAGGGAAGAGTAAGGGCGACATTATTTGTGAAGCTGATTTCGTGGCACTTGGATGGGAAGTACGCGTAACGACCGAGGACGGCAGCTACGGCCAAAAGGGCCTTGTGACGCAACCGTTGCGCGCTGAGCTTGAGCAGTTTGAATCAAATCTGAAGCTGTATGCTTGCGGGCCGATGCCAATGCTGGCTGCAGTAGCCAAGCTGGCTGAGCAGTTCAATGTACCGGCCGAAATCTCGGCTGACCAACAGATGTGTTGTGGGGTTGGCGCATGCCTGACGTGCGTGATCCCCGTCAGGACACCCGCAGGTTGGGAATACCAACGTGTTTGCACCGAAGGCCCCGTGTTCGACGCGCGGCAGATTGCCTGGGAAATGATAGTCTAAACGCCTCAGTGTAAGTAGGCATTAGATTGCAACGTTTTATTGCGGCTCTCTCCTGATCCGTGTTTCGGACAATAATACGGGAATTTTCAGGCGGCGCGCCGGTTTTTAGCCCAAACTACCGGTTTGGCACGCTTTGCTAAGGACAATTTGCGCCGCAAGCGTTCAGTCTTTCCGGGGTGGCACGATTGCACCAGTGTGAACTTTTGCAAAGGCGCGTGCCTACGCTGAGTGGGAACCAGTTGGGCTAATAGCCCTACCGCCGGCACACTGGTAACACGTGCGAGCTGGTGCAGCTTTGTTTAGTGGCTCAACCCGTTTTTCTCACTTAGCTGGCACAAGATCGAATGCTTCAGTGCGGTTTATCGGGGTTTCGTCGTCTTCTTGGGTGGGTTGAGGCGAGTGCGTTGTAGCTTCAGGCACGGGTTTGTGCTCGGTTTGTGCATCATGAGTCTTGTGGAATTTGACCGACACAATCTTGCTCAAGCCCTGTTCTTCCATTGTGACGCCGTACAATGCATCGGCCATGCTGATGGTGCGTTTGTTATGTGTGATGATAACGAACTGTGACTGGCCGACAAACCGTTGCAGTATGCGTATGAAGCGGTTGATGTTGGCCTCGTCAAGTGGTGCATCCAGCTCGTCCAGCACACAGAACGGGCTGGGTTTGACCTGGTAAATGGCGAACAGCAGCGCCACGGCTGTCATTGTTTGTTCGCCACCTGAGAGCAGGGTTATGCTCTGGAGTTGTTTACCCGGGGGCCGCGCTACAATTTCGATACCGCTTTCGAGCAGGTCGTTTTCATCGAGCAAGTAAAGATCAGCGCGCCCACCTCCAAATACCTCAGTGAACAGAGTGCGGAAGTTTTGTCGGATCTTTTCGAATGTCTCGGCGAACATCTGGCGTGTTTGTTGATTGAGCCGGTTTATAAGCTCTAGCAACTGTGTCTTGGCTTGGGTAAGGTCGTCGTACTGTTTGCTCAAGAACTCGTATCGCTGTTGTATTTCCTCGAATTCGTCCAGTGCCATTGGGTTGACGGGGCCCATCTCCTCGATCCGTTTCTGCAACACAGCAATGTGTTCAGCAACAGCGTTCCAGTCCGTGCCCACGCCGCTTTCAGCCATTTCGTCGGGTGACATTACGTGTACCTGAGCTGGACCTTCGACTGCGATTGTGATTTTGATGCATTCGGTTGGCACATCGTCCAGGTTAACATTGTACTTTTGTTTGATGCGCTCGCGCAGGTTTTGGATGCTCATCTGTTTTTGTGCAAGGTCAAGCTCGACGGTTGACCGCTGTTGTTGCAATTGCTCGAGCAGCCGGCGTGACTCGCGCAATTGTTGCTCGCGACTCGCAGTTTCAGCGTCACACGCTTCACGTTGGTCGGTCAGGTGTGCAATTTTGACCTGAGCATCTTTGCGTTGGGCTTTTAGAGACTCGATGAGTTGCTGCGCCTGCTGGATTTGTTCGAGAGCTTGTTTACGGCGCTGGTAACACAGTCCAATGTCTTGCTGGCAACGTTGCGCCATTTGGTCGAGTTCGTTGATCCGTTCTGTCAGCGCGCGGCGCTGTTGTTGGAGCGAACTATTGAGCTGTTCTTCGGCTGCTAGCGCGACCTTGCTTTCAGTCAAAGCTTCGTATGCAGCTTCACGTTGTTGGCGCAATGCGTTAAGTGACGTTGTCAGCTCGGCCAGTGCATTTTGTTGGGCTTGCCGGTCTTGCTCGAGCTGTGCAGCGTTTGCAGCAAGAGCAGCATGTTGTTCGAGTTCTTCTTTTTCCTGAGCGTAGATTAATTGAAGCTCGTAATTGACCGTGTCAATTTTATCGTCGAGCGCCTGGAGTGTGTTTTGCAATGCCTCAAGCTCACTTTGGCGTTTGGCCAGCTCTAGCTCGGCGCTGCGAACATTGTCCAATAAATGGTTAACCTCAGTCTCCAGTGCGGTCTGTTCAGCACGCAATTTGTCGCAGGCTTGGCTTGCACGGGCCAACTCCTGTTGAAGCGTGTCGAGCTCGACCTTTAGGGCTGCAATTTGGTTTTTGCGTGCCAGGATAGACGCCGGGCTTGGGTTGTTGCCATTGCCATTATTTGGGCCGCCGGTGTAAATGCCGTGCCGACTCAGCATGTCACCCCCAACAGTTACGAAGTCGAATCCGGCGTAGCTGTTAAGCCAGCAAGCCGTTGCAGTTTCGAGGTCGGGCACGATTAATGTCCGACCCAGCAAAGCCCTGAGCAACGGTTCTACCGATGGGTCAGCCTTGACAACGCTCAGTGCGGGTACGACTTGATGTGGCGGATCGGGTTCAGAGGTTGGTCCGGTGTGCTCGGGTTGGTTTGATGAACTGGGTTTGAGTGCCAAAGCGGCGATGCTTGCGCGGCCATGGTGTTGGCTGTGCAACTCCGCGAGGATGTGCTGTGCGTTGGTTGGTTCATCCGTCAAAACCACCTCCAAGTAATGTCCGAGCGCACACTCGATTGCAGTTACATAGGTGTCGGGAACCTGGATTTTGTCTGCCAGGGCGCCTAGTACAACTCCAGCATGTCGCAGTGCAGCTTGTGTACCGGAGCTAAACCCTTCGTACTGAGCTTGCAACTGCTCGAGTAGGTCGAGCTTGGAGCGCAGCTCGGCCTGTTGCTGAAGCAGTTGTTCCTGCAACCTGAGGTGTTCCTGGATACTGTGTTGAAGCTCTTGAAGTTGCTTTTGTTTCAGCGCGATTTCGGCATTTTTCGCTTGTGAGTTTTGCCGGTCCATTTCTAGACGTGTGGTGAGGTCGCGGATCTGGTCATGCAAAGCGGTCCTTTTGGTTTCGAGCTGGTGTTTTTCGGCTGAAAGTTTTTTGGTCTGTGCCGTTCGGGTCTGTTGTTGCAGCTCGAGCGCGGCGAGCTGGTTATGGAGCTTGCTCAGTTCCTGTGCGCTGACGAAAACGTCGGCCTGGGCCGCGCGCAGCGCGCGTTCTTTTTCGGCAATTTCAGCTTCGATTTGACGCAATGCAGCTTGTTTTGTGCTCACCGTTTCGCGAAGCGCATTCAATGCGGCTTCAGAAGCAGCAAGTCGTTGTTCGATTGCAGTCAGCTCGGTTTGCGCTGCATTTCGGCGCTCTTCGGTTTGGGCGATCTCAGCTAGTGCACGACCATTTTGTGCTTCCAGCTCGCGGATTCGTTCTTGGTTGAATTGGATGTTGTTTTGTAGTTGGTCAAACTCAGCTTTCAATTGGAGCTCGTGCTGTTGCGCTTGGCTGATCTCATGTTCAAGCGCAAAGAGTCGGGCGCGAAGCGTGGCTAGTTCAGACTCGGTGCGTGTGACAGTTTCGGACGCAGTTCGAATTTCGGTGGCGAGTCGTTCGGCCTCGGCACTGCGTTTAGCGATCTCGCTTTGCAAAACATCAAATTCGTGTCTGGCAAATTGTGTTTCGAGATGTTGAAGTTCCTGTGTTAATTGTTTGTAACGGCGCGCTTTGCCAGCTTGGCGTTGCAACGACCCGAGCTGGCGTTTTACCTCGCGGATCAGATCAGCAAGGCGCAACAGGTTTTGTTCGGTATATTCGAGTTTGCGCAACGCTTCACGGCGTTGGAGTTTATATTTTGTTATGCCGGCGGCTTCCTCGAAGGCGGCCCTGCGGTCTTCTGGTTTGCTCGACAAGATTTGGGTTATGTGGCCTTGGCACATGATCGAATAACTTGCCCGGCCAAGACCAGTGCCCATTAACAGTTGTTGGATATCCCTGAGCCTGCATGGGGTACGGTTAATGAAGTATTCGCTTACACCGTCACGGAACACACGCCGTGCGATGGTTAGTTCGTTGTAATCGAGTTCAACGCCGGCGGCTGTGAGGTGTTCCTTGTCAACATCGCCCAGTGTGATTGACACTTCTGCCATTGCCAGTGGTTTGCGCGCCTCGCTGCCGTTGAAGATCACATCGGCCATTTCGTTTGCGCGGAGCATCTTGGCGGACTGCTCGCCTAGGACCCATCGGATTGCCTCGGCAATGTTTGATTTGCCGCACCCGTTTGGCCCAACAATGGCGCTGACTCCCGGCTGAAAGTTTAGCGTGGTCTTGTCCGCAAAGGACTTGAACCCAAACAATGTCAGATTTTTAAGGTACATGCGACTTTTCCAAATCCAATACCGGCTATTCAAGCCCGAGACAAGCCGCAATGCTCAATATGTTGGGGCAAAGCCCTCGCCCGGGCACAACATGTCGGTGAGGGACCGATGACCTTGTGCTGTGCCCGTCGCTGAACTTGGTTGGTTCAGTGACTTGGCAATAACATTAGTGAATCGCCAAACCGCATGCAACTGTTTTTTTGCAGAAAATTCCGGCCATGTTGTGAGCGAGCTGATCCGGTGCCCGACTGATGTTTGGGTGGTTGTTTAGTAAATACGGACCAAAATCTAAACCGCGCAGCGTCCGCTTTGTTGGGCGCCAAGGAAATCAGTATAAAACTCCGATGAAGCAGTGCCCAGGATTGCGGGTTAGACAGACCAGCACCTTTCATTCGCCGGAGCGGATTCTGTGCGTGCGGTGAGTGGGTTGACCCGATAATCGTGCAGCCAGTGATTACGTTTAGTTAGCAGGGTTGATCTGGGCTGACCAGATTTTTCGGCTTTGAACTTTGTGGCTGGCTGCGTATAAGGCAGCCATGAGTTTTGCCAAGCCAATTGATGGCTCGACGCGTTTTTGTGCTGTGCTAGGGCATCCAATCGCGCACACTGCATCGCCAGCGATGCAAAATGCAGGCATATCGGCGCTTGGGTTGAACTGGCGTTATCTTGCGCTTGATGTGCATCCGACAGACTTACGCGCTGCGATTAACGGCGCGCGCGCGATGAAATTTGTTGGGCTAAACCTTACGGTGCCGCATAAGGTGCTTGCGTTGGATATGATGGATGAGCTGGACGAATCGGCACGATGCTGGGGCGCGGTGAACACAATCAGGTTTGAAGCGCGCGCCGCAGATGGGCATTGGGTACCGGTGCATCTGGCTGGGCCGGCTACGGCAGCCGAGATTCGTGCACACGGGTTTAATACGGACGCAGACGCGTTCATTCGCGCTGTGCGTGAGGAACTTCAGCTCAAGCTTAAAGACGCACGCGTTTTGGTGGTTGGCGTGGGTGGCGCAGGGCAGGTAGCAGCATTGCGGCTTGCAGTTGAGGGTGTGAGTGAGTTGTTTTTGGTGGATTGTGTTCCTGGCAAAGTGGAGACGGTCGCAGCGGAAATTCAGAGGCGGTATCCACAAGTGCATGTAAAGGCTGGTTTTCCACCCGGACCCGTTGAGTTACTTGTGCATGCAACGCCGCTTGGTTGGAAACCGGATGATCCGTTGCCGTTTGGCGATGTGGATTTTCAGTTGCAACGTGTGCATGCGGTTTATGACATGGTGTATCGTCCGGCTGAAACCAAGTTGCTTAAGGCTGCCAAAGCCGCCGGGTGCAAGATTGCAAATGGCCTGGGTATGCTGCTTTACCAGGGGGCACGTGCACTTGAGCTGTGGACAGGACAACCTGCGCCGGTTGATGTAATGCGGCGTGCGCTTGAACAAAACGTTTATGGGAACTGACCAGATTGCAGGCGCGCGCGGTTTGGCTCTTGTGCCGTTCCACTTCTGGTCGGCCGCATTTTTCGTGTTAGGGTGTGTGGTGGGTAGCTTTCTTAATGTCTGCATCTACAGGCTGCCGCGCGGCCTCAGCATCGTTTGGCCACCGTCGCATTGCCCAAGCTGCAATTATTCGATCCCATGGTATTTGAACATTCCGTTGGTAAGTTGGCTGATGTTACGTGGCCGATGCAGCAGCTGTGGTGGTCGGATATCGGTTCGTTATTTCGCGGTTGAACTGCTCACAGGCACTGTTTTTTTGCTGAGCTGGCTTGTGTATGGTCGGCAATCGGTATGGCTTGCGCTGGTGTATTGCATAGTGCTCTCGGGTCTAATTGTCGCCTCGTTCATAGATGCGGAGCACTTGATTATACCTGACCAAATCACACTTGGCGGGGTGGGCGTTGGTGTTGTGTGCTCGATTTTGTTGCCTGCGTTGCATGGTGCTTCAGGCCCAGCCGAGTCATTGAAACGGAGTCTGCTCGGGGCGGCCTTTGGAGCGGCGTTGATCTTTGGCATACTGCATTTTGGCAAGCTTGTTTTTGGTCGGCAACGCCTTCGACTGCCCACTGGCACGAAAGTCGTGTTTACCGAGACAGCAGTTGTTTTGCCCGATAAAACAATTCCGTATGAAGAGGTGTTTTTCCGGATGTCGGACACGATTATGCTGCACGCAAAAACGGTCGAGTTAGTTGACCGGTGTTATTGGGACGTAGACGTGCAGCTCAAGCCCGAGACGTTACGGATTGGCCATGAACAGTTTAATCCGGAAGATGTGCTCCAGATGGACGTTGTGACAGACGAACTTGTGCTACCGCGCGAGGCAATGGGTTTTGGCGACGTAAAGTTCATGGCAGCAATAGGCTCGTTTGTTGGCTGGCAGGGTGTTGGGTTTGCTCTTATGGTCAGTTCGTTGATAGGCTCGGTGCTCGGTGTGGGTCTGGTCTTGGCCGGCAAACGCGCGTGGTCGAGTCGGATGCCCTACGGCCCGTTCATTGCAATGGCAACCGTAGTTTGGATTTTCGGCGGACGCAACTTATGGCGGCTGATGTTCGGGTTGTAAGACGGCCACATCGAATGTCGCAACCAAACTCACGAGTTAATGGATAAATCGAATAAACAAATCGAACGCTACCTTGCGTTTACCGTTGTGGCGTTGTTGTTGCTTGGCTGTTTTGTTGTGCTGCGTCCGTTTGTGTCAGCGTTGCTTTGGTCGGTTGTGTTGTGTTTTTCAACATGGCCAGCTTACCAGCGGTTGTTGAATGTGCTTCGTGGCCGACGCAATCTTGCGGCGTTGTTGATGACATTTGGATTGATTGTCGTTTTGCTCGTGCCGTTTTTGGTGGTTGGCATTTCGCTCGCAGACAACGTAAAACAATTTACCGCCGCTACGAAAAGCTGGATCGAAGCCGGGCCGCCTGATCCCCCGAGCTGGCTTGCCAAGGTGCCTGTGATTGGCCAGAAGACTGCCGAGTACTGGCAAAGCGTTGCTCACGATAGCGCAAAACTGTTCCAGAGCCTGAAACGGTTCATTGAACCCGTGGGTACATGGCTTTTCAAGCTCGGCCTGCTGCTCGGACGCGGCCTGCTGCAGATTGCGCTAAGCATATTAGTGGCTTTTTTCCTGTTTAGAGATGGTCTTCGGGCAGCCGAATGGCTACAGACCAGCGTCGAGCGCATAGGAGGTGAATCGGGCAAACATCTGCTGAATGTTGCGGGGCGCACCGTGCGCGGTGTTGTGTACGGCATTCTGGGCACTGCACTTGTGCAAGCTGTGGCGGCGGGGATCGGATTTACTATTGCAGGCGTTCCTGGGGCGGGTTTATTGACTTTACTGACGTTCTTTATGGCGATTGTGCCGATGGGACCGCCGTTGGTGTGGTTTCCAGCTGCGCTTTGGCTGTTTCACCAGGGCTGGACGGGTTGGGGGATATTCATGCTTGTTTGGGGAGTTGGAGTCAGCAGTATTGATAATCTTGTAAGACCATGGTTGATCAGCCAGGGCAGCAACCTACCATTTATTTTGGTTTTTTTGGGTGTAATAGGTGGTGCAATGGCGTTTGGGTTTATTGGCGTCTTCCTTGGACCGACATTGCTCGGGATGGGCTTTCGGTTGGTTGAGGAATGGATATTGGCAAAACGCTCGCAGCTTGCTCAGCAAAAACCGTAACGATGAGAAGCCGGACGACAAACCGGTTCATACCTGATAGATGACGCCGGTTTGGGCTGGCAAATTGTTTGTTAGTTGTTTGGAGTGCGATAGAATTTTCACTGTGCAAAGGATTGGATTGTTTGGCGGGTCATTTGACCCGGTGCATCTTGGACATTTGTTGATTGCGCATGCAGCGTGCGAGGAGCTGCACTTGGACAAGCTGTTTTTTATTCCCGCAGCGCAGTCGCCGTTCAAGCCCGAGCGTGTCCTTGCCCCGGGAAAGCTCCGGCTACGATTGTTAAGGTTGGCGTTAGCAGGCAACACAAAATGCGCAGTGGATGATCAAGAGATCAGGCGCGGCGGTGTGTCCTATACGATTGATACAGTACGAAATTACAAGTTGCGTTATTCTACGGCGCAGTTGTTTTATCTACTCGGCGCCGACCACGTTTGCACGCTGCCACAGTGGCGCCAAGCGGATGAACTTGCGCAGTTGGTTGAGTTTGTTGTGGTTCGGCGGCCCGGAGTTGAGGTTGCGGCATTGCCGGCGCAGTTTCGAGTGCGGACACTGAACGGTTTTCCGTTTGGCGTGTCATCGTCGCAAATACGGGAACGAATACGGGCTGGTCTGCCAATTGAGCATTTGGTGCCTACGGCTGTTGCCGAGGCGATTTACAACAATCGGCTTTATGTCTAGCGCAGGTGTGTTAATCTCTTCGGGGATGGATTCGCGTAAACTTGCTTTGCTTTGTCGAGACTTGGCTGAGAAGAAAAAAGGTGAAAACATTGCAGTACTTGACGTTCGCAAGCTTTCGACTGTCACGGATTATTTTGTGATTGTTTCTGGCACAAGCGAACCGCACTTACGCGCAATTACAGAGGAAATTATTGAGGGCTTGCAACAGCAATGTGTGCTGCGTCCTCACGCGATTGACGGTACGAGCCGCGCGGCGTGGATCGTGCTAGATTACTTTGACGTGATAGTGCACGTCATGCGCTCGGACGTACGGGAGCGGTATGACCTGGACGGATTATGGGGCGACGCAAAGCGGGTGCGTGGTAGGCGCGTATTGAAGAGTTGAAACTTGCTGAGGTGCAACCTGGCACGCGCAGGCGCGTTGCTCAAGATTGTTCGGGGGATTTAGGTGGTGTCTCGCTTGAGACTTTGACCATTTCCTCGACCACCTTTTTGAATTCTTCCAATCCCGGTGCTGGTATGATGATAGTGTCGCGCCGTCCACCAACGTCCTCAGTTATGCGTAGGAATCTGCCACGTGGATTTTCTTTCAGCGCGAACACGAACACCTTGCGTTCGATCTGGATTTTGTGAGTCTTGATGGTTTCTTCCGGCACATGCGGTGTCCCCTGTCCAAGGTGCCGGTTTGCGCGCGGTGATTGCCTTTCGTTCGGAATCATAAAAACTTCTGCCTAGGCGCTTATGCGTCCCTTAACCCAAAGTAAAGTCGGCGAGTTTTCACTTTTGTCAAATCCCTAATTTAACAGGCGGAACGAATCTGGCCGTGCCGACCGTGCTTGTATGTCCAATAAGCCGGCCAAAATATACTGTTACACCGGCCAAGATCAAAAGGTTCAGTGCCTGTCCTAGTCTCTGCCATACCTGTAGTGATTTTGCGGCGGCGTTGGTGATTTCAGCGGGCTGGTTTCTTGCGAATTTTACTCTGTGCAGTTGTTCGATTTTCGGCCCAATCAGTAATGTGCAAACCAGCGCCAGGACAAAAAGACTGCTTACAAGGCTCGTATTTACCCGGCGCAGTGGCCTGCCCAAGTACAGCCATTCAGCCAGCATATGTAGCAATGCAATAGTTGCGCATATTATTTGTAGCACAAAAACGCGTTTGGCCAATAGCTGTACGATTGCATCGGCAAAGAATGGGTAGTTGTTTTCACCAAGTAAATGTTTCATATCGGCTGAGAGAAGGGTCGGGCCGGCTACAAGAACAAAAAAAGCCGTACTACCTAGCCACACTGCTGCATTCATTAAACCAATAGCTCGCAGAAAGCCCGTCACGGGCATCACCCTAGGCAAAATATATCGCAATGCCAAGTTGATTCAGATGGCACCATTAGCTTTGCTCTTGGCTGATTTGTTTGTTCGGGGCGCGAGATCGAGAATTTTGTTGGTGGACCGACGGCTCTCGATGGCGGGTTCCGACTACAATTTCGGCGGGTTGGAATTGCCGTGGCGACCTTTTGTGTACGAGAAGAGTGTACGAGAAGAGTGTACGAGAAGATTATGTTCTTCTGGACGTCACGAATCCAACCGTCTGAAGCTGCATCAAAGTTCAGCACAGCATTATAGCTGCGCGGACAATCCTGTCGCGGATCAGGCCCACAAATTCAGTTGGGCCGGTATAATGCCAGCCAAGTTGCATCCTGCACCGGTTACAGATGCAATAACACCATGCGTGTCCGGCGAACCAAGTGTATTGCTCGGTTGGCACGCCGATCTGCTTACACCCAATCGCACGCGAAAAAGTCAGGATGTGAAATTTGGTTCCTTCCGGGTTTTTGAAGGTGAATTCGCTTTGTCCATTGTAAAGGAACCTGTCCTTTTCATTTGCCACGCGGTTCAGGCACCAAACACAGAGCCAGTCGTTAGCAGGGTCACTTGTGCCTTTACCGAGCGTGGTCTCGGTTTCAGGTGCAGCAACCTCAATTACGCCTTTTTCAATGTTAGCCATTGGGCCCGTCACCAGGTTCAACAGGACACATTTTGTCAGAAACGGTGCCTTAGTCCATGCTGGATCGCTGTCCAGGCAACTAAGAGCACAGCAGTAGCTGGTTTTTGTTGTGGGCTCTAGCCTGTGCTTTTGGGTTAGCTTGCTACCGTTAACTAAGCGCGGCTAGGTAAAATTGCGCCCCAACGGTAACTGCGGCCGTGCGACTAGTTGTCAGTGGGCTTAAGAAGTCTAAATTCAGTTTAAACCTTTGCGGTGCCAGCGAATTCAGCGATGAATTGTTCGAGCTGAGCTAGCCCTGGCAATCGGTTGGCTTTCGGCACGAAAACGGCAAGGCAGTGCTTGTTTGTGTCAGTTGCACAATAAAAGTGTGCTTTTTCGAATTCGAATCTTAGCCATCTCGTTTGAATTTTCTGGAACCTGAGCACGGCAAACACATCTGCAGCACATCTGATAGCGTGCTCAAGGCCAGCTGTATCGGTGTTTTGGTCTTTTGCTTTTGCGATTACAGTGCCCTCAAGCGTGCAAATTGCAGCAGCGGCGACACCGTCAATTTGCAAAGCTTTATCAAGCCAATCTGTAATATTATCACGCATTACATTTACTGTTTCACAGGCAGGTAACTGGCGCGGACAAAAACTGCGCGTTCAGGATCAAGCTTTGTGATTGTGCGCGTATTGTCACCACGGGTTTCAAACCGCTGCAATGTACCCAACCCAAGACCGGCTGTGATCTGACGAGCCTTTTGTGAAACAAACTCGAGCAGGTTAATCCGCGTCTCGTGATCCGCGCATTGCCATTCATACAGGATCTCACCTGCTATTGAACAAATCAGTATCTCCTCGATCTTTGGCCGTGGCTCCAATGGTGGTTCAGCAGGCGGAGCAGTTGTAGTTTTTTTCAGTTTTGGTTGTTTGGCGGGCTTTGCTTGTTCAGGCTGGGGTGCGCCAGGCTCGGCAAGCAGTTGCGATGCGGTCTGGAGCGCAGGGTGCTCGGCCGTGAGCGATTGTTTTTTCTGGGCGTGTTCTGCCTTTCGACGCGCAGCAGCAGCCAACAATGCTTGCCAAGCAGAGCTGATGGTGTGTTTCTCAGGTTGAGTAAAAGGGCGCAACCTGGATTCGGACTGGGGCAGCGTCAGCAGTTTAATTGCAGCTTCTTCACCCTCCATGTCACCTGCAACAGCATGCACAACAGCGCCTTTTTCGATGTAGATTTTGCCGGTAAGCTCGGCATTGCTGATCTCAAGCACAGACGAGTTTCCGGCCATGCATTCCATCTGGAGCATGTCTTGGGTGCCGACGTTTCTGAGCACACGCTGACTTGTTACACCGCGCGGCTGAAATTTCACCAGCTCTGCTAAGGCGGCGTAAATACTTCTCCAGCCGCCCTCAACTTGTGGCTTCTGCAGATACAGGTCTGCGCCTGCCTCAAGGCATGCACCGCGTTCGGTATCGGATGCATCGGCGGTTAGAATAACTTTGAGCAGATCCGGATATTTGCGCTGGAGCATTTTTAGGAACTGCAGCCCGCTGACAACTGGCATGTGCAGGTCAATGACCAACAACTGAATGCTTTGTTCCTGAAGAATTGCCAGTGCATCAACAGCATCTTCAGCAGTGTAAATTTCCCATGTATCGTTTGAATAATTGGCCATGACCTGCCGCAGTAACTCCAGCAGTGCAGTGTCATCGTCAACGAACAACACCTTTGTCCATTTTTCCGTCATCGCATCTGAGCCTCTAATACTGTTTTGCAATCGGTGCAGTGCAACTTACGGCTGCAGCGTATCATATCTGGTGCAAAAAACAAACACCGCTCGGCGCTGTGGTGCCTGCAGTTACCATGCCATAACCGCCGGCAGTTGAGTGCAGCCGGCTTTTGTCATGCTAATCTAAAACCGGTCGCTCGACCAACTCGAACTCGACCGGCTTGCCTGAAGCTGAGTCTTTAGCTAGCCACAAATTGAATTTTCCTGCTTCGACAAGCCAACCGCCATCTGTTGCGTAATACCCCAAGTCGCGTTCGGTAATGACAAACTGCACCTCGCGTTCTTCGCTTGGTTGCAGGTAAACCTTCTTGAACCCACGCAACTCGCGCACTGGTCGTGGACCTGCTGAAGCCGCTACATCTCGGATGTAAAGTTGCACGGTCTCAGTGGCGGCGATTTTGCCTGTGTTTCTGATTTTGACACTTGCAGTGAGTGATTCACCTGGGGCGAGCTTTTGCGTGCTCAACTTTGGCGTGCTGTACTCGAAAGTGGTGTAACTGAGCCCAAAGCCAAACGGGAAAAGCGGCTCGAGTGGTGCGTCTAAGTAATTGCTTTTGAATTTGCCGGCGCCGGGCCGGCCGGTATTGAAATGATTGTAATGAATTGGTATTTGGCCGACGCAATACGGAAAACTCACGCTCAACCTGCCAGAGGGCACCACATCGCCGAACAAGATGTCGGCGATTGCATTACCGCCCTGCACACCCGGATGCCATGCCTCGAGCACTGCGGCTGCGTTTGTTACAAGGTGGGCAATTGTTAACGGGCGACCGTTGAACAATACAACCACTACAGGTTTGCCAGTAGCAGTTACTCGATCAAACAGCTCGGTTTGCCGGCCCGTCAGGCCAAGCTCAGCGCGGCTTGCGCTTTCACCACTCCAATCGCGTGGTTCGCCAAGCGCAAGCACAACAACATCAGCATCTGCGGCTGTTGCGACAGCCTGTTGAATCTGTGCTGCGTCGGTGTTTGTGGCGAATAGACCGCAACCCGGCAGCACAGTCAGGCGCGTACCCGGAGTAAGTTTGGCTCGAACACCATCAGCTAGTGAAACGACGTCTTTGGGGTGGCCGCGCGATGCCCAGCAGCCAAGCAGTTCGGCCTTTTCGTTGGCCAGTGGCCCAATTAAGGCAATGTGTTTGAGCTGTTTTGAGAGCGGTAGTATGCCATTGTTCTTTAACAAAACGCATGATTTGGCGGCCGCCTCGCGCGCAAGCGCAATTGCGTCTGGGCGCAGAAAAGCGTCCTTGTGCAGGTTTTCGTCCACATAAGGTCTGTCGAACAATCCCTTGACAAACTTCACGTACAAAATCCGCCCGGCTGCACGGTCCAGGAAAGATTCGCCCACTGTTGCGTGTTCGATCTGCTGTTTAAGAGTTTCAGCAAAGCAAGTTGAGACCATTTCCATGTCCACCCCCGCAAG
>FMJZ01000317.1_pt1 | contig 19150 bp, 18 predicted proteins | sample 1987881 | NCBI WGS metagenome assembly FMJZ01 (sample SAMEA4378227, study PRJEB15110) | soil metagenome | biome: soil; feature: Field; material: Soil | place: India | collected 2015-03-11 | depth 0 m
GTTCGGATAGGATTTTTCCTATCCAAGCTAGAACGGGCCCGTGTTAGATGATAATGGTGTTGACATAAAAGGGTTTTACTTACTTAGTGCGTGTTGTAGGGCTTCTATCACGTTTTGTTTGCCCATGGCGGTTATGTAGGGGCCCAGTTTTGGGCCTTGTGGTGTGCCTATTAGAATCGTGTATAAGGTTTTGAAGAATTCGGGTGGCGGTATTCCATGTTTTTTGGCTGTGTTGAATATGGCGTTTTGTATTTTTTCTGGTTCTTCTTCGGTTCTTAATGTTTGAATAAGCTCTTTTATAGCGTTTCTTTCCTCTGTTTTTAGCGTCACTGTTGTCTCTTTTATCTCCTCGAAGTCTCTAACCCAGTTAAGCGCGTATTCCATTCGCTTTTTCAAGTTTTCGTCTGGTTGTTGTCCTTTTTGCAGATAGCCGTAGCTTTGAAGTTTCTCAGCTATGAAGTCTATTTCCTTGTCTTTTGGTGCGATTTTAGCTAAGAAGGCAAGCATGTTGTAGGGTACGTGGATGCTGGGTTTTGGCGGGGGTTTTAGAACCCAGCAGTATTCATATAAGCCTCTCAGTTTTGCCAGTTCCCTCTTGTCTTTTAGGGTTTTCCTTCCAAAGTATATGTCTTCCAAATAGTCAAGTTCATTCATGTATGAGGGTATGTCTGTTACGTCTAATGTGCGGGTTCCAACAAACCTTTTCAGCATGAGCAGCATCAGTGATTGTGGAGAGCCGTACCTAAACCAAACCTGCGGTGTGAAAACGTTGCCTGTGGATTTTGAAATTTTTTTCCCGCTTTTGTCGAGGAACATTTCATATTTTGCGTGGGATGGCGGTTCGTAGCCCAATATTTCGCGGCTTATTCTGTCGTTGACGCGGACAGAGTCAGCTATATCCTTGCCATAGGCTTCAAACCTTATGTCTAGGGCTTTCCATCGGGCTGCAAATTCGCCTTTCCAACTTAATTTGCCCTCGCCTTTTGTGATGTCAACTTCGCCTTTATGTCCACAGCCTTCAATCCATCTGCCCTTAATCTCCATTCCCTCGCATACGTATAACACCTTGTTTTCGTTTGGCAGAAATTCCAATGCCTTAGTTGTGTATATTCGTCCGCAGTTTCCGCAAATTGGAAAGTATGGCAAAACTTCCGTGTACCTTTCTTGACCAACCTCTTCTTTAACTATTTCTCCAACCTTCTTCGCATTTAACAGCAGTGTTCGAATCTCATTGTTTAGCAAGCCTTTTTCATAGGCATCCTTCGCTGATACGTAATGGTATTCTATTCCACATTTGTCTAAGGCTTCCAGCAAAAGCGAACTCATGTGCTTGCCATAGCTTTCGTGGCATTTGAAGGGGTCTGGGATATTGGTAACTGGAAACCCCAAATACTTTTCTAGGGATTTTGGCAGTCCAGCTGGAACTTTGCGTAGTCCGTCTTTGTCGTCGCAGAAGGCTATAAGCTCTGAGCGGTAGCCTTGTTCTTTTAAGGCCAGGGTTACAGCGTAGGCACGGGCGGCGTCGCCTAAACTTCCAATATGGGGGAAGCCAGACGCACCTAATCCCATTTCGGTTCTTATAATGTCTAGGCTTCTGCCGAGTTTCCGCTCTCGCTCAACAACTTTTGCAGCCATTTTGTCGTACCATGTTCCCCGTCCAATTATCTTTCTGTTCATTGTGTATTCAAGCCCTCTACAGCAATATTTTCATGGCGGCTAATAAAAACTGTTAGAGGGTTCTGTGTCGCTAATCTAGAATATTCCAAATTTTGTTGTGGGTATTTCTCCCTTTATGACGGTTCCGGTGGCGCCGTCCAGCCATAGGCTATAGCTTTCGCCCTTATACTCATACTTTATGAGCCACACTGGTGCGTGAAGGTAAACTGCTTGATTCACTTTTATCTCATTTTTCATTTCTATTATTCGGTCAATGTCTTGTTGGGCTAAAAAGCGGTGATGCTCTGTGATTTCCTGTTTCGCAATTTCCACAGCCTCGTCTCTGTTGATTTCGCTGTTTAAGACTTTGGCGAACTCTTCGATTTTTCTAAAGTCGTAGGGAACCTTTCCCTCTAATGGCACATCATACTCTTTTGTTGGAAACTCTGCAGCTTTTCTTGCAAGTATAAGCCAGTCATATTTTTTGGCTATTTTTCCCTCCTTAACGACAGGCGGGTTTATTCGCTCGAAAATACCCTTATAAGTGCTTTCAGCCTCTACAGATACAACCCAAAAGGGTAAATACATCAAAGTTTTTTCAGTGATTTTCGATTTTTTAGCCAAGTCTGACGGTTTTAGAAAACCTGAACTCATCCACTCTCTTACTGGTTCTTCAACTTGTGTTGGGTTGTACCTGTTTAGCAGCATAGAGTGTTCGAAAATGAAGGCTTTTCCAGTTTCGATTACAACAGTGTAGCCGCAATATCTGCACGTGGCGATTATCTCACCTGGTTTAAAAGAGATGGGCGCACCGCAGTAGGAGCAGCTTATCTCCTTAATTATTGACATTTCCCTTAACCTTCTGCTTTTCACGCTTCAAGATTTCCCTTGCAACAATCACGCCTGAGGCTGAGGCTTGGATTAGTCCTCTGGTTACGCCGGCTCCGTCGCCTATGGTGAATAGGTTTCTTATTTTGGTTTCCAACGAGTTGCTTAGCTCAAGCCTTGAGGAATAGAATTTCACTTCAACACCGTATAGAAGAGTGTCCCTTGAGTGAATGCCTGGAGCTATGTTGTCCAACGCCTCAAGCATTTCCCTTATGTCTGCGAGATAACGGTATGGCAAAACAAAGCTCAAGTCGCCGGGCGTGGCATTCTTCAAGGTTGGCGTAACAACACTTCTTGCAATTCTGTCTGGTGTTGAGCGTCTGCCCGCTTCCAAATCGCCTAACCGCTGTATGAGTATGCCTCCGCTGAGGAGGTTTGAAAGCCTTGCCAAGTATTTTCCATAGGCTATGGGTTCTCTAAAAGGCTCTGTGAAGGATGTCCTAACTAAAATTGCAAAGTTTGTGTTTTCCGTTTTTCGTTCAGCGTAACTTTGCCCATTGACAGTTAACACTCCATTATAGGACTCGGATATTACTTCACCGTAGGGCGCTACACAGAAAGTTCTAACCTGGTCGTCGAAGAATTTTGAGTAGTAGATGAATTTTGGTTCGTAAAGAATGCTTGTTAACTCTTCCATAACTGTGGCAAGAACTTCCACTCTTACGCCGACGTCCACTGGATTGTTAAGTGTTTTTAAGCCTAAGGCTTGGGCTTCTGTTTGAAGCCACTCTGCTCCCCCTCTTCCAGGCGCGACTATTACATATTTGCCAAAGAATTTTTCGCCGTCTAAGGCTTCGATGCCTTCTACGACGCCGTTTTTTACAATAAGTCCTTTAACATCTTTTCGCATTTTGATTTCAACTTTACCTTCTAGTTCTTGGCGCATTTTCCGCAGTGTTTGAGCGCAGCGTTCTGTTCCCATGTGCCTAATCTTTTGGTGGATAAGCTTTAACCCAGCTAGAGAGGCTTTTCTTTCTATTTCCTCAACTTTTTCTATGTCGCCGCCATATGCGTGGTTTGGGGCTCCAAATTTTATGTAGATACGGTCCACGTAGTCTATTAACTCGCTAAGCGCTTTTTCAGAGATATACTGGTTTAGCCAGCCGCCAACCTCTGTTGATAAGGTGAGTTTGCCGTCGCTAAAGGCTCCAGCTCCACCCCAACCGCACAAAAGCCCGCATGGCTCACAGTTTACGCATCCGAAGCCTCGGCTTGCCGGGCACTTTCGCTGTTCAAGGTCTGGACCCTTATCAAGCATTAAAATATTGAGGTTTGCTTTGCCAACTATTTCAAGGGCTGAAAATATTCCAGCTGGACCAGCTCCAACAATTATTACGTCATACTTCAAAGCTTTATACCTCTTGAAACCCAAAACTAGATGTAACAACCAGCATATATTTTTAGCGACTCTTCAAAACTCTGGAGATATTCAAGGTTTACTGTGGTGGGGTACAAGGCATAGAAACTTCACAGTTTTATCGCCGTCATTTCTAAACTGGTGTCTCTCATTTGGCGGGACAAAAACAACATCGCCAGCCCTAAATCTCTTTTCGCCTTCAGCGCCGACAACAACGCCTTCCCCCTCCAATATGAAGACCTCATGTTCCCATGGATGATTGTGCATTGGACTATGTCCGCCGGTTTCCATTTCAAAAAGCCTCATGGCGAAGTTGGGAGCTCCCATATCCTTTGTAATAAGCCACCTAACCCTCAACTTTGAAGCCCCTTCCTCTTTCGCTTCCTCGGCTTTTACTTCATCGTAATGGAAAACTTTCATTTTGGAACACCTCTTTCAAGAGACAGCCATTTTGATAATCGAGCTTTAAATATTTGTTCCTAAAGCTATGAAAACATTCGAGCGGTTTAGTCTTTTATGGCTTCCAGTATGCTCATCACGTTCCAGAGTTTCACCCGTGTATAGGGCGGCATGTTGGGGTCTTGCAAAATCTCGTCTAGTATGGATATGGCGTTTGAGGCTCTAACAGCGGGGGTAAACTCTGCTGTTTGCAGTGCGTCCATAGAGTCTTTTGCGGCTCTTCTGATGTTGCGGGGGGTTGTGGTGTCTTCGGAAACTTCCGCAAGCACAGCCATGGCTTGTTTTATGCGCTCTTCATACTCCTCAAGCTTCTTCTTCCGCACCATAAAGGGTCACCACACCAGTTATAGAGTAACAAGTGGGTGTATTAGGTTATATAGGCTTTTATACCTATCTTATTTTCGAGGTTTAACAAATGTCACGGAAAGCTGGTGCGGAGTCGACTGAAGAACAGCATATTAAGCGTATGGCTGATTTGCTGCGGCAAGGCTCTACACTTACGGAGCTTGCTTGTCCAGTTTGTGCATCACCCATTTTTCGACTTAAAAACGGCGATTTATGGTGTGCAAAATGTGAAAAAAAAGTTATAGTTGTCAAGGAGGAGGCGGAACTGGCAAAGATAACAAGCGCGTTAAGCCTTGAAACTTTAGAAGCTACATTACTAGCTAAAATTCAAGAAATTCAGGAAAAAATGCAACATGAAACAAACGTTGAAGAGCTCCAGAAGCTTGGCACAGCCCTTTCCGGACTTTTGGAAAACTTGGAGAAAGTTAGAAAAGCCAGAAAAGCCTAATTTGCAGGCGATTTCAAAATGCTTGGTTTCTATGAAGGCTTTCCAGTAAACACGCATAAAATTGTACGATTTGCCACGTTGATTTCAAACAAAAAACTGCAGCAAGCATTGGTTCAAACGGCACAGAAGCTTAATGGCGAAAAATTAAGCCTAGAAGAAGTCACAGAGCCATCAATCCCTGCATGCATGGTTGTTTTTGAGTTTGGAATAGCGGAAGGCGACACCTTCAACTACCTGGATTCAGCGGAAACGCAAAAAGTGCTGGAAAAAATTCGCAAGGCTCCAATGCCCATTATAGACTTTTTCTGCGCTATAAGATATTACAAGAAACAATATGGAAAGAAAATTCCGTTAAAATTCGACTATTACATGCTTCGCCTAACATTCAACGCTGGCTTTATGGAAATAAACGTCTTTCATGAGAGGGGACCAAGACATATGCTGCCAGAAGACATCGTCAACCTAATTGTCAATAAAGTTAACGAATTTTTCTCCAGAAAAGTGTTAAAGGCAGTCTAACAATTCACGCGTTAAAGTCGCCCCTTAAAGATTTAAGAACTATAGATAGGATTTCATTTGCAACCTCCTTTTTCGACTTGTTTCCGTTAACTTGGACAAGTTCTCCGTTTTCAACAAACTTCATGTAAACTTCCCGCACTTTGCGTTGAGTTTCAAGGTTTTCCATAACAGACTTTTTTGGTTTCAGCCTCTGAATAACAGTGTTCGGTTCAACATCTATGAAAATCGCCAAGTTCGGCGCCAAGGCATGTTCATTTATCCGCCTAATCCAGTCAAGGCTAAGCCCAGCAGCCCCTTGATACGCCAGAGAAGAGTATACGTAACGGTCTGAAACAACAATTTTTCCATTTTTTAATGCTGGAAGTATATCGTTTTCCACGTGTTCATAGCGGTCGGCGGCAAAAAGCAGCGCTTCCACAATGCTTGAGATTCGCTTGTCTCTATGCAAACAATATTTCTTTATAAATCTTCCAATTTTTCCACGGCTGGGTTCAGCAGTATAAACCGCATCGTAACCCTTCTTCTTCAACTTTTCCACGAGGATTTTCGTTTGAGTTGTCTTTCCACAACCGTCTAAGCCTTCAATGCATATGAAGAAACCCTTTCTTTTCATTTTTACTCCTCCACGGCAAGCATTAGACATTATAAGAGGAACATACATTAATAATTGTCTAAACCACGTATGGAGAATAAAGGATGCCTAAAAGCTATTGGGGTGAAATAAAAGACCCAGTGCATGGATACGTCTACATCACAGAGCAAGAAAAAACGATAATTGACTCTTACCCAGTGCAGCGGCTTCGCAGACTGCGACAACTGGCTGGCGCCGAATACGTTTATCCAGGAGCAAACCACACACGTTTTGAACACTCCGTGGGCGTCATGTACTTAGCTGGCAAAGTAGCTGAAAACCTCAACATTTCCCAAGCCATCAGCGACGAAGAAGCCGAAGCCGTTAGAATTGCAGGTTTACTCCACGACGTGGGACATGGACCTTTTTCCCACATTTTCGAGCACTTGTTAACAAAAAAGCTTAACAAAACCCATGAAGACATAACCGCATGGATAATCAAACACAGCGAACTTAAGGACATTATTGGCAAGATTGGCTATAAAGCAGAGGAAATCTCGGAACTGGCGGTTGGTTCTCTTTCAATAAGCGGAAAAGCATTTCTCAACCAGATAATAAGAAGCTCTATAGACGTGGACAAACTGGACTTTGTTGTTAGAGACACATACCACACTGGCGCAGAATACGGCTTTGTAGACGTTTTCCGCTTAATCCACAGTTTTGACGTTTTAGACGGAAACCTCGCCGTGGACATGGGAGCCCTTTCAACCCTTGAATCTTTTATAATAGCCCGAATAGAATCCTTCAAAAGCATATACTTCCACCGTGTCGGAAGAGCAGCTCAAATAATGCTCGCCAAAGCCCTTGAAATGGCAGACGAAGAGCTAGGTTTATCCAGCTTTAAAACTCCAGAAGACTATTTAGCCATGGACGACTACACAGTTTGGGCTATGCTTAAAAACTGCAGAAAATCCAACCCCATAATCAAAAACCTTGAGAGGAGAAAGATGCTGAAATGCGCCTACGAACAAACATTCTACGTGAAAGACAAAACCGTATCAAACATTTTTAGCGCCGAGGAATTCCGCCACCAGATAAGGAATAGGATTGCAAAAGATGCAAAAGTTGATCCGGAAGCCATAATAATCGATGTTCCAACTGTGCCTTCAGTGCCATACCACCATTCAATGTTTATGGAACCCATGGAAATCCCCGTTTTCAATAAAACGCGTGATGGGAAAAAGGAGGTTAAGCGGCTAAGTGAAATCTCTGGAATATTCGATGTTCTGAAAGGTTTCATAAACATACTGCGCGTCTACACAGACGAAAAGAACAGGGGGAAAGTGGCAGAAGCCGCCCTAAACGTTCTCGGGGAGATTCCTTCTTCAGCTAAAATATCCTATTGAAGGCGCTTAGGGATGACTGCACAACAAATCATTTTGCGTGGACGAGGCATTGTTGAAGGACAATGCAGAGCTGAAGCGCTTGTTTCCATGAAACCCATAAGCTTCCTCGGAGACATAAACCCCACCAATGGGAAAATAGCTGAAAAGAGTCATGACCTTTACGGCAAATGCGTAAAAGATAAGGTTTTGTGCTTTCCTCACGGGCATGGCTCCACAGTGGGTAGCTATGTGTTATATGCGCTGGCGAAAAATGGTTTAGCCCCAAAAGCCATAGTAAACCGAAAAGCCGACCCCGTTATCGTTGTTGGCGCGGTCATAGCCAACATCCCAATGGTGGACCAAATAGACATCAGCCAAATAAAAACCGGCGATGTGGTGGAGGTTGACGCTTACAGGGGGTTAGTTAAGCTCTTCAAAGCAGCGGAGGGTTGACAGCTGTGTATTTGACAAAGGAAGAAGAGCGCATCTACAACGGTGAATACGGTTGGACGAAGCAAATATGCATGAAGATGCTTGTGAAGTTGGGCGAGCTTTTCGGCGCTTCCAAGCTTATTCCAATAGAGTTGGCCCACGTGTCAGGCGTTTCATATAAAACCTTAGGAGAAGCGCCTACAGACTTTTTGGAGTCTTTAGCAAGCGCAGGCGAAAAAGTCAGCGTTGAAGCCACCTTAAATCCTCAAAGTTTCGATCTGAAACATTTAAAGGAAAGGCTTCCCGGAAACCTTGTTAAGGCACAGTTAAAACTTTGTGAAATTTTTGATAAGCTTGGCTTTGAGCCGTCTTTCACTTGCACGCCTTACTATATTAAAACGCCTAGAAAAGGCGCTCACCTTGCTTGGGCTGAATCCTCAGCGGTTGTTTATGCCAATTCTGTTTTAGGCGCTTGGACAAACCGTGAAGGCGGACCCAGCGCCCTTGCAGCGGCAATAATTGGAAAAACCCCCAACTGTGGAATACATAAAGCTGCAAACCGCAAACCAAAAATCATAATCGAAGTTGAGGCACCTCTAAAAAACGAGGCGGATTATGGAGCGCTTGGAATCTTTTTAGGGAAAATTCTGGAGGACAAAATTCCGCTGATAAAAGGTTTGAAAAATCCATTGGCTGAAGACCTTAAACAGTTGGGCGCCGCGTTGGCTTCCGCTGGCATGGTGAACATGTTCCACTATAGAGATAACGCTTTGGAAGCGAAAAAACTTGAAAAGATCATGGTTGAAACTAAAAACATCAAAGAAACCATGGCCGAATTAACAACAGCCTCAATATCAAAACCAGACCTAGTTTTTGTCGGATGCCCCCACTGCTCAACACGCGAAATCCGCAGAATCGCAAACATGATTGGCGCTGGCAAAGTGAAAGATGATGTTGAGTTTTGGATTTGCGCCTCCCGCTTTGTAAAAGAGAAAGCGAAGACTTTTGTGCAGAAAATAGAGGCAAGCGGAGCCAAAGTCTTAACAGACACATGCGCCGTGGTCACATGGACAGACAAACTTGGAATAAAAACAATAATGACAAATTCCGCCAAAACAGCCCACTACGCACCCACTCTTAACAAGGCAGAAACAATATTGACACCGCTTAAAGAATGCTTAAAAACAGCCTTAAAAGGGTAAGGTTTATCCGAAAGAGAAAATATCTGCATGATGCCCAAGCTTTAACAAGCTCCGGTAGTATAGCCCGGTCAAGTATTCCGGCCTTTCGAGCCGGAGACGCGGGTTCAAATCCCGCCCGGAGCATTTTTAGCTTGTTAGTTTTTCTCTTTTTATTTCGAAAATTACTGTTCCGCCGTTTGTGTAGGGTTTTCCTGGGTCTAGGCATTGCATATAACCTTTTTCGCCTTCTTCTTTTGATAAACCCAGTTTTTTGAAGCTTTCTCCGTGGCTTAGGGGCACCAGCATAGAGAGCATGCAGCCGAAGGCGTGGATGCAAATGTTGTCTGTTTCTTTCACAATTATTTTTGGCGATTCTACAACAATTTTTTGGCCGGGTTTGAAGACTGGACAGTTTCCTCGTATTTCTTTAACAGTTATGATTAGTTGGTATTTCCCTTTATTTTCCACGGTTTTCACCTTCGACAGTCTTAAATGTTTTTCTTGGCTTATGTTTTCTTAAACGTTGGGTTGGCAAACACTTAAAAGTCTTTGTTGATGGGAATATTACACTAGAAAGGTGTATGCAGGGATGGGAAATCGTCCGGTAATAGTTGCGGCTGGAAGGACAAAATTCGGAGAACATTATGAGAGGCAGCCAGAAAGGCTCATAGAAGAGGCTTGGCTTAGGGCTTCTGAAGAGGCTGGGCTGGAACGGAGGGATTTGGAGGCTTGTTATCTTTCAGACTATTTTCTGCCAATAACGAATAAGCTTGGGTTGGAGGAGGGCTTCCTATCCGAGTTGACGGAACTGCATGTTCCAATGGATGTTGTGCGCTCCTTCAGTTCAGCTTTCTTTAACGCGTGTAACGCCATCCAAGCTGGAAAATACCGCCTAGTTCTAGTCGGTGGAATAGAGAAAATGACCGACCGATGGGACAAAATCCGAGACGACCTAATGCTTCTTGAAGACCCATGGAGCTATTATGCTGGATGCACACCAGAGGCTAACCACGAACTTATGCTTAGAGCCTACATTAAAAAATACGGCATAACAGGCGAAAACCTTGAAAAACTCAACATTGCCTTGGCACAAATTTCGGTTAAAAACCATTTAAACGCCTTAAAAAACGAGTACGCCCAATATCAGAGGAAAATAACCGTAGAACAGGTGCTGGAAGCCAGAAAAAATGCAAGACGCCCCTTGGGACTTTATGATTTCGCACCAATATCCGACGGCGCCACCGCAGTGATTCTAGCCGCTGAAGAAACAGCTAAACAGCTTACGGATAAGCCAGTTTACGTGCTGGGCTCTGCACTAGCAACAGACTATTTGACTTATCCGGCGAGGGAAGACATTACTGGTTTTCTTGCCAGCCGTTTAGCAATGGAAAACGCTTTAAAAACGGCTGGAATAAGCCTCTGTGATATACAGGTTCTTGAGCTTTACGACCAGTCAACTGTTATGGAGATGGTTTCCCTCGAGGATTTAGGCTTTTGTGAAGGTGGAAGAGCTTGGAAAACCGTTTTTGAAAACTGTCGAGATTATAAGGGCTATTACGAGATAGATGGACAGAAACTTTTTGTGAACATGAATGGCGGTTTAAAGGCTGATGGAAACCCGCTTGGCGCGACAGGTGGGGCTCAAATTTACGAGGTTTTTAAGCAGCTTAGGGGAGAAGCGGGTGAACGCCAAGTTAAGGATGATAAAGAACTGCGGTATGGATGTGTGCTTGAGCTTGAGGGTTTTGGCACTAAAAGTTACGTTCATCTTTTGGGGGTTGGCTGAATGAGCAGTGAACCAATTGAGAGGAGAGTCTCCTACTTAGGCGATAGGTTGAGGGGAAGACGCTGCCAAATATGCGGGAAAGAATATTTCGAGTTAAGAGATTACTGTGGAAACTGCGGCAGAAAAAGCTTCGGAAAAATGGCAGATATAGACTTCTTCTATGAGAAGGGCAAGCTTGAACTATGCACCCTTATAACAGAGCCCACAAACAAGTTCACTAAAATGGGCAGCTACATTTATAGCATAGTGTCCTTCCACGACGGAAAAATAAGGGTTCCTGGGAGGTTAACTGACAAAATGGTGAGAGATGGCGAAATTGTAGACTTTTCAAATCTTGAAGGTAGAGAGGTGGTTCCAAGGTTTAGAAGACGCTATTCTGTGGAGAGAAGCGAAATAATCCCAACAATTTCTTTGGCTTTCACCTTCGCCGATGAATATTACCCCCACCAAGAGTACTGTCCAGTGAAACCAAACAAGGAGTATGATGCGCCGGGAATAGTGGGTTACGGCGTTTACACTTCAAGGTTTAGAATTCGGGAAGGCAACATGGAACGTTCAGTACCCTTCATAGATGAGGACGCCATAACAGCAGCGGTGGAAGCTGGAAAACTCGCCCTAATCCATTCCGGCGTTGACAGCACACTTGTAGGTAAGGTTTACGTGGGTTCTGAGTCAAACCCCTACGCTGTTAAACCCATAGCCTCGAAAGTAGCCCAAGTCTTAAAGCTCGGCGAGGAAGATGAAGACGTTCAAGGTGTAGATGCTGTAGACACCGAATTCGCATGCAAAGCAGCCACAAGCATGTTTAAGGATGCTGCCTCCCTTGTAAGTTACCCGAAAATGGGTGTTCCCTACGCTATGGTTATAGGCACAGATAATTCGCAGGCTGCTCCAAGAGACTGTCCCGGCGGCGAGCTTGACCTTTTCGTTGGCTTTGGCGGATGCGCCTACATATTCGGAAAAAACGATGTCATTGCTGAGCTTGAAGGATGGTATTCCTGCACTTCGGACACGGCGGACTTTTGGCGAAGAGACGGTGAACCCTATCCCATGCATGGTGGCCGCTTTACAGGCGACCCAGCCTACTTTAAACACATTCGGAAAGCTGCTAAAAAGCTTATGCAGAGGCTTAATCTGCAAATTAGCGACATCAACTATTTTGTAGCCCACCAACCCAATGTCCAGTTCCCAGTTAGAATAGCTAAAGAACTGGGCTTCAAAGAAGACCAATACTTGCCTTCACTTCAAGTGGCGAAGTTTGGCAACACTTATTCAGGCTCTTCGCCTGTTGGCTTAGCCGCGGTTCTTGACATAGCAAAGCCAAACGAACGCATTTTGATAGTCAGTTATGGTTCTGGAGCTGGAAGCGACGCCTACTCCTTCGTAACCACGAGCCAAATCCTCGAGAAAAGGCAGCGCCAAAAACTCACTGTTAAGTATCAGGCGGAAAACCAGTTCTTGGAATATGTGGACTATACCACTTATAGGCGGCTAAAGCTTGGAATGTAGCGAACCTTTAATAAACAAGCCAAAACAAAATATGCGCGGAGCATAGGCATTGTTCGCATACGGAATACTTAAGGTCATATATGCGCCTCGGGAAACTTTAAGAGAGGTAGCTCAAAACCCAAAATACATTGGACCCGTATTAATAATGGTTCTTTTTATTGCTGCAAACTTAAGCTCCGCCTATGTTCTCGTCACAAAAACCTATGTTGAAGAAACTTTGCCTCCGCCAGCTCGGCTGGATGAATGGACTGAAAACGCCACTAGATGGGAACTCATCATCGGGGCTTCTCGTACAGAGAATTTCAGCGACTATATTGCCGGGTATTACTATGGGAATAGAAGCATAGAGTTTTCTGCCGAAAACAGCGACAAAATCTCCATGCAACTACAAGATATAGGACCAGTGAACTGTTCAAGTCAAGGCGGTTTCACAAAACTTTATTTAAGGGTAAAATGGACAAGCCCGAACCACCCGCCTAAGAATGTTTCGTTATATCTTTATTCCAACAATTCTCCCAGCAACTTTTTTTACCGGAATATAACTGGAGAATTTATCAGCATAACAGCTAACATATGGAACAATCTAACGATTCTTCTTGCAGATGGCGATTGGCGCGGCACAGCGGACTGGTCGGAAATAACTGGTTTAATGTTAGAGTTTACATGGAATCAAACTTCAAACATAAGGGTTTTAATTGACGGCTTGTTTTTCGGCGGTGTTTTTAAGCCTTATGCGGAAAGTGTAGCCAGTTATATGGCTGTTTATGCCCTTTATTCATCCATGCAGTTTATTATTAGATGGGTTTTGCTTGGCGGAGTAATCTACATCCTAACAAAGGCTTTTAAGGCTAAAACAGTTTGGCGGGTCATGCTGATTTTAGCTGGATTCGCATTAGTAACCATGTTTATACAAGCTGCAATAAGCACAGCGGCTTTTTCAACCCTGCCAACTCTCCAGTATTCTTTTGGGTATATGGGCGGGGTCGAGGGTGAAGCTGAAAGCGCCTACCAAAAAATTGCAGAGGAAACATGGCTTGTAAACATGGTCTACAGTGGCGTTCAAATAGTCATGCTGATGTGGACAGTTTCTCTGTGCGCCATAGCCGTTCGCTTAACAACCGAGTTTTCATGGACTACAAGCCTTCTCATAGCTTTCGTAGCCTACTTCGCCGCAGTGTTTATTGAGGGATTTTTGATGCGAGTTTAGCTTTACTCCATACATCTGCGTTATTCATATCTTAGGGCTACTACTGGAGGTATTTTTGAGGCTCTGTAGGCTGGTAGGACTCCGCCAGCCAATCCTATGAGAATTGTTAGGGCTAATGTTTGGATTATGAGGGCTGGCGTTATTAAGGGATTTAGTTGTAGGGTTATTCCGCTTTCGCCTATGCCGCCTATTCTGAACCCCCTTGAGGAGAGGATGTAGGCGCCCACAACGCCTGTTGATATTCCCGCTGTTGCTCCTACAAGGCTCATCGTTATAGACTCCAAAAGTATCATTAGCAGAATTTGGAAGTTTGTGTAGCCTATAGCTTTCATTACGCCTATCTCGCGGGTGCGCTCCATAACCGAAGTTATCATTGTTGCGGCTACTCCCGCAACCGCCACTGCAAAGGCTGAAAGCGATGTTGAAAAGTTTATGAAGGTTATGGCGCTGGTTACGCTGGATATGGCTTCAGCAATGGAACTGAAGGCAATTATTTGCACTTTCTCCTCATAATATTGCCTTAAGGCTGAGACGGTTGGCTTGACATTCGCCGGATTATCCGCCAATACAAGGATTCCAGACCATTTATCCAGTCCAAGAAGTCTTCTGCCAGCTTCGAGACTCATAAAGATTGTAGAGTCTGGGTCCACTATGAGGGCGCCGCCATATTCTTCAAGAATGGCGCTTACAACCACGTTCACGGTTTTCTTGCCAGTTATCTTGCCTCCCTCAATTTTTGGCACAGTCGCCGTTAAAACGTCGTGTAGGCTGAAGTGCCTCGTGTCGTCTTTGAAGGCTATTTTTCTGCCAATTATCGAGCTTAGGGTGTCTGTTTCAGGTGGGATGGCGCCTTCTCCTATTTCTAGGCTTCCAATGGCTTCAAAGAGTAGGCTATAATCTACGGCGAAGATTGACACTTTTACGTCTTCTGTTCCTCTTTTCACGATTCCCTGCGTGTTGTAAAAGGGTTCAGCCCTTTTTACTGCATCAAAAGTCCTAATATAGCTTAGGTCTTCAGCGTCAAGCCGGTAGTTTTCTGTTGGAAAAATTGCTATGGCGTTTTGTCCAAGCGACGTGATTCTTTCCACTATATATTCAGAATAGCTTCCAACTACAGAACTCATCATAACAAGGATTAAGGGGCCTATAGCTATCCCTATTATCGTTAAAGCTGCCCTAGTTCTTCTCTCGCTTAAAGCCTTCAAGGAGAGCCTCAAAAAATCCGCTAGCATCTCTGAGCCTCTTCTGTGTTTTTAGGCAGTTGCCTCTAGTCTTACCTTCTTCATCATTTTATAAATCATTACTGCCGCTATTGCTAGGAAAACAATTACACCCGCCACAATAATCCATCTCTCGATGGGCCACTCTTCATGTGTTATTGGAGGTGCAGCTTCTTCCCGCAGTGCTATGCTAACGTTCGTTTCTTTTGCTTCCCTTTCATTGAAAATGTTATAGTACTTTATCGTAAGAAGGGCTGTGGCATTATACTTGTCTATGTCTACTCTGAAGGCAACCTCCTCGCCGGGGCCGACATCCCCTATATTTTCAGACTGCACAGTGTCTCCGATTTTCAGTTCCGCCTCGACGCGGTAAGCCGTTGAAGAGCCGTAGTTAACAAGGATTCCAGTTACGGTTGAAGAGGCGTTTGTTCCTGTGCCCCGCACATTTCTTATCAAAAGCTCTATGAAAGGTTCAACAACAACCGTCACGGAATTATTGAAAGTTCGATAATATCCGCTTGCATCTCTGTAAAAGACTGAAACCATTAAGGGAACAGGTCCATAAGTTATGGCTGAGGCCGCGCCGGTTTGGGCATAAAATCCAATAGGGTTATAGGCCAACGTTATGGGTATTGCAATTTCCTTTTTAGGGTCTATTTTTTCAACGTGGTTCACGGTTGGGGACGCTATTAGGATTGGTGTTCCCTGATATGGCGAAACTGCTATGTAAACATCATACATTGGTGTGCTTCCATGGTTTACAAGTGTAAGCGAAGTGTTAACGTAGCGGCTTCGCACGCTTATACTTTGGTCTATGGCTACTTCGATGTATCCGGCTTTTCCAAGCACGGCAACCGAAATCGCCAGCGGGATTTTTCTGTTGCCGCCCCACAAGTCAATGTAGGAAAGCCACCCATCCAACATGCAGCTTCCAACTTCAACATCAAAAAGGTTAAGGGCTATGGTGAAAGTTAAAATGTCTCCTCTGCCGTAAACTTGCGCTGGATTTGCCTGTTGAGCGCTTAAAAACGCGTTTAGGATTTCCGCAATGTTCTGCTGTTGCAGTGGCAGTTGCAGCTGCACGGATAAGGGCGTGGCTTTAACGTGGCTTGAGTTATCTATGGCGTTGTAAATCCCCTCTGGTAAGTTGAGTTCAAGTACTGCGCCGTGAAGTCCATCCACGTAAACATTTCTAATCAGCACTATTAGGTGAGCGCCGTAGGTTTGGGGTCCAACAGTGCCTTCATACCATCTGCTATCCACAACTTCCAAGGCTGAACCATCATCATTTACAAATATCTGCACGGTGAAGTTTTCAACACGTCTAACTCCCGGACCGCCTGAAAGCAGTATACAGTCAACTGTCAGGTTTGCGTTGTAGCTTCCTGCCTGTATGTTGTCAACTGAAATTGCGAATGAGGCGGTGAATGTGGCTAAACTTCTTATGGGGCCTTCAATGTATGATGCTGCTTCGCTTTGCCCTTTCGAAGTGATTCCCATTGGAAGCTTTAGTTTGAGGTTTACTCCGGCAATTGAGTAGGGTGCCCGATTCGCCAACGTTACTTGATACGTAGCGTTGTTTGTTTGTGGAAAAACGTTAACGTCATTTTGCCAACCGGCACCAACTATGGATAAAATGCTTTCAGAAGCTGGATAAATTTCAATTGGCAAAGAAACCGTAAAATTCCTAATCACGCTGATGTGGGTTCCAAACTCTGTAAATATGTAGTTTGCTGAAACATTTACCGGAACGTTTAAGGCAGTGGTGTTTATATCAAAGTAGAAAACCGCTGTGCATGAGCCTCCACGCGTTATTGTTGTGGCACATACCTCTGAATCTTTTATAGGCATAAGACTTTGTGAAGAGGCTTTTACAACAACACCCCAGACATCATACCGTCCATAATTGACTAGCCTAATTGTTAATGGTGTATACCGCGAGATAGAGTAAACGGGTGCTGGGTCTGGATAACCCCAATAAGCACTAACAAGAACCAACTCAGATATATAGCTGTGAACAGTCTCCACGTTAATTGGGAAACTCACAGTTTGGCTTAACAAAAAGGATGCGCCGGAAACTATTTTGAGGTAGGTCACGTTTAACGTGCCATTATGTCTTCCTTCTGCAACAGTGGAGTCAACATTAAGGGTAATATCAACGTAACATGTGCCGCCCGAAACCATCCCGTTAATATATGTTCCAGAAACAGCTCTGACATGCATTCCATCTGGAACTGTGATGTTTACAGCCATGGCGTTTATGGCTTCTGGAAGCCTATTGATTAGGTAAACCCTCAAAGCTATTCCTCTCGCGGACGGAAGAAGCGGCGCTGGAACGCCATTATAAAGCGTGTTTACAGCCGCCACCATGATGGGCTCTTCTGGAGGCGGGCTTTCTACGCTCATCTTAACATTCAACATCGTGGTGTTGCTGTAGGCAACTTCGTCTTCTGTTCTTGCGCTGCAGTCTGCATAAACGGTGCTGTTATAAAAGCCGACTTGAACGTTTGCTGGTATGAATATCCCCGTAAAAACTAGTGTGAAACGGTCTCCCCTGTTGACAAGACCTGTGCTTGCCCGCGGCTCTTTAATGGTGAAGTTTTCCGGTAATGCTATGTTGAAATTTGCAGATGTTATGGTGCTGCCATTATTTTCTAGGATTACGTAAAGGTTAGTGTCAACAGAACCCGGATAAGAGGCGGGTGAAAAATAGGCGTCTACAACTCTTAGGGATATGGGAGGATAAGGCGAAACCGGTACGTTTATAGGATGCAGTTCATATGTGAAGGTGCCTTCTCTAACGTAGGTTATGTTAAGCCACAAAGTGTGATTTCCAGCGCTGACGGAACGGGAAATGTCGAGCAAATACTCAAATGCAACGTAGACGCCTTTGCTCACGTTTTCAGCTATGCTTCCGTTAAGTAGCCGCGCTGGAGAACATGCCCCACTTCTGGCGTTAAAGCTTATGCCCTCTGTCGTGTTAAGCCATCCAACCACGCTCTCGGCTAGAGTATCATTCTGATAGACTGCTTGAATCTTTAATGTAGCCCCTCTACTGCCTGGGTATATGTCCGCCGTGTCGGTTGAAGACCTTACATTAACGTGGACAATGTTAAAGTCTTGCGTTGCGTTTCCGTAGGTTCTATTTGCAAGTATCGAAAAGTATGGAAGTATTGGTGTAAATGCTAACATGAGGGTTAAAATTTTCTTTGAGATTTTCATATCCCCTCCTCCACCTGTTCTATGAGTTTTTAAACTTTGTTAATAAGGGATTCTGCCTTATTAGACGCGTATTCACCTATAATTTCGCCATCTCTTATGACATATATTTTATCCATACAGTTTGCCACTTCCGGATCGTGCGTAACAACCACCACAGTGTGTCCTGCCTTGTTAAGGTTTAGAAAGGTTTCCACGACAACCTTGGCGGAGGTTCTGTCCAAGTTGCCTGTGGGTTCGTCAGCCAACAATACAACTGGTTTTCCAACGATGGCTCTTGCAATTGCCACCCGCTGCTGTTGTCCACCAGAAAGCTGGTTCGGCTTTTTGGGAAGCCAACTTTCGTCGCCGCCGACTTTTATTATAGCCTCCACCACCATTTTTGCCCTGACATTGCGGGGAATCCCGCGAGGTATGAGGGGCAGCTCAATGTTTTCAAAAACGCTTAACCTATTGACTAAATTGAAGGTTTGAAAGACGAAGCCAAGCTTGGTATTGCGTAAATTCGCCAATGTGTTGTCGTCAAGCCTTGAAACGTCAAGACCGTCGAAGAAAATCTTGCCTTTTGTTGGTCTGTCCAGAAGCCCTATCATGTTAAGAAGCGTAGTTTTCCCAGAGCCGGAAGGCCCCATTATGGCGATAACCTGCTCTCTGTGTATTTGGAAGTTCACCTTTTTTAGAGCTAATGTTGAAATGGTTCCGGCTCGGTATTCTTTGTAAACGTCTACCAGTTGGATTATGGGCTTTTCTTGCTTTGTTTCTGGCAATTTTAAGCCCCATCGCCATATGGACGTATCATAACAAATGACATGCAGCCATATATACTGTTTACCCTAGCAAGATTTATATGCGTGGATGCTATTTGTGTTGCTAACTGGCCTTTAGCTGAAAACTCGGTGTCTGAAGGCACTTGAGTTTTAGCGGGGAAAAGGCTGGTTCCGCGATAAGGACGAAAAAACAGTATGCCA
>FMJZ01007711.1_pt1 | contig 19125 bp, 13 predicted proteins | sample 1987881 | NCBI WGS metagenome assembly FMJZ01 (sample SAMEA4378227, study PRJEB15110) | soil metagenome | biome: soil; feature: Field; material: Soil | place: India | collected 2015-03-11 | depth 0 m
TATGAGAAACAGATCACCGCCCCCATTAATTCATGCTTTTGAATTATTTTGTAAACCTTGCTTTTATTGTAAGAGAAAAAATTAATTATCTTTTTATGGATTAAATTGAGGAAAAAATGAAAAAATTTTTATTTTTGTTTCTTTTAATACTTTTATTTGCTTGTTCTTCCTCTTCCAAATTTTCACTTCCTGATAAATATCCGCTAACACAGTTAAGCAACGAAAAAGGTGTCGAACTTTACAAGTACCGTAGTTCTCTTGGAAATACTTGTCTTATTGGAGTTATGGCTGGGACTGATAATCCAAACATTACTTTCGTTTCGGGAGTTCTCAACTATGATTTTTTGAAAGGTATGAGCACTGTGGACAAAAGAAGCTTAGAAAACAGTCTAAATCAAATTATTAAAGATTTTGACGTTGCTATTATTGATGACAAGATAATCTTTATGGATCAAGTTGACGAAAAGCTTTCCAAGATACCTCAGGGAATTTTGATGGAACGTGTAAAAAAAGTAGGGGAATTTACTTGCAGTTACGCTGCTATTTTGGAAGAAATTATTAAAAAAGGTGATGACTTTGAAAACGAATGAGAGTCTACAGCAATAGTTATTTTGAAGTTTAACTTATTTCGGTTGCTCTCTAAAATATCCCAAAAATTATTAATCGATCTTGTTTGTTAATAAGCGAGTTTAGATTAATTTTGCTTTGTGTAAATATTTTCGGAGTTGAAAAATATGTTCGAAACAATTCAAACACATTTAGGGGAAGACGTAGAATACCTGCTGGGCTTTTCTAATCCAAAAGTCCCAAAAGATTTACTTACTCTTCCAGGGCCCGATTTTATCGATAGAGTCTTTGCTAACTCAGACCGAAATAACCGTGTTCTTGCTAATTTGAATAGACTTTTCAATACTGGGCGACTTGCTGGAACTGGTTACCTTTCTATCCTTCCCGTGGACCAAGGCATCGAACATTCTGCTGGTGCAAGTTTTGCAAAAAATCCAATTTATTTCGACCCTGAAAACATTGTCAAACTTGCTATCGAAGGTGGCTGCAACGCTGTTGCATCTACATTCGGAGTACTTGGTATGGTCGCAAGAAAATACGCTCACAAAATACCATTTATTGTTAAAATTAACCACAATGAGCTATTGAGCTTTCCCAACAAGTACGACCAAGTTTTGTTTGGAACGATTGAAGAAGCATATAATTTGGGTGCAGTTGCTGTTGGGGCAACTATTTACTTTGGTAGTCCCGAGAGTACCCGTCAAATTGTAGAGATTTCTGAAGCATTTTATTATGCACACGAACTTGGAATGGCGACCATTCTCTGGTGTTATCTTCGAAACTCCGCATTCAAGAAAGACAAAGACTACCATGTTTCTGCAGATTTAACTGGGCAGGCAAATCATTTGGGTGCTACTTTGCAGGCTGATATTATTAAGCAAAAAATGCCAGAAAACAATGGCGGCTACCTTGCTTTGAATACTGAAGGTAAATCTTTTGGCAAATACGACAAAAGAATGTATTCAGAACTTTGTTCTGAACATCCAATCGATTTATGTAGGTATCAAGTTGTTAATAATTATATGGGAAAAGTGGGGTTGATTAATAGCGGTGGTGCCTCGGGCGAAAATGATCTAGCCGAAGCAACAAAAACAGCAGTTATCAATAAGAGAGCTGGTGGAATGGGGCTAATATCGGGGAGGAAAGCATTCCAGCGACCGATGGACGAAGGAATAAAATTGTTAAATACCATACAAGATGTTTACTTGTGCAAAGAAATAACTATTGCATAAAACCTAAATTTATTTTTTTTATTATTCTAATTACTTTTACAAGGGATTGTATATCTATATCAATCCCTTTTGTTTAACAAATTATTTTTACATTTCCCACTCTGCTTCTAAATTTGAAGATGTGATGACAAAAAGAAAGTCCGCTTGTTATATTTATTTTTTTTGCTTTTACAATACACTTTAGTATTAAACGTAAAAGGAATTTATTTTTTCTTCACAAAACGTAATCTAGGGTATATTGGTATATTTATTGATTTTACAAAAATTTATCGTAATTTTGTAGCACTGGAAAAAAGAATATGGTAACGGAATTTGTAAAAGTAATTAACCCTGCGGGGATGCATACAAGACCTGCCGCCGAAATTGTAAAAACATCCTCGCAATTTAAGTGCAAAATTCTTATTGAAGTAGATGGTTATACTGTTAACGCAAAAAGTATTCTTGGACTTATGACGTTGCCTGCGAGCCAGGGTACTATGGTTAAAATTGTCGCCGAAGGTGAGCAAGCAGAAGAAGCAGTAAAGGCATTGAAAGAACTTTTCGAACGTGGCTTCGACGAAATATGACATACTCTACTATGGCAAAAACGACTGAGGGAAAAAATCCAAAAGAAATTTTACTTAAAGGAATACCTGTTTCGAAAGGATATTCTTGTGGTTATGCTTTTATCATTAAAAAAAATAAATTCAATATTAACCAAAATAGTCACAATTCATCACCCGAAGAAGAGCTTGAAAGATTTTCCCAAACTATCGAAGAGTATGAAAATGAACTGGAAAAGTATTTAGGTTCAATTAGTAAAGAAAAATCAATAGCTACCGACTTTTTAGAATCTATCAAACTAATTCTTAGAGATCCAGATATTAAAGAAAATGTAGAAAAACTTATTAAAGAAGGTAGTTCTGCCGAAGTTGCTGTAGAATTGACATACCAAAAATATGAACATGATTTGCTCGCTGTAAAAAACAAAGTTGTACGGGAACGTGTATTTGAACTGGAACAGATTAAGACTCGCTTCCTTGAGCTTCTTGTAAATAAAAAGCTATCATCTATTGTTCCCGAGGATTCAATTGTTGTAGCTCCTAGTTTATCTGCCGACCAAGTGATTGCTTTTAGGGAAAAGAAAGTCGCTGGGTTAGTTACAGAACTTGGAGGAACAACAACACACTCCTCTATACTTGCCCGATCTTTTAGAATTCCGTCTGTCATTGGGGTTCCAAATGCAACTAAAATTATCCAGAATGGCGACTATTTATTGATAGATGGTTACAAAGGGCTAATTACATGCAATCCAACCGACGAGACAATACAAGACTTTAGAAAAGCTGTCGAAAACGAGAGTATTCTTACTCGAGAACTTGGAGAACTTATTATAAAACCGGCCCAGACGAAGGACGGAAGGGTAATTGAACTCCAAGTCAATTTGAATTACCTTCAGGATTTGGACGAAACCGAAATTTATCATTCCGATGGAATTGGCTTGGTGAGAACTGAACATCTTGTTCCAATAAAGGAATACTTCATCAATAAAATAGATTTGACTGGTTTTGAACAAATTCAATTTGAAATTTATCAAGAAGTTGCTTTGAAAATGTATCCCAAGCCAGTTATCTTTCGTGCTTTCGATTTAGGTGGAGATAAGTTCCCGTCCATTTTTGGCGTTGATGAGGTAAATCCAATGCTTGGCTTTCGGGGTATTCGTTACTTACTTGCAAATCCAATTTTTTTCAAAGCACAACTACGAGCCTTTCTGCGTGCTTCTGCTGAAAAGAATGTTTTAATTATGTTGCCAATGATTACTACAGTCGAAGAAGTGCTCGAGTCGTTGAAATATCTCGAGGAGTGCAAATCCGAGCTACTTCTAGAAAATAAAGAGTTTGACCCCGAAGTTAAATTTGGAATTATGATAGAAACACCTTCGGCAGCTCTTCTCTCGGATGTGCTTGCCGACTACGTTGATTTTGTTAGTATTGGAACAAATGATTTGACTCAATATACATTAGTGGCAGACCGAGACAACTCCCACGTAAGTTCTTATTTTTCACCTTTTCATCCTTCAGTCCTTAAATTAATAAATTATATAGTAACCAATCTCAGAAAGAAAATGAAAAAAGTCGGGATTTGCGGCGAGCTTGCCTCGCATCCCGAAGCAACTAGTTTATTAGTCGGGTTAGACTTTGACTCTATAAGTGTCTCTATCGAGAATTTCCTTCAAGTAAAAAAATGGATTTCTGAAATCGACTCCGAAAGGGCTCGCCAAAAATTGCAAAAAGTTTTACAATTATCATCTTCCGAGCAGGTTCGTGAATATTTAGAAATTGATAGGTTATGAAATCTATAGTAATTATTCCAACTTATAATGAAGCGGAAAATATTGAAAAGCTTGTAAAAAAAATTTTTGAGGTAGTTCCAAATATCCATGTTTTAATCGTTGACGATAACTCTCCCGATGGTACTGCCGCCATCATTGAAAAACTACTAGAAACTGAAAAGCAATTACATTTAATAAAAAGAAAAGGAAAGCTTGGACTTGGAACGGCTTATATTGAAGGTTTTAAATATTCCTTGGAAAGAGGGTTCGATGTAATTTTCGAAATGGATGCAGATTTTTCCCATAATCCAGAGGATTTGCCTCGATTTCTCGAAGCAATAGAAGACGCAGACCTTGTTGTTGGTTCAAGATATTTGACCGGTGTAAATGTAATCAACTGGCCTTTACGCCGTCTTATTTTAAGTTATTTCGCTAACCTATACACTCGTGTAATCACAGGAATGCCCGTTAAAGATGCAACTGGTGGTTTTAAGTGCTTTCGTGCAAGTGCGTTGAGACAAATCGATCTGGAGAAAGTTAAAACCAATGGCTATGGATTTCAGATAGAAATGAACTTTCGTTTTTGGGCAAATGGTTTTAAAGTAAAAGAAATTCCCATAATTTTTATTGATAGAATGAACGGCGTTTCAAAGATGAACAAAAAAATCATTTTAGAAGCAATTTTTTTGGTTTGGAAATTAAAGTTATGCAAAGTATTTAAATGCCTTTGAAAAATAATGAATTTCATACCAAAAGTTTCAATAATTATTGTTAATTATAATGTAAAAGACTTTCTGTCGCAATGTTTAAATTCTATATACAATTCCCAAACAGATTTCAACTTCGAGGTTATCGTAGTAGATAATAATTCTTCCGATTCATCTGTAGAATTAATCAAGAGACATTATCCCCAAGTAACTCTAATAGCATTAGATAGGAACTTTGGTTTTGGCACTGCAAACAATAAAGGCTTTGAAGTAGCTTTAGGTAAATACATTTTAATTCTCAACCCCGACACTATTTTACAGGAAAATACCCTACAAGTAATGTACGAATATATGGAATCCAACAGTGATGTTGGAATTGCAGGTTGTAAAGTGCTAAACTCCGATGGGACACTGCAACTTGCTTGCAGACGCGGATTTCCAACTCCTTGGGTGGCTTTTACCAAGCTTTTTGGTTTGCAGAAACTTTTCCCCAAAAGCAAATTTTTTGGAAAGTATAATTTAACATATCTCGACCCAAACGATTTTGCTTATGTCGACGCTATTAGTGGGTCTTTTATGTTTGCAAGGCGCCAAGTTTACGAGCAGTTGGGCGGATTTGATTCAAATTTTTTTATGTACGGCGAAGACCTTGACTTTTGTTATCGCGCTAAATTAAATGGTTGGAAGATTGCGTACGTCCCGACCACTTCAATTGTTCATTACAAAGGGCAAAGCACTAAGAGGAGCATTGTCGATAATACATTTCATTTTTTTAGATCAATGGAGATTTTCACCCGAAAGCATTTTGGAAAATCAATTTTGTTCATTTGGTTCATTAAATTTGGCATTTTTTTTCGACAATTTTTTAGTAAAATATCGAAATACAAAACCGAAATCCTTTTCGTTATTTTGGATCTTGTTTTAGCAAATTTATCGCTTCTTTTAGCAAGCTGGATAAGATTTGGAAATTTATTTAGTTTTCCCGATTATGCATACCCAACTGTTTTTTTGGTCTTGAGTAGTGTAGTTTTTCTTTCGATGGTTACTTCTGGTGAATACTTTGAGTTCAAACATAGTATTTGGAAAACAACCTTTGCATTGTTAATTTCCTTTTTTGTTCTTTCGTCGTTGACATACTTTTTCAAGGATTTTGCATTCAGCCGTGGAGTTTTGCTTTTAACTATTGGGTTAACTCTAATTTTTGCAAACCTTTCCAGAATTATTTTTAACCTTAAGAAGAAAATCGAAGCACCAAGAAGAATTGCGTTTGTTGGATTGAATAAAAATACAAAAGCAATCATTGAGTCGTTCGAAAAATCGCATGAAACCAACTTTGGAATTGTAGGAGCTTTTGTTTTGGACGATCTTGAGAATTCTACATTGGAACTATCTTTACTTGGCAATTTAAGCGAGCTTCCAGAAGCAATTAATCTGTATAATATCAACGAGATTATTGTAACAGACCCAAGGGTATCGAAAATAGAAATGCTCGAGAATTTGCAGAAATTGGAAGGAAGAAAAATTAAAATTTTTTATGCCCAAGGCTACGAGGATATTCTCGCTTCGGAATTAATTGAAAATTTAACTAATGACGCAAATCCATTTGAATCGTTTAATCTTTCCTTGTTTCGTTTTCGCTTCTACAAAAGGGTTTTTGATATTTTGCTTCTTTTGGTTTTTTTTACATTCGGATTTCCGTTGTTATTTTTGTTCTTCGATAAAAACAAAAGGAAATTTAAAAATTTTTTGAAAATACTTCTTGGAAAGATGACATTTGTTGGGCTGGATAAAGAATATAGACAAATATACTTAAAAGACTCACTGGTAACTATATCCGAGGCTAACACTGGTATTTCAATGACTGAAAAGACAAAGCAGAAATTAAATCATTTTTATCTACAAAGTTATTCCCCATTGTTAGATTTAGAAATTTTGTTTAAGTATAAAAGGAGAAAAAATGGGAAAAGTAACACCAAAATATCTACTTGACTTTGAAAAGCCAATATACGAACTAGAGCAAAAAGTTGAAGAGATGAGGTCTTTGGGGGAAGTTATTAATATTGATGATGAAATAACCACATTGCAACAGAAAATTCATGAACTTAAAGTTCAAACATATAGCCAGCTTACTCGTTGGCAAAGAGTTCAAATTGCTCGCCATCCCGAAAGGCCCTACACACTCGATTATATAAACAATATTTTCACAGATTTTGTTGAGTTGCATGGGGATAGGCTTGTTCGCGACGATCCGGCAATAGTTGGGGGTATCGCAAAATTCAATGGAATTTCTGTAATGGTAGTTGGCCACCAAAAAGGACGCGACACAAAGAGCAATCTTTATCGGAATTTTGGAATGCCAAACCCCGAGGGATATCGGAAAGCACTAAGGTTGTTTCTCCTAGCCGAAAAATTTAGTAAACCATTAATTACTTTCCTCGACACCCCAGGTGCATTTCCAGGAATGGAAGCAGAAGAGCGAGGACAAGCGGAAGCCATCGCGAAAAATTTGTTCGTTATGGCAAAACTTCGTGTTCCAATCATTGTTGTAATCATTGGGGAAGGTGCAAGCGGCGGTGCAATTGGTATTGGAGTTGGCGATAGAATTCTAATGTTGGAAAATGCTTGGTATAGTGTTATTTCTCCAGAGTCTTGTTCAAGTATTCTTTGGCGAAGTTGGGATTACAAAGAGCAAGCAGCCGAAGCTTTGAAGCTTACTGCAACTGATTTGCTCGAGCAAAATGTAATTGATCGAATAGTCCCCGAACCTTTGGGCGGTGCTCACACAGACACAAAACAAATGTACGACATTATGAAAAATGTTCTTTCGGAAGAATTGGAAGATCTTATGAAAGTTGAAGTCGAACAATTAGTCCGAATGCGAAAGGAAAAATTTTACAGCAAGGGTGTTTGGGTAGAATTATGATAAAGACCTTTAATCAATTTTTGCGAAGAACTGCGCTTTGGATGGAGAGTTTTGCTCAAACAAAATATTCGCTTTGGGCTTTGTTTGGGTTTGCCTTTGTCGAGGCTTCTTTTTTTCCTATACCTCCAGATGTCCTATTAATTGCTATTGCCCTATCATTTCCTAAAAGGTCGTTTCTTTCTGCGTTTTGGTGTACATTTGGTTCAGCTTTAGGTGGAATTTTGGGGTACTACATAGGATACTCTTTGATGCAAGTTGTAGGAATCAAAATTATTGAATTTTACAATTTTCATGATACTTGGGTGAAGGTGGTCGAAACTTTTAATAGCGATGTTGGCTATTGGTTTCTTGCTGGAGCAGCGTTCACCCCAATTCCATACAAAGTTGCAACTATTGCCGCTGGTGCAACTCATCAGAATTTTATGCTTTTTGTAATTATTTCTGCAATCGGGAGAGGCTTGCGATTCTTTTTGGTTGCCAGTTTTTTTTATTTCATAGGTCCACCAGTGAAAGCTTTCATCGATAAGTATTTCGAAAAATTAACATTTGCTTTCCTTTTGCTCCTCATTGGTGGGTTTGTTGTTATCAAATACATATTTTAGTTGAAGTGGCTAATATTATCTACCTTTTCAAGGCGAAATTCCCGTGGGATGGTAGGCTTGTTAAAATTTGCAATACTTTACAGCAGGCGGGACACAATGTGCTTGTTGTTGCTCGGTGGAAAGGGGAAAGTCAGCAATTCGAGATTTGGAACAGTTTGAATGTTTTCCGTGCTTGCTTCAAGATTCCCACTTTTTTGTCCATACCTTCACCCAACAACTCATTATGGAAGTATAGCTTGAAAGCTATTTTCGAAGATTATAAACCCGATGCTGTTATTGTCCGCGAATTCTTCTTGGTCAAACCGGTAAGAGATTCATTGAAAAGCAAGCGAATTCCGATTATAGTTGATATGGCAGAGCATTATCCGGCTGTAGTTCGAGAATGGAAAAAGTATAACAGAAATCCAATATTAAAATTTTTGGTTCACAATTTGAGAATTGTTGATAAATGGGAAAAAGAAAGTATTGCAAATACTGATTATGTTATTACTGTATGCGAAGAGCAAAAAATAAGATTGCAGGAACAATATGGCTTCGAAGGCGATAGAATTGAAATAATTTACAATACACCAGTACTGAAACTTTTTAAGAATGTTTCAAGATTACAAAGGAAACAACCACGAGTTTTTGTGCATAGCGGTTTTCATACAAGTGAGAAACCAATAAATAAGTTTGTGGAGTATTTTCTATATTTTACAAATCCTAAAGATGGTTTTCGCTTGGTTGTTGCTGGGCCTGGGGAAAGCATTCCCGAGTTGAAAAGAATCGTAGCAATGAAGAAAGCTGAAAATGTAATATTTCTTGGAAAATACCAACTCGAAGAATTGCCAAAGATTTTAGAACAAGCCGACATTGGATTGCTTCCATATCCCCCAAATGAATTTAACAACTTTACATTGCACAATAAAATTTTCGATTATTTTGCTTGCGGAATTCCAGTCTTGGTTTCTGATGCAAAACCTTTGAAAAGATTAGTCGAAGAAACTAATGCTGGAATTTCTGTTCCTTTGGATAAAAATGCTTTAGAACTCTTTTTTGAGCACATAGATGAGTATGATTGGGAGACAATGAGTAAAAATGCTTTTAAATATTCACGAGAAAAATACAACTGGGCAATAGACGAAACGAAGCTTTTGAATTTCATTCATAGGGTATTGAATGATTAATTTTATTTCTAATACAATTCAAGTGCATGTTGCATGTTGTGCTGGCCAAGAATTTCAATATAAATTCCTTGCTTTGAAACGATCTAAGGCAAATCCAATTTATCCCCAATTATGGCAAGCAATTACTGGAACAATTGAAGAAAACGAAACCGCTGTTGAATGTGCCATACGCGAAGTAAAGGAAGAAACCGGTTTGTCTGTGAAAGAAATTTGGACTATTCCATTTGTTGCAGTATTTTTCGATCCATACCAGAATGCTATTAATGCATCCCCAGTTTTTGGTGTTTTAACCGATTTGAATGAACAAGTAAAGATTTCCCCCGAACACGAGGATTTCTGTTGGTTAACTCTTAATGAATTTTTAGAAAGAGTACCACTACCTTCTCATAAACTTGGTGCAGAATATTTTTGGCAGTATATTCTTAGCAAACTGGACAAAGAATTGTTTAAATATATAGGAGAAGTATAGGGTTGTTATTTTATTCGCTAAATTTAAGATTCGATGACATAACATTTTTCAATTAAAAAATTTATTAGTAATTTTGTAACTCTTTTTTTGAACGAGGGCAAGATGAATAAACTGGATTTAGTAAAACATTTAATTAAGGAAAAAACTGACGAAACGCGTAAAGCAATTGGTTCGGAAGGAATCGACAACATACCCAATTTCAAGGCTGGTGACATTGTCAACGTTGCTGTTCGAGTTGTCGAAGGAGACAAAGAGCGAATTCAGAATTATAAAGGGATTGTGCTTTATCGAAGAGGAGAAGGACCCAACCAAACCTTCTGTGTTCGAAAAGTTTCGAACGGTGTCGGTGTCGAAAGAATTTTTCCCCTTTATTCCCCAATGATACAAAATATATCAGTTTTGCAATCTAGCAAAGTTCGACGTGCAAAACTTTACTATCTACGGGGGATGAGTGAAAGAAAGATTCGCCAAAAGCTTCGTGTAAAATGAAAAGAAAAAGTTGGATTGATAAGTTATTCGACTCAAAAGATCTACCAAAGGTTGTTGAATTGAATGACAATGGTGCTATCCATTGGGGTGGCAGAACAATGGTAATTCCACGCCCAATCGATGTGTTTAATCTGATGCTTCAAATTCCATTGGGCAAGGTTTCTACAATAGCAGAGGTTCGAAAAGCTCTTGCCAAAAAGTATAAAGCTGATATTGCTTGCCCTTTGACTACTGGAATATTTTCTTCAATTTCTGCAAGAGCATCGGAAGAAAACAATGACACCAGCAAACTACCTAAAATTGCATACTGGCGAACTCTGAAATCAAACGGTGAAATAAATGAAAAATTCCCGGGGGGAATTGAAGGATTGGCAGCAAAATTGATGGACGAAGGTTTCGAAATTGTTAAAAAAGGCAAAAAAGCAAAGGTAAAAGACCACGAAAAATATTTGTTCCACTCCTACGACTTCGTAATATAGTTCTTTTGGTATTTTTTTATATTTTTGTATTGGTATGTAAAACAATAGTACATTGAATCGAACCCTTTTGATACACATTATTTTTATCTAAAATTAAGTCGAAAAAGTAACTATTTTAGGTTTTTGGTGATAGTTGTGGGGAAAAACTTGGTTTCGGGTGTGTGTCAAAAGGGTTTAGTCTGCAAAAGATTAAACACAAAAACCCGATTTCCCCTTTTTCCTGCGATACTTTTCTTTTTACTTTGTCTTGATGTTTTTCCTCAGCAGTTAGATACTACATTACTGGATATTTATACCCCCGAATTCAAGAAATCTAAGATACCCGAGCGAACTATGCTAAGGCTTGATAATATATATCGCTATCCAGATTTCGATAACCCACGCTTCCGCTATCTTTCCGAAGGAATGATTAAGTATTTCGATATCGATTCCAGTGCAGAGCAACTATACTACAAGTACAATTTCTGGAAAGTGCCGATTTCTTATGATTATACGATCCCATTGGAAGATTATTTATCTTTGCGAAAGGAGGTCATTCAAAGGCAAATTTGGGATTCTCTTACGAAGAGTTACGACCTGAAAGTTGCTTTAAGCGGGGGAGATATCGCAAGAATTTTGAGCCAAGCTACTGGGTTAACCATCCCTATACCATCGAACCCATTAATTACCATTTTCGGGAAACCACAAATTAGCCTGAATGTTAATGGGGAAGTTAATATTCGTGTCGGTTGGCGCTGGGATTTGCAAAATCTTGGTTCCACATCTGCTTTTGGTCAATCGCAGTCCTCACCAATGTTCAGCCAGGATATACGCGTCAATGTTACTGGAAAGATTGGAGATAAATTATCAATTGGTACCGATTGGAATACACGACGACAATTTGACTTCGACAATAAGTTCAAAATTGGCTACACTGGCGAGGACGACGATATAATTAAATTGATCGAGGTTGGCAATGTGACAATGCCCGTTCCATCTTCTCTGATTGGTGGTGGGCAAGCTCTTTTTGGTGTTAGAGCCGATTTCCAGTTCGGTCCCCTTTTCCTAAAAACAATTGCCTCGCAGAAACGTGGGGAGCGCCGTTTTGTTGATGTTCGAGGTGGGACAAGCAAGCAATATTTTTCCTTGCGTGCTTACGATTATTCGAAAAATCATTTTTTTCTGGATACTGCCTATCGAAGCATTTATCGAGATTACTTGAAAAGTGCAACTCCTGTTATTCCACAATCTTCTTCATTTTACAGAGTCAAGGAGATTGAAGTTTACGAGTCGACCACAGACGTACGCGATAATGCTTTCGGAGGCAATGTCGTTGCCTTTGCAGATTTGGAACCGAAAAGAATGCGACAAAACGAACTTTACCCACCAAGCTTAAAGTTTACTCCTATTCAAACTGGAGTGGTCGAACGCGGAACTTTCTTGCGTATAGATTCTTCTCGATATAAAATTGATTACAATCTTGGTACTCTTACAATATTAAATATGAGGCAAGACAGATACTATGCTGTTGCTTATCGAATTGAAGGGGAGACAATAGATACTACGGATGATTTGTATTATGGTACTTTATCTGCTCTTGTTGGCGAAAAAGACACTTTGATATTGAAACTGATATATCGACCAAATTTGCTTCCTGCATACAAATCTCTTTGGGCAAGACAGATGAAGAATAGGTATCAAATAAATGCTACAAATGTTTCTTTGAACGATACAAAGATTAACGTCTGGTACCTCAATCAAAGCAATGATTCAACAGATGTCTTGCCCGGTGTTCCAGATAAATTGGTTACGATTCTTAGGGTTGACCAAGTAAACAATGCTTCGGGAGCACCTCCCGGCGACGGCCAGTTTGATTTGCGTCCGCCATTTTTCGATCCTGTCTATGGGGAGATAACATTTCCAAGTATCGAACCATTTCGCGAGGGTTTACGAGATTATTTTCAACGAGCTGGAACCCCACAGCTTGCCGAGCAATATGTCTTTGGAGAAGTTTACGATACCACTTACGATGTTGCCCGACGCAACACAGCTCGCGACAGATTTGTTATCTCTGGTGAAGTTTCTGGAAGGTTTACCGATAGGATTTCGCTTGGGGCTTTCAATTTGACTCCCAATAGTGTTCGTGTTACTTTAGATGGTGTACCACTACGAGAATACGACGACTACATTATTGATTATTATTCCGGTACTCTGACGCTCCGAAATCCTCGGGCTTCCCTTCCCAATGCCAATCTAAAGATTGAATACGAACAGCAAGATATTTTTAGCATATCAACTCGAACGCTCTTGGGATTGCGAGCAGATTATCAATTATTTAAAACACGTCAAGGCGAGGCTGGGCTGGGTTTCACGTCTATGTTTTACAATCAATCCTTAATTACCGATAGAGTACGTTTGGGGGAGGAACCAGTCCAAAATACAATGTTTGGATTCGATGCAAGAATGAATTTGGAGCTTCCTTGGCTTACCAAAATTGTCGATTTGCTTCCATTCTTCGATACCAAAGCTACCTCGTCTTTCAACATTCGCGGTGAATGGGCTATGATGCTACCCAAACCAAATCGTCGTACCTCCGATGTTGCAAGCGACAATAATTCCCCAGTAGTTTATTTAGATGATTTCGAGGGTGCCCAAAGGTATATTTCCCTAAGCCTTACTCCCCCCTTGTGGGTTCATTGTTCACCTCCGCAAGATGAAATGATAGGTATTGATGACACAATACGCGCAAAATTTCGAGGGCGAATGTTTTGGTATCAATATGCACTACCAAGAGTACCAATTCGGGAAGTTTATCCAAATCGCGACTATCTGCCGGGGCAGGCCAACTTGTCCCCACTTTTTATTGAGTTCGACCCATTATATCGTGGAATATACAATACAAACTCGGAATATCTCGACCCGCTTAATCCTTTGTTCGATTCTCTTGATGCTTTTGGAAATAGACCCGAGAACCGAGCTCGAATTTGGGGAGGCATGACAAAATTGATTTCAACATTTAACACAAATTTCGACAACGATAATATTGAATTCATCGAAATAATGATGAATATTCAACAATACGAACCGGGAAGGACCAAAATGTACATTGAATTGGGACAAATAAGTGAAGACATAATACCAAACCAAAGGTTGGATACCGAGGATGGAATTACATCGGCGAGCCCAATGCCTAATGGTATTATAGATTTTAACGAGGATGTTGGTATCGATGGATTAAACGACGAAAAAGAACAACAAATATATCCATATCCTTTAAGTTTAGAAAAAGACCCAGCACGCGACAATTTTAAATTCGATTTTGGTAAAGAGGATAGCCAGCGTAACCCTAGTGATTTTTTGCAGTTTAATAATTACGAGGGGAACGCAATATCGGAAATGGGGCAATTCCCAGACCAAGAAGTTTTGAACAAAAACAATGGGCAAACAATTTCTCTTGCAAATGATTTCTTTCAATACGAGGTGCAATTAAATCCAGACCCAAATACAAACCCGCAAATTGTAGGAGGCAACCCCGATGCTGGCTGGTTTTTGTATCGTATCCCAGTTCGCAGACCGTCACGGGTGGTTGGAAATCCTACTTTTGCAAACATCCAATATTCCAGAGTTTGGTTCAAAGGCGGGGTTGCCAAAGTAGCAATAGTTGATTGGAGGCTTGTTGGTGCCCATTGGCAAAAAAGCAACAACATTCAAACAAATGTTAACCCAAACGACAGTGTTCTTTCTGTTTCTTTTGTTAATCTTGAAGAAAACAACAAAGCACCAGATTTCTATACTATGCCTCCGGGGGTTCAAGCTCCTCGTCGGTTAGACAATCCAGACCCCACAAGAATTGTAAGAACTAATGAACAATCGCTTTCCATCACAGTCAAAAACCTTCGATATGGGGAAGAAAGGCTTGCGGTTCGCTATTTTAGGCAATTAGACCTTTTCTATTACAAAAAATTAAAATTCTTTTTTCACGGCGATGGAACTATGCCAGAAAATTTAGTTCCTGGGGCAATTCCCACAGCTTATGCATTTATTCGGTTTGGTATTGACTCGATGAATTATTATGAATATCGAGTACCATTGCTGAGTGGTTGGCAAGACATCGAGATTGACCTCGAGGATTTAACCAGTATCAAACAGATTAGAGACACAAATAGAATTTACCAAAGGCAGGTTTTTCCAGTCAAAAACAACCCACTTGCTTCTTATGCAATTCGTGGAAATCCTATAATGACTAGAGTTCTGTTTTTTGGATTTGGAATTGCTAATCCAGCAGAACGCTACCCAAACGAGTTGACGACAACTATGTGGGTGGATGAATTGAGACTAATTTCCCCAGAAAATCGAAATGACTGGGCTGCGGTTGCTTCTTCGGAACTAAAGCTTGCCGATTTTGCTTCGGTAAACACATCCGTTAATATGACTCGTCCGAATTTCCATCGTTTAGAAGAAAGATTTGGCAATCGAAAGACTACCTCCAACTTTTCTATAAGTGCTCTTGCATCGGCAGAAAAGCTGCTTCCCAAGTTTTTGCAGAAATTTAAAATTCCTTTTTCGTACACCCATACAGAAGTGTTTGAAAATCCCGAATTTGTAGCCAATAGTGATATTAAATTGAAAGAAGCTTCGGAAGCAGCCAAACAAAATGCTCTGCTAAATGGAGCAAGCGAGACTGAAGCCCAGAAAGTTGCAAACGATGTTTTTCTCCGCTCGCAAACTCTTAGGATTATGGATAGTTGGGCTATCACTGGAATGAGAATTGGCATTCCCATAAATCATTGGATTATAGAGGATATTTTCAACAAAGTTGCTATCGGTTATTCTTATTCCCAGGAATATGAAAGATCGCCTCTGTATTTTCAGCGTTTTAATTGGAATTGGAATTTAACACTCCAATACGCAAATGCTATACCCGAGTTAATTACAATCAAACCTATGAGTTGGGTAAAGGTTGGATTTTTCTCGATATATACAGATTGGAAAATCAACTTGTTACCCAACAACATAAGTCTTGGCTTAAACATGAGTAGAAGAAGGCAGACCGAACAGTCTAGATTTCTTGACTTTCCTAGTCCAGTTATCCGCAATTTTTCTGCAGTTCGTAATGGTCAGTTATCTTGGAAACTTAGTGAAAATGGTTTATTTAATCCAATAATTGACTATTCTGTGAGCACAACAAGCACTCTTGTACCTTATGAATTGGATGAATTTGGGAGGCAGCGTTCTGGAAGCGAAATTGCAAAAATGATTTTCTTTGGCAATGGTAACTTATTAAATTTTGGAGAAAATAATCTTCATAACCAAAATATTACAATTAACGTTCGCCCCAAATTCCCACTTGGTAAATATGCTCGATACATAGACAATACTGGAAGTTACCAAGTTAACTATAATTGGACAGATCCACTTGCAGAAGATCCGAATATAAAAAACATAGTCAAAAATGCTTCTTGGAACAGCAATATTCGGTTCAATGCTAGTTTGCGTTACAAATCCTTAATTGAAGATATATTAGGAATAGCAACTCGACCACAACCTTTTGCAACTCCGACTTCGAAGCCAGATACTACACCTAAAACTTTTTGGGAACAAGTAGGCTCTATCGCTAAAGCAATATTTGTAGATTTTGAAAAGGTCGACTTTGTTTTCACTCAATCGAATTCCTCGAACAACCCTGGGGTATTTGGTGGCACAGGATTCGATAATTTCTGGGCACGTGGATTAACATTTCGAGGAAGCCAAGAAAGGTTCGGGCCGAGTTTTGCCTACCAGTTAGGTTTAGTTGGTAGCCCCCATGGGAGCTTCTATGTTGTACCAAGCTCGAATTTTCCATTTTTTGGATTTAAGACGAAAACAGGAAGGCGACCCGAGAATGCTATTTTGCAAGAGAATTTTAATCAAAGAACCACATTCGAAATCAGAACCACACGCCAACTTTGGAAGGGTGCAAATCTTGATTTAAATTGGAGAACTGAAGTTGGCTTTAATAAAAATCAAACAGTACTTACCGATTCGCTTGGCACTCCATTCTTTACAAATATTATTGCAACTCAATCCTTTTCGAGAACTTATCTGACCTTGCCTTCCGTTTTTTGGATTAATATTTTCAATAATAATATTGAGCACGTTTTGGAGCTTTATTATGCCGAAAGGGAAAGGATATTGGCATCCAATCTAGATACTATTAAGAAAAACCAATTGCTTTTAAGTGCTCTATCTGAATCGTTCAGAAAAGGCTTGGAAGCCTTCAGTATTTTTACTGGGGATGTTGGGAAATTCCTTCCGGGTATAAATTGGGCATTTCGTTGGGAAGGTCTTGAAAAATGGGAATTGCTTCAACCTATTGCTCCAAAAAGAATTTTAATTGAACATATATACACTTCGAAATATCAAGAAAATGTCTTGATAAATGATAATGGTAAGGCAATTCAAGGGCAATCGGTACAAATGGGTTTCCAACCTTTTATTGGTATCTCTGTTTCCTTCGACGAAAAGAAGTACAAAGGCATTTTCACTGCATCGTTGAGGTACAATACTTCCACATCGTATCAAATTAATTCTACTGCACGTTCTACGATTACTCGCCAAACCACTGACGAAGTCCAGCTTCAAGGTAGTTACACGCTTCGGGGTTTCGAATTCCCATTATTCAACCTTGTTTTAAGAAACGACGTTGAATTTAGCTTCCTTGGTTCACTTCGGAGAAATAAACGAGCCACCTACGATGTTCTTGACTACACTGGGGAAAAGGGAAGGACGCTCGACGGAAATACTCAAATTATTATCGAGCCAAGAGCTCGCTATTCAATAAGTCAACGTCTTTCTGCTTCCTTCTTTATGCGTTACGAAGGAACTTTAACCGAGGGCGCTTCTTCTCCTGGTTTCAGCAACTTTCAAGTGGGTTTAGATATCAGACTATCAATTTCTGGCGGTAGGTAAATGATAATTAAATCGGAATTGGATCAAATTCAGAATTACCTGACAGATTCCTCCAATTTAAAAGGCTTTTGCGAAAAAGTAATTATACCCGAAAATGTCGACGAATTAACTTCATGCATCAAAGATTGTTATGAATGTGGAATACCATATACAATTTCGGCTGGGGGGACTGGGCTTGTTGGTGGTCGTGTTCCTTTCGAAGGTGTTTTGGTTTCAACAGAAAGAATTAATCAAATTATTGAATTCAATCCCGAGTCTCAATATGTTGTTGTTGAAGCTGGAGTAATTCGAAAAGATTTGGATGAATTCTTGGAAAACCAAGGTTATTTCTTACCACCGAATCCCACAGAAGCAAGTAGTTACATCGGTGGAAACATAGCTTGTAATTCTTCCGGTGCGAGAACATTTAAATATGGCACCATTCGAGATTATGTGTTGGAATTGGACATTGTGTTACCCAATGGTGAAAAAATTTTTTTAAAAAGGGACGAGAAAAGCTTGGTAAAGAACAGCAATTTTCTCTTGCCAATGCCAAATCGGAAAAAGATTGAATTCATGATACCCAAGCTTCCAAAAATAAATACTTCGAAAAATACTGCTGGTTATTATCTTCGGGATGGTATGCATCATTTGGATTTGTTTATCGGAAGCGAAGGTTCTCTTGGAACTATTGTTAGTTCCAAATTCAAGATCTTACAAAAACCAGAAAATGTATTTGGCTTAATTGTTTTTTTCGATCAGCTGGAGAAAAGCTTGGATTTTATTGCTGAAACTCGGGTTATGAGTAAAATAAATCAAGGCAATTTGCCATCTGCCAGATTAATTGAGTTTTTCGATAGAAATTCTCTTAATCTTGCCTTGCAAGATTATCCTGAAATACCGACTGGCGCCTGTTGCGCTGTTTGGATTGAGCAAGAGTATGAAAAAAGGGAAGAAGAGAAAATATTGACACTTTGGCTGGAGCACATTGCAAAGTTCTCGATTTATAAAAACGAAACTTGGGTAGCTTTGAATGATAGCGAGCACAGACGCTTTGCTGAGTTCAGACATTCGATACCCACTCGTGTTTTTGAGCTTGTTGCACAAACAAAATACCCCAAAATAGGTTCCGATGTTGCTGTAAGTGATAGCCTATTCAAAAAATACTTCTTAAATTTAGTTGAGCAACTTGACCAAAATAAACTTGAATATTTTATTTGGGGGCATTTTGGAAATTCTCACTTACATTTAAATATTGTTCCAAAAAGCGAGGA
>FMJZ01004230.1_pt1 | contig 19123 bp, 20 predicted proteins | sample 1987881 | NCBI WGS metagenome assembly FMJZ01 (sample SAMEA4378227, study PRJEB15110) | soil metagenome | biome: soil; feature: Field; material: Soil | place: India | collected 2015-03-11 | depth 0 m
ATTGTCCGCCCTTTGTCTTAACTTAAGTCCTGACCTCAGTGGAGCTAGACCTCGGCACCATCAAAGTGTTCACCGAACCGAAGGTGACGCTGGATGTGCGCAACCAGGACGGTCAGCCGCTAGCTTACATCGCTGTGAACCTGCGTCCTCGCAGTGAGGGACAGGGGTTTCTGTACTTCACCAACGCCCAGGGAAAGCTCAGCCTGCCGCTACCCGAGGGTACGTACACAGCACAGGTGGTGTCGATGTTTCAGGACGAAAGTTTTACCTCTCGCGAGGTCACCGTCACTGTTCAAGGAGACAAGCCTCAGCCAGTGGTCATCACTGCCAGGCGCACGCGGGCATGGCGTCCGCAGGAGTTGCGTCTGCAAGTGCGCACCGCGCGCAATCAGATGCCCAAAAAGCCCTGGGTGCAGGTGGTGACTTCCTTCATGGTTGAGGAGCAGTCAGTCCGGGTCGAAAAGGATGCAGCGGTACTGCAGGTTTATCAGATGGTCGGTGAGCCTGTGCCCGAGGTGGTGCTCATAGATGCTAGCTCAGGCGAGGGAGCGGTGCTGAAAAGCATCAATCCAGACAACCCGCCGAAGGAGGTCCGCCTGAAGCCTCTGCCGCGGGTGTATGGGCGGGTGCTGGATACGGCGGGCAAGCCGATTGCCGGAGCGTCGGCACACCTGATTTTCGGCAGGTATGTGCAGATGCGCATTGGTGACGAGGGCAGTGTTTCCCAGTTATGGTTGGAGTACGTTACACCTGCGCTCGCCACCGCCGACCGGTTGGGCAGGTTTGCCCTGCCCATCCTGCCAGACGTTACCTGCTGGATGCTGGTAAAGGCACGTGGCTATACCCCTGGCATCGTCCCCGTCGTGAGAGGGAAGCCGGTGACCCTGCGGTTGTCCAGGGCAACGCATCAGTATGCAGGCACGGTCGTTACCTCCTACGGTGAACCTGTTGCTGGGGCAACGGTGCGCGCGCGGTACAGACCGCCGGGCAGCTCGGATGTGGTTCCCGCAGACGGCAGTGTTCCCCGGATGCCCACGCGACGCGTTAACCTCAGCGAAGTTCAGACAGACGCACAGGGACGGTTTGCTTTCAGCGCAATGCCCGAACGCATCCAGCTGGAAGTGTTCACCAGCGGGGCTAATCTGTCGCCGACGCTGCAGACCGTCAAGCCGTCGCGTAACCTGCTGGTTGTGCTCACGGCGTTTTCGTGGGCACGCGAGGGGAAGCAGGAGACAACGCCAAATGTGGACTTTTTGCTCAAGCAGGTGGAATGGCTAAACCAGCCTGCGCAGCTAACGGCCAGGGAGACCCTGCTGGTGTTCACGGCCCCGTACCTGGCGCAGAACGAAAGCCTGTTTGCGAGCCTGCGCGACCTGCCTGCCGACCGCTGGCAGGTGGTGGTGATACTCGATTCCTACAACCGCAAAGAGGTGGAACAGTACTGCCGGCGGATACATCCCATCGGCATCGTAGGCTGGTGGAAGCCACGTCGAGAAGGCGATCTGCCTGTGCTGATTCACGAGGTGCTTCCCGGTCTGCCCTATATCGTCATTCTGGACAAAAGCGGCAAGCCCCAGCGGTTCGGGGTGAAGGTGCACGACCTTCCCCAAACGCTGAGCGCATTGCGATGAGGAGGTGTCGGGATGCGAACCACGATGATTCTCGCCATTGTCCTCGCGGCGGCAATCAGCATGTCTCAGCAGGAGGTTATTCGCATTCCGGGCGAGGTGCGCTTTGCCTCCGCCGAGACACAACGCACCACTTATTACGATCACCAGTTGACGCTGAGTAATCAGCTGCCTGATGGGGTCAGGTTACCCGAATGGGCGCGCCAGGGCTGTCGGTACGGCAGGATCAAACTGGGAAGACCCCTCCAGCAGTGGCACTTTGTGATTTCCCCGGAAACCCTGCGGGCGGTGGTGGACATCAATCGCAACAATGACCTTACCGATGACCCGGTGCTTTTCAGCGCATCACAGTACTCATGGGCACAAACGTATGCGCCCATACGCCTGGCGGTCTCCCTGAACGGCGCCCTCTGCTCACGCTACTTCAGCATCCACTACACCGACGGGCGCGCTTTTCTGCTCTCGGAAGACCTGCGCCGGTTCAGCGGAACGGTTGACGGGAAGCCTTTCCAGATGATGGTGGTGGACGGCAATGCGGACGGAGCGTTTGATACCCCTTCGCAGAGCCGATGGAAGGGCGACCGCTGTCTCATCTCTGCAGACGGTGCCGAGATGCCCGCGCAGGAAGCACCGGTGCCGCGTCTGTATCAGGTGGGCGACAGGTACTATCGGCTGAGGATTGCCCCCGACGGCTCGGTCTGTGAACTGCACCCCACCGATATACAGATAGCAACGGTCCAGGTGAGCCCCGCGAACGTGAAGCTGACCCTTATCGGCAAAAAGGTTGGCTTCTGGGAAGCTGAGACCACCAGCGGCACTTTGCAGCTGCCTGCCGACGATTACAACGTGCAGGAGTACACGGTGACCACTATCGACTCCCTGCGCAGGACCTGGCAATTGCAGGTTGCTGGTTCCGAGGGGCTGAAGATCAAAGCAGACGGGTCCACAGAAGCCACTCTGCGCCTACCCGAAAGCCTGGTGGCAACGCTCGCTTACGGATCCCGCGTTCGGAAGGAGGCACTGGATATAGCACTGGTGCTTTTTCCGGCTGGTCAGCATTTTCAGAGGGTCGTCGGCATCAACGTCAACGGTGACCTGCCGCCTCCGCCCACTCTGCGAATCGTAGACCGCAACGGGCGCACCGTCCGGGTGGAAAAGTTCCACTATGGCTGAGGCTTCACCTGTGCGCTCTCGGTGAGAGTGCCAAAGAAAGCCAGTTACCCGCTCAAACTGATACCCGAAGTGAAGGTCGGTCCCTTTAAGGTACAGGCGTCGGGTCTGGTGCTGGAGTCGCCGACTGCCAAGCCAAAGACGTTTGGACTGCGCTAAGAGACACACAGCCCCGCTGACACCAGCGGGGCTGGTTATCGTCTGGGTTACCCGACCTGCCCGCTCGCGAACGCCTCGCGGTTGATGCGGATGAAATGCTTCAGGTTGTCGGGGATGGATGTTTCTGGGTAGATGGCGTTGCTGGGGCACTCGGGCTCGCAGACGCCACAGTCAATGCACTCATCGGGGTTGATGAACATCATGTCGTAGGTCTTGCCATCGCTGTCGGTGAACACGCCTTCCTTGATGCAGTCCACCGGGCAGACCTCCACGCAGGCGTTGTCCTTCACGCAGGTATCCACAATCACGTATGCCATTGGCTTACAGTCGACCTCCATACAGATTTCGGCAGGGATAAATCCTGCCATTGAATATTTTATGAAGTTACTTCAACGGCAACAGTGACTTAAGTCACATTATCGGTAGCCCAGCCAGCGCACCAGCGTGTTCAGCACAAACAACAGGGAGAAGGCGATACCCAGCGGTAACAGCGTCGCCACCCAAGTCCACTTTGTGCTCTTGGTCTCGCGCCACACCGTCAGGATGGTGGTGGAACAGGGGTTGTGCAGGAGAGAGAACAGCATCAGGTTGATCGCGGTCAGCGTCGTCCAGCCGTGCCCTTCCACCAGCAGGCGGCGCAGGTCGTTCAGGCTCTCCAGTTCGGTCATCATGCCCGTGCCCATGTAGGTCATGATGATGGTAGGCACCACGATTTCGTTGGCGGGGATGGCGATGATATATGCCAGAAGCACCACGCCGTCCAGACCGATAGCACGTCCCAGCGGGTCCAGCCAGCCGGATATCCAGTGCGACAGGCTTTGCCCGCCCAGGTGGATGTTCGCCAACAGCCAGATGACCCCGCCTGCCGGCGCCGCCATGACCACCGCCCGCCACAGCACCAGCATGGTGCGGTCAATCAGCGAAGTATAAAGCACCGCCAGCACGTTCGGCTTGCGGTAGGGCGGAAGCTCCAGCGTGAAACTGCTCGCCTCGCCCTTCAGAATGGTGCGCGACAGCACCGCAGAGACGATAAAGGTGACCGCTATGCCTATCAGCATCACCGCTAACAGCGTGCCTGCAGCAGCCGCCGCCGCGAAAACAGGCGGAAACGCCGCCGCAACAAACAGCATACTCATCGTAATCAGCAGGGGCCATCGCCCGTTGCACGGCATGAAGTTGTTGGTCAGGATGGCAATCAGCCGTTCACGCGGTGAGTTGATGATGCGCGTCGCCACCACGCCCGCCGCGTTACAGCCCAGCCCCATCGCCATGGTCAGTGCCTGCTTGCCGTGTGCGCCCGCCTTCTTGAAGAACCTGTCCATGTTGAACGCCACGCGGGGCAGGTAGCCCATGTCCTCCAGAATGGTGAATATCGGGAAGAATATCGCCATGGGAGGCAGCATCACCGACACCACCCAAGCCAGCCCCCGGTACACGCCATGCCACAGAAAGCCCGTCAGCCAGCCGGGCGCACCCAGCCCCGTGAACAGCCTGCTGCCCTGCTCTTCCACCCAGAACAGCCCCGTTGCCAGAAACTCGGAGATGTAGTTCGCGCCCTGAATGGTCACCCACAGCACCAGCATCAACAGCAAAGCCATCAGAGGCAATCCCCACAGGCGCGATGTGAGCAGACTGTCCAGCTTCTGCTCCCAGTCCCAGCGACGTTCGCCCTCCCGGTGCACCACCTTGCGGGCGATAGCCTCCGCCTCGGCGTACAGCGATTCCACCACGCGGTCGCGGAAAGTGCCCTCCAGTTTTCGCTGAAGGGTAGCGGTGTGTGCGAGGATATGGGGGGCATGTTCGCGAGCCTGCTGTATCTCGGCGTCGGTGGCATCGGGGCGTGCCAGCCTCAGCAGCTCACCGCTTTCTAAGGACTGGCGCACGTTATAGTCACCGTCCAGCAGGCGCATGGCGACCCACCGGGCGTTGGGCAGGTCGGGATAAGCTTGCTGGAGTACGGGAACCAGCTCCGTCAGAGCCTGTTCGACCTGTTCATCCACCTTCACCCGGCGCGGCGCGGTGCGGATTCTGCCCTGTACCAGTTCCGCCACCGTTTGTACCAGCAATCCCAGCCCCACACCCTGCCTTGCCGCGGTGGGCACGACCGGCACGCCCAGCTCGCGCGATAGCGCCCGATGGTCCACACGGATGCCCTTGCGCTCCGCCTCGTCCATCAGGTTCAGGCACACCACCACCCGGTCGGTAATCTCCAGCACCTGCAGTACCAGGTTCAGGTTGCGCTCCAGGACGGTGGCATCCACCACCACGATAACCGCATCCGGTCGGGTGAAAAGCACAAAATCTCGAGCCACTTCCTCGTCCACCGAGGCGGAGAGCAGAGAGTACGTACCCGGCAGGTCCACAATCTTGTACCGCCTGCCGTCGAACTCGAACGCGCCCTCCATGCGCGCGACCGTTTTGCCCGTCCAGTTGCCCGTATGCTGGCGCAAGCCGGTCAGCGCGTTGAACACGGTGCTTTTGCCGGTGTTGGGATTGCCCATCAGCGCAAGCACATAGTCAAACGAGTCCACACGAATGCCCATTCGCACCAGGCTGTCGCGCAGGGCGCACGATTCGCAGTATTTGCTCTCTCCCGAACCTGTCATGCGCTTTTCACCTCCCCATGCATCGCCTGACCGCCGCCATTGCGCCGTACCCATATCCAGTCCGCCTGTTCACGTCGGAGGGCAATCAGGCTATCGCGCACCCGGTAAGCCACCGGGTCGCCAAACGGCGAGCGCATGACCACTTCAATCTCCACGCCAGGCGTGATACCCAGGTCCAAAAATCGTCTGCGAGTTAAGCCCTGGCAGGCATCATCAACACGCACGACGGTTGCCTTTTCGCCGGGCTCTAGGGAACCCAGTCGCTCTCCAGAGGGAGCCGCCACCCGGGGCATCGCCTCGCGCACGGTGATGTTTGCTGCCACAACAGGCGCCAGCACGTGCTCCTCGGTGTCGCTCTCCAGCACCATCCGCGTCGGCGAACGCTCCACCACGGTAACCACCATGCCCGGGCGCAGACCCTCCGCCACAATCTGAGCGTACACCTGCGGAGGTTCGTCTTCCACATGCACGATTTGCGCGGGCTTGCCAATGGGAAAATCAACCAGCGACTGTCCCTCCATCTCCGGCATCTCACCGGTAGCGGAGGGAATAGGGTCGCCGTGTGGGTCAGCCAGCGGATGCCCCATATAGGCGTCCAGCTGCTCGATCTGTTGAGGGGTCACCGAGTGCTCCAGCCGATGCGCCAGTTCGTGCACCTCCTGCGGTGGCACAGAGGTCTCGTAGGCAAGATAGCGTTCAAACAGGCGGTGTGCACGAACAACCTGAATCGCCAGACGATGCCCTTCCGGGGTGAGGGTCAGCCCGCCTGCACTCGTTCTCAGCAGTCCCTGCCCCTCCATGCGCTGCACCAGTGCCAGCGCCAGCCGTGCCGGCACGTTCAGCGCACCCGCCAGCGATTCCACCGAAGCCAGCTGACCGCTGTGTTCACGCTGGTGGATGTGCATGAGAGCGTCTTCAATCGCGTCGCGCGAACGGAGCCATCGCTGTTGTCTCCAGCGAGGAACAAGTCCCCACTGTGGAGCCAGCAGAAGCAGAGCGAACAAGAGCAGAACCCACAAACCACCCTCGAACATGCGCCAGTGCCTTTCTGAGAATCATTCTCAATAAGAGTATACCTGACATGCACCTCCGGTTACAAGCAATGATTCCCCAGTCCCAGCTCGTTCGCCTGCTTGACACTGTTCAGAGGCTTTCGGTATACTATTGAGCGATTGAGAAATCCTTCGCGAACTGGCACAATGAAGAAGAGCCGGCGAATGTATGAACATGTTCCGCAGCCGCGTGGCAGGCGGTTTTTTATTGAGCAGGAGCGCGGGGTCACCGATGTGCGGGTAGAGGTCGGACTGGCGCACGTGCGGGTGCGTACCGGCTCTGGTGAAGAGGCTTTGCAACGTCACCTGCAGGTGCTGGACGCTATTGCCGAGCGAGGGGTCAGCATCTCGCTGGTAAAACTGCACGAAGAGTGGCTGACCTTCGCGGTGAAGCAGTCAGACGTGCCCACGGTCTCACAGTGCCTCGACACGTTGGGCATGGAGTATAAGATTGTCCCCAACCTCGCCTTGGTGATTACGGTGTCCGCCAACATGCGCGAGTCGGCTGGGGTGATGGCACAGATTGCCGAGTCGTTGTGGGAGGCGGGCGCGCACATTATCGAGACGGGCGACTCGCACAACACGGTGCAGTGCTTTGTGCCCGAAGAACGCGCTTTCGCCGCCGCACAGGCGCTTCGCCGCCGGTTCCGGCTGGGGGAGGTGGCGCCGTGAAAATCCTGGTGATGAAGTTCGGCGGCACCTCGGTGGATTCCCCAGAGCACCGCGAAATCGCCGCCCGCAAGGTCATCCGCGCCAAAGAGGACGGCTTCGCGCCGGTGGTGGTGGTGTCCGCTATCGGCAGACGCGGCGCCCCGTACGCCACCGATACCCTGATTGAGTTCCTGCGCGGCATCGATCCATCCGTGCCGCCCAATCCCCGCGAGCTGGACCTGATGATGGCGTGTGGGGAGATTATCTCCACGGTGGTGATGGCGCATACCCTCAAAACGATGGGCTATGATGCCGTTGCCCTCACCGGCGGACAGGCGGGAATCATCACCGACAATGAGTACGGCAACGCCCGCGTGCTTCAGATACATCCGCAGGCGATTCGACACTACCTGGAATCGGGCAAGATTGTGGTGGTTGCGGGCTTTCAGGGGGTGGCGGAAGATAAACTCGGCTTCCATCCCGACATCACTACGCTGGGACGAGGAGGTAGTGATACCACCGCATCTGCGCTGGGTGCAGCGCTGAACGCTGTCGCAGTGGAAATCTACACCGATGTCAACGGCGTCAAAACCGCCGACCCCGACATCATCCCCGACGCGAAGACCCTGCCTGTCATCAGTTACGAAGAGGTTGCGGAAATCGCCCACCAGGGCGCCAAGGTATTGCATCCCCGTGCTGCCGAAATCGCCATGCTCCATAATATTCCCCTGTGGGTAAAGTGCACATTTACGGACGAACCGGGCACACTGGTTACCTCCGCCGAGGGCGCAGAGGGTGTGGACCTGCCGGAGGTCACCGGGGTCACCCATATTACCGGTAAAATCGTTTATCTGGTGTTCCACATCGGCGAAGTGCCCGAGAAGCCCGAGATAGAGCTGCAGCTGTACCGGCTGATGGCGCAGGCAGATGTGAACCTGTACCTCAATAGCTATAGCCAGGACACCCTGAGCTTCGCCGTTCCGCGCGAGCGATGGGGCACGGTGCAGAAGCTGTTGGACGGTCTGGTCATGCCAGCGGGCAACCCGGTGCGGCGCCTGGTCATCTTCCGTGTAGGGGATAAGCCCTCGCGAGAGTATCAGCTGCAGAAGCAGATGATAGACGCTCTCGGCAATACGATTCCTGTGCAGGAAATCCCCGTAGATGTGCTGGAAAACTGCACGATGGTTTCCCTGATTGCTGCCAAACTGAGCCGTCGTCCGGGTGTGATGGCGCTGTTCTTGCGAACGCTGTATGAAGCAGGTATCCAGGTTCTGCAGACGGCGGACTCCGAGATGTCGCTGTCGTGTTTGGTAAACGAGAGCGACGTGGAAAGGGCGGTGCGCGTGCTCCATGAGCAGTTCGTCGTCAACCGAGCGTACGCCCGATAACGAGCCGAAGGAGCAGAACGAACCACAGTTTCGGCTGCCGGAAGTACCCGAGCCGCCGGAAGTGCAGAAGCCGGATATTCATCTGCCCGGTGAGGCAAAAGAGCCTGTTTCCCCTGTTAACCGGGGGATGCGCGCGATGGCGCTGGCGAGCACTATCGGGCTGTCGCTGGTGGTTCCGCCCGTGCTGGGCTATTTCGCCGGGCGGTGGCTGGATGGACGCTTCGGCACCGACCCCATCCTGTCGATGGTGGGGCTGATTGTGGGCATTATACTGGGCTTTGTGGAGATGGTACAGGTTCTGAAGCAGATCGAGCGCGAAGAGCGTAAAGAGCGATAACGGATGCAGGAACTGCGCGTTGCCTACAGAAGCATAATCTGGATGTCCGCCATTGGTGGGTATCTGCTGTTACATTACCGGCAATGGCTGGCGGGCGGCGGATATCTGGCGGGTGCGGTATTTGCCCTGCTCGTGCTGTGGAGCCTGCAGAATGTAGCAGGCATGTTGAGCACGAACGTCTCCAGCCCGCGGCGCTGGTGGTGGAAGAGTACCCTGTGGCGCTATCCGCTGATGCTGGCGGTGCTGTGGATGGTGTCCAGACAGCCGATACCGTTTGTCATGGGGTTTGCGGCGGGGGTAACACTGCTTCCGCTGTCGGTTGGAGTGCTGGCGGTATCTCGCCGGTGGCGCAGACCGGAATGGCTGAGCGTGCGCTACTGGGCGCCCAAAACGGTTCGTAAATCGCGGGAGTTCTGAAGGAGGTCATCGGAAGGGAAGTTGGAAGGTCATCATGCCAGTCCGTGGCTGTTTGTAGCGAACGCGGGGTTTGTGGCGGTGCTTCTCCTGCTGGCGGCGATTGCAGGCACGCGACGCATGGAGAAGATACCGCGAAGATTCTGGCAGAACGTGGCGGAGCAGACGGTGGAGTCGTTCCGCTATTTTGCGGTTAACGTCATCGGTCATGGTGGCGAGAGGCACGCGCCTTTTCTGGGCACGCTGTTCGTGTTTATTCTGGCATCCAACCTGATCAGTCTGGTTCCGATTTTCAATATCGCGGCGCCCACAGCCACCCTGAACACAACCATTGCGCTGGCACTGGTGACCTTCTTCTATGTGCAGTGGCAGGGTATTCGGGCGAATGGGCTGGTGGGGTATCTGAAGCACTTTACGATGGGCACGCACTGGGCGCTGTGGCCGCTGATGGTGCCGCTGGAGATTATCAGCGAACTGGCGAAGCCGCTCTCGCTGGCGATCCGTCTGTACGGCAACATGTACGGCAAGGAGCAGGTGATTATCGTGCTGGTGGGGCTGGCGGCGTCGCTGTTGCCGATATGGCTTCCGATACCTTTCCAGTTCCCGATACTGGTGTTCGGCGTGTTCGTGGGCTTTGTGCAGGCGCTGGTTTTCACCCTGCTGGCAGGCATCTATATCGCGCTGATGACACAGCACGATGAAGAACACGCGGAACACGCGCATTAACCGTTCGGCAGTAAGCGCGGCGCACCGCGCCGCTGAGATAAAAATCTGAACGACAAAAAGGAGGAAGAGCGTGGGTCTGTATCTTTTCGGACTGGCACTGGCGGTCGGTTTCGGCTTGCCGGTAGCGGTACTATCCGCAGCAATCGCGCAGGGGCGTGCAGCCGCTGCGGCGCTGGAGGGCATGGCTCGTCAGCCGGAGGCGGCGGGAAGCATCCGCACGTCCATGATTATCGCCCTGGCGTTCATCGAGTCGCTGGTCATCTATGCCCTGTTGATGTTCTTCTTGCTTCAGGGCAAGCTGCCCGGCATCGAGCAGCTCGCGCAGCTACCCAAGTAGGTCAGGCGGGGGTGCGAGAGCACCCCGCTTTTGTGCGTACCTTAATGGATAGCGAGGCGTGGAGATAAACAATGGGCGAAATCATGCATCAACTGGGCATCGAGCCAGCCACCATCGTCGTGGAGATGGTGGGGTTTGTGCTGTTGCTGTTACTGCTCAAGCGATTCCTGTGGGTGCCGGTCACCGAGTATCTGGAACAGCGCAGGCAGGACATCGCGCATACCTATGAAAAGGTCGAGCAAACCCGCCAGGAGATGGAACGCCTGCGCAGTGAGTATGAACAGCGACTTGCCAACATCGAGGCGGAGGCGCGTGCGCAAATCCAGCAGGCGGTGAAAGAGGCACAGCAGGTGCGCGAGCACATCCTGGCGGAGGCGCGACAGCAGGCGGAAAAGATGATACACGATGCCGAAGAGACCATTCGCTATGAGCGGCAGAAGGCTCTGGCGGAGATGCGAGCGCAGGTAGTCGAACTGACCCTGCTGGCAACCGGGCGGATCCTGCAGGAGAGCGTGGACGACGCCCGGCATCGCAAGATGGTGGAAGACTTTATTGATCAGGTGGCGACCGAGGCATGAGGCAGGAACGGGTAGCACGACGTTATGCGCGCGCACTGTTCAACGCCGCCCTGCATGAGCAGGCGATACAGGCGGTGGATGAGGCGCTTCAGCAACTGTTGAACACCCTGCAGGAGCAACCCTCGTTGCATCGCCTGCTGGTGAACCCTTTGATTCCGCGCGAACGCAAGCAGCAACTGGTTCAGGAAGCCATCGGTCGCCACACGCATCCGCTGGTCGCGTCTCTGCTTGGAGTGCTGGTAGATAAGCGGCGTGAACCCATCCTACCCGAAGTAGTGCGGGAGTTCGAAGAACTTCGGGATGAACATCTGGGGATTATACGCGTGCAGGCAACCACGGCGCGCCCGCTGGACGAAGAACAGCAGCAGGCATTGATACGCAGCCTGGAGCAGCGCACGGGCAAGACCGTCCTGTTGAGCCTGCAAACCGACCCGTCGCTGATTGGCGGTATCGTGGTGCGCATCGGCGACACCATTATCGACGGCAGTGTGCGCGGACAGCTGCTCAGGCTGAAGCAATATTTGTTAAACGCTTAGGAACGAGGAGGCAGGAGCCTTGGCTATACGACCGGAAGAGATTACCTCTATTTTGGAGAAAGAGCTGGAACAGTACCAGCGCGGTTATGAAGAGGTGGGTATCGGCACCGTCCTGCAGGTGGGCGATGGTATCGCCCGCGTGTACGGTCTGCAGGACGTGATGGTAAGCGAGCTCGTGGAGTTCCCCGACGGCACCATGGGAATGGCGCTGAACCTGGAAGAGGATAACGTCGGCGTCATCGTTCTGGGGAGCGACGAAAACATCAAGGAAGGCGATATCGTCAAGCGTACGGGGCGCATCCTTTCGGTGCCGGTGGGCAAGCCCCTGCTGGGGCGGGTGGTCAACCCTCTCGGTCAGCCGCTGGACGAGAAAGGCGCCATCGTGGCTGAAGACTATCGCCTGCTGGAGATTAAGGCGCCGGGCGTGGTGCATCGCCAGCCGGTGAAGGAGCCTTTGCAAACGGGGATCAAAGCCATCGACAGCATGATACCCATTGGGCGGGGACAGCGCGAGCTCATCATCGGCGACCGACAGACGGGCAAAACCGCTATCGCCATCGATACCATTATCAACCAGAAATACACCCACCAGACCGATTCGCCCGTGTATTGCATCTACGTGGCAATCGGACAGAAGCTCAGCACCATCGCGCGCGTGGTGAAGACATTGGAAGATTACGGCGCAATGGACTACACCACCGTGGTGGTGGCGAGCGCATCCGACCCTGCCCCCCTACAGTACATCGCCCCCTACGCGGGATGCACGATGGGCGAGTACTTCCGCGACAACGGCATGCACGCGCTGGTGGTGTATGATGACCTGTCCAAGCACGCGCAGGCATACCGGCAGGTGTCGCTGTTACTGCGCCGACCACCCGGGCGCGAGGCTTATCCGGGCGACGTGTTCTATCTGCACTCGCGTCTGCTGGAACGCGCAGCGAAGCTCTCGGACGAGAAGGGTGGCGGCTCGCTGACCGCGCTGCCCATCATCGAAACGCAGGCGGGCGACGTCTCTGCCTACATCCCCACCAACGTCATCTCCATCACCGACGGGCAGATTTATCTGGAGAGCGACCTGTTCTTCGCGGGTATCCGCCCTGCCATGAACGTGGGTATCTCCGTGTCGCGCGTGGGCGGTAACGCACAGATTAAGGCGATGAAGCAGGTGGCGGGCAGGTTGAAGCTGGACCTCGCGCAGTATCGCGAAGTGCAGGCGTTTGCGCAGTTCAGCTCCGACCTGGACCGCGTTACGCAACAGCAGCTGGCGCGCGGACAGCGCATGGTGGAACTGCTCAAACAGCCGCAATACCAGCCGATGCCGGTGGAAGACCAGATTATCGTCATCTTCGCGGGCACGGGTGGCTATCTGGACGACATCCCGGTCAGCGCGGTACAGCGATTTGAGAAAGAGTTTCTCGCCTTCGTGCACGACAAGTACCCGGAGGTTCCCGAGCACATCCGCCGCGAGAAGGAGATAGACGAGGTGACGCAGTCCGCGCTGGAGAAGGCGGTCAAAGAGTTCAAGGCACAGTTCAAGGCGTAAGCGATGGCAACACTGAGGCAGATACGACAGCGCATTCGCATCGCGCGCAACATCCAGCAAATCACCCGCGCGATGAAGATGATAGCCGCGGCGCGACTGAAGCGGGCGCAGGACCGCGTGATGGCAGCGCGCCCCTACTCCGAGAAGATGCAAACACTCATCGGCACGCTGGCGCTGGCGAGCGGGAGCGTGGAACATCCCCTTCTGCAGGTACGCGAACAGGTGCGACATATCGGCGTTCTGCTGATTACCGCCGACCGCGGGCTGTGCGGCAGCTACAACACCAACATCATCCGCCGGTGCATGGAGTTTGTCCAGCAGTACGAGCAGGACCAGATACGCCTTCTGACGGTGGGTAAGAAGGGGATGCAGTTCATGACGCGGCGAGGGTACCCCTCTGTCCAGCACTACACCGTTCCCATGTCGGGTCCCACCGTGGCGCACGCGCAGGAGATTGCCCGCGCCGCGCAGGAGATGTTCCTCTCCGAGCAGGTGGACGAGTTTTACGTGGTGTTCAGCCGGTTTCGCAGCGCGCTGGTGCAAATCCCGACGGTTCAACGTTTGCTGCCCATCGAGCCGATAGCGATGGAGGATGGTCGGGTGGAACATCTGGAGTTCATCTTCGAACCCTCCTCCGAGGAGTTACTGCGGCGGTTACTGCCCAGATATGTGTTCAACATGGTGTATCAGGCGCTGCTGGAATCTACCGCCAGCGAGCACGGCGCGCGCATGACGGCGATGTCCTCCGCAACCGACAATGCGGGTAAAATGATATCGACACTCACGCTCAACCTGAACCGCGCCCGACAGGCAGCGATTACCAAAGAGATTCTGGAAGTGGTGTCGGGAGCGGAGGCGCTGAAGGAGAGCATGTAACTCCGCGCACCTTAAGGAGGTGGTTTCCGATGCGTGTCCTGCGCTGGACGGTTGCCCTTGTGGGCGTGTGGGCTTCAGGGTTGGTGCTGTGGACGCTGGCACAGCAGCCGCCCGCATCGCGCGTGGAGGCGGTGCTTCTCGGAAGCCAGGCGGTTGTTGTGGCGCCGCGACAGATGGTTGCCCCGCCGCAGGTGCAATTCGCCGAATGGTCGCCCAGCGGACGCTACCTGGTGGCGGTTTGCATGCAGGCGCGCTGGCGAAACTGGCAATCCCCACCTGAGGAACTGGGCTGGGTGGTGTATGTGTGGGACAACACGCGCCAGCAGACGAAGCAGGTGGCGAAGGGCAACCCAGGCGACCATTTGGATTCGTTCCACTGGTTGCCCCGAAGCGAAACTGCCGTTGCCCTGCTACGCCAGCGGGTTGGTGGGGCGGATGAAGAACGGTTTCGCTGGGTGCTGGTGGTGTTGAACGCGGCGCAGGGCAGCCTGAAAACGGTAGCGGTTGTGCCTGAAGGAACAGCGATACGGTACAACCCTAACGCGCCGATGGCTATGCTGGTTGACGGTGAAACGGTTCGTGTGGTGCGGGCGGATGGTACGGTAAGTGCCCCCTTGCCTTTGCCCGAAGAGGCTGCCCGCACGCTGAGTATAGGTCACCTTCGATGGTCGCGTGATGGGTGGCAGGCTTTCTGGCAGTCAACACCAGGCGGGGAATGGCATGTGCTGGACCTGCGGACGGGCGCGATAGCACGGGCATCTGCTCCGCCCGAGGAGCGCGAGCCAGTGGATGAACAGCCAAAGCCTGCCCTGAGCGTTCGCGTGATGGCACAGTCGGTTGGGGCAGGCGAGTACCGGGCGTCCACGAAGGCGCTGTGGCTGGAAGGCGAAAAGAGCAGGACGCTGGTGTGCGCGGACGTGGATTCTGCCCAGCTTTCGCCTCGCGGGGATGCGGTGTTCTATGTATCGCAGGGTGCGGGCTTTGTGGCGCCGCTGGTGCGTGTGCCTCGCGAGGCGTACGAGCAAGCGCGTCGGGAAGCGATACGGCAGACCATCATGTCCAACGCCAAGCAGATTGGGTTGGCGTTGATGATGTACATCCAGGACTACGATGAGACCTTTCCGCCCGGCAGTGGTGTGGATGTTCAGTCGTTACTGATGCCGTACTTGAAGAACGAAGCGATTTTCAACTTTCCGGGCACAACCTTCGTGTACCTGATGGATGCCCAGAGCTTGCAGAGTATCGACCGTCCGGCGGAGACAATGGTTGCCTACATTCAGGCGCCCGAAGGCAGGGTGGTCATCTGGGCGGACGGGCATGTAACATGGCAGGACGAGCAAGGCAGGGAATAACGATGGCAATATCTGCTCCCAAAAAGACTCATACAATAGACGACCTGTGGGAGCTGTCTCACAGGGAAGGCAAACGCTATGAGCTGGTGAAGGGGGAACTTGTGGAATTGGCGCCTGCGAGTGATGAGCATGGTTACGTGGCGGGCAGGTTGCTGGGCAAGGTTTTTCAGTACGTCGAAAGCGCCCGCCTAGGATATATCTTTGCCGCGGAGACGGGTTTTGTGTTACGTGAGGAGCCAGCAACCGTGCGCGCACCCGACCTCGCCTATGTCTCCCGTGAACGGGCGCCGCAGAGCTGGTCGCGCCAGTTCGCTCGCTTTGTGCCCGACCTGGTGGCAGAGGTGGTCTCGCCGGCAGATACCTACTCCGAGGTGATGCGCAAGGTCGAGGACTGGCTGAACGCTGGGGTCAAAGTGGTATGGGTGATAGACCCTGTGAGCCGTCAGGTGAGCGTGCATCGTTCGGGTCAGATGTGTCTTTTGCGGGAGGAGGACACGCTTTCAGGGGAGGATGTTCTGCCCGGGTTTGAGTGCAAGGTATCGGAGATTTTTGCGTTGTGAAGGCGGGATGAGCGATGGCGGTAACCGCACCGAAAAAGAGCCATACGATTGAAGACCTGTGGGAGCTTTCTCACAGGTCGGATAAACGCTATGAGCTGGTCAAAGGGGAGTTAAGGGAGTTGACACCGACAGGGTGCCAGCATGGTATGGTCGCAGCGAACCTGACGCGCTTGCTGGCGGAATACGTCCTGCAGAACCGTCTGGGAATTGTGCTGGGGGCGGAAACGGGGTGCGTGCTGAAAGCCGATGATCCCGTAACGGTGCGAGCGGCAGATGTGGCGTTTGTTTCGTGGAAACGTTTGTCCTCGGGAGAGGTGCCGAAGGGCTACAGCAGTGTTGTGCCCGACCTGGTCGTGGAGGTGTTATCGCCAAGCGATAGCTTCCTGTCCGTGATGGAGAAAGTGCAGGATTGGCTGGGGGCAGGAACACGTGCTGTGTGGGTAGTGGACCCATCGGAAAGGCGTATCAGCATTCATAAGCCCGGTAGCGCTGTGCAGTTTCTGGCAGAGGGAGATACGCTGGCGGACGAACAGTCCCTGCCAGGCTTTGCGTGTAAAGTGTCGGATGTTTTCGCCGTATTGCGTCAGGAGTGATTCTTGTGAAATCTTCGCGAAAACGCAAATAACAGGAGGTTAGTGACTATCAATGGCTATAGGTCAGGTTGCTCAGGTGATGGGTCCGGTAGTAGACGCTCGCTTCCCGGCGGGAGAGCTGCCGGCAATCCTGAACGCGGTCACCATTGACGACCCGGAACGAGGCATCCATCTGGTATGCGAAGTCGCTCAGCACCTCGGCGATGATATGGTGCGTTGCATCGCACTGGACTCGACCGATGGGCTGGTGCGCGGGATGCCCGTTGTGGATACCGGCGGTCCGATTACCGTGCCGGTGGGACCCGAGACGCTTGGCAGGGTGTTTAACCTGCTGGGCGAGCCGATTGACGAGCGGGGACCGGTGAACGCTCAAAAGCGCATGCCCATTCACCGTCCTGCTCCGCCGTTCCCGGAGCAGTCCACCACCACAGAGATTCTGGAGACCGGTCTGAAGGTGATTGACCTGCTCACGCCGTTTAACAAGGGTGGTAAGATTGGGCTGTTCGGCGGCGCCGGGCTGGGCAAGACGGTGTTGATTCAGGAGCTCATTCGCAACATTGCGACCGAACATGGTGGCGTGTCGGTATTTGCCGGTGTAGGCGAGCGCACGCGCGAGGGCAACGACCTGTGGCTGGAGATGAACCACTCGGGCGTTATCAACAAGACGTGCATGGTATTCGGGCAGATGAACGAACCGCCGGGTGCGCGTCTGCGCGTGGGGCTGAGTGCGTTGACGATGGCGGAGTACTTCCGCGATGAGCAGGGGCAGGACGTGCTGGTGTTCATCGACAACATCTTCCGCTTCGTGCAGGCGGGTTCCGAGGTATCTGCCCTGCTGGGACGCATCCCAAGTGCAGTAGGCTACCAGCCAACGCTCGGTACCGAAATGGGCGCCCTGCAGGAACGCATCACCTCCACCCGACGAGGTTCTATTACCTCCGTGCAGGCTATCTACGTGCCCGCCGATGACCCAACCGACCCTGCGCCCGCTACCACCTTCTCGCACCTGGATGCCTACGTGTACCTGGAACGGCGCATCGCCGAGAAGGGCATCTATCCCGCTGTGGACCCGCTGGCGTCCATGTCACGCAACCTGGACCCGAACATCGTAGGGCAGGAGCACTACGAGGTTGCGCGGGCAGTGCAGGCGATTCTACAGCGCTACAAGGAACTGCAGGACATCATCGCCATTCTGGGCATCGACGAGCTGTCGGACGAGGATAAACTGCTGGTGGCACGTGCCCGCAAGATAGAGCGCTTCCTGTCTCAGCCGTTCTTCGTGGCGGAGCAGTTCACGGGCAATCCCGGTAAATACGTGTCCATCGCCGACACGGTGCGCTCCTTCAAGGAGATTGTGGAAGGCAAGCACGACGACCTGCCGGAGCAGGCGTTCTATATGGTAGGCACGATCGAAGACGCTGTGGAGAAGGCACAGCGACTGCTGGCTCAGGCATAAGGGGAGCAGACCATGGCGAAGAGTTTCCATCTGGAGGTCGTTACGCCCGACCGCTCCTTGCTGTCCGAGGAGGTGGTCAGCATCGTCGCGCCGGGCGTGCAGGGGTATCTGGGCGTGCTGGCGAACCATGCGCCGCTGGTCACCGAGCTGGGCATCGGCGTTCTGCATATCCGCTACCCCGATGACACCGAAGAGCAGGTGGCAATAGAAGGGGGCTTTATGGAGGTCGCCCACAACAGAGTGCTGATTCTGGCGGATGCGGCGGAACGCCCACAGGATATTGATATCCAGCGCGCCCGTGAGGCACTCCTGCGTGCCCGTCAGAGGCTGAACGACCCTACTGTGGACCGGGAGCGTGCCCGCGCCGCCCTGGAACGCGCCATCAACCGCCTGCGGGTTGCCGGTGTGGAACTGGGCAAAGTGCTGGAAGAGGACTGAAGGGCAGATAGTCCCCAAAGAGTTAGCCCTCACCATCGGCGTGATGGTGAGGGCTTTGTGTTCGGTGATTAGCTAGGGACAACCCATCTGAGCGCGGTCGCTGGTGTAGGGATAACCGGGTTCAGGGGCGCCGAAGTCCGCTGTGGTGATACTGCGCAGCTGGCGCCACTTGGCATGACCGTCCACAAAGATTAGGTTCAGCCCGTCATTATGTGGCGAGCGCAGACGGTCAAACAGCGAGCACCCTCGCTCAATGCCCCAGTCCCACAGCCACACATTGTTCGACTCGGCAATGATGACCGTTCCCGCGGCGCCTCGCGGCGAGACATCTCCGATGCGCTCCAGCGTCTTCTGGCTCTCGCCCCAGCTGGTGCAGTAGTAATCGTAGCTCATGCCCACGGTGGGGTTCCAGACCAGCTGTCCATAGGAGACATGCTCCCCTGTGCTGGGGCACAGGTAGATGTCAGCGTTCTTGATGTAGGGATAGTATGCGCTGAGCGCCTGCCACACCCACTCATTCTGATAGGTGGGCAGAGCGGGCTCCTGGGGGGTGCAATAGTAAGTGCTGATTGCCTGAACCTTGCCATCATAGTCCGAAGCGTACATCAGCATCCCTATGCCCAGCTGCTTCATGTTGCTCAGACATGCTGTCGCTCGTGCCTTATCGCGAGCTTTGGCGAACACGGGGAACAGAATCGCTGCCAGTATCGCGATAATCGCGAT
>FMJZ01028851.1_pt1 | contig 19121 bp, 12 predicted proteins | sample 1987881 | NCBI WGS metagenome assembly FMJZ01 (sample SAMEA4378227, study PRJEB15110) | soil metagenome | biome: soil; feature: Field; material: Soil | place: India | collected 2015-03-11 | depth 0 m
TCCCAACCTCTCCCCGACGCGGGGAGAGGAGAATCTCCCCATGAGCCGTCCGTAGGGGCAACCCTTGTGGTTGCCCCGCCCGCAGGCGGGGAGGACCGCACAGGCAATCTTCCATGCCCCTCCTCTTTCCGGGTGGATATTTCGCGGAACACGGCGAAGATTCTCCGTGAGTTGTGATGAGATTTCGCAGGGAGGTCTCAACAATGCAGACACACACGGCATCACTGGTCATCAATCCGGACTCGCCAGTGATGAAGCTGGATGAAATCGGGCTGTACACCATCGGTTACGCCTATCGGGGACAGTCAGAGCGGCTGTTTCCGCCCGGCTGGTCGGGGTACTTTGAGGAGCGCACAGGGATAGCCTGCCAACCCGTTGGACTGGTGGAGAGCAAGCAGGCGTTCCTCCTGCACTGCCCCTGGCGGGGAGGCACGGGCGTCACGTTTCAGACCTTCACCTTCCGCCTGCCGAAGGTAAAACGCGCCCTGTTGAAAGGCTTTACCGCCATGCGCCCCGATATCGTGAATCAGTCGGATGGAGTAACCTTCCGCATCTTTGTGAACGGCAAGAAGGTCATGGAGGAACATCGCACCGATGCCCGGTGGAAGCCGTTCTCGATAGACCTTTCTGGGCTGATGGGACAGACGGTAGCCATCCGCTTTGAAACGGACCCCGGTCCCAAGGACAACCCCTCGTTTGACTTTTCGCTGTGGGCGGAGCGCGAGCTGGTGCTGGAGGGCTTCCAACCCAAGCCCGTTTCGCGCCCTACGCCTCCCCCGATGAAGCTGCAGTCCCTGCTCTCTGCCCCGACCGGCACCATTGCTCCGCGCAGCGCGTTTACGGGCAGGACGAGCGTGGAGGTGCGCAACGACCTGGCAACCTTCCGCTACGCAGGTGCGGATGGTGTGCTGGAATACCGCTGGCGCAGACCGCAACGAGATGACCCCAACCCGCTGGGGGGATGGACACTGTGGGCGCAGATGAAGGGCGATACGCCGGTGCAGGTTCCTCTTGCCACCGCGGCGGGATTGGAGTGGACCGCTGAAGCGACGCCGATAGATGTACAGTGGGCGAAGACAGGCAAGGGCGTCGTCTGCACCCGGCGATACCGTGTCGGCAACGAGACCGCTACCCTGCGTATCGAAGCGGAAATCTACCATAAAAGCCTGGTGCTGACGGTGCAATGCGACCGGGGGGTCGTTCGCACGTTCAACGCGGGTGGATGGGGGCCGGTTCTGCGCCGACAGCAGGTGGTTACCCCGTTCTACGGCGGACAGGTGTTTTACCTGCCGGTAGAAAATCTCTTCGTCAACGCTATCCTGGACTGGACGGAGGGTCACGCCACTGCACACGACGGCTTGAACGCAGTCTACAATGCATTGACCGACGGCACACGCAACCTCCTGCGCGAGCGAATCGTCTTTACCGCCGCATGGCATCTGGCGGAGGTCCTGCCGAATATCCCCAATCCGCCTTCGCCCTTCCGAAAGCAAATCGGTGACAAAATCGTGCTGGACATCTGGGGCGGGCGATACGTGGACATTGCGCAGGATTTTGAAAGGCTGACGGAATACGGCATCACGAACTGTATTGCGCTCATTCACGTCTGGCAGCGAAGCGGCTACGATAACGCCCTGCCCATGCACATACCCGCGATGGCGGAGCTGGGCGGCGACGAGGGCATGAAGGTGCTGGTGGGGACAGGCGTCCGGCTGGGCTATTACGTCGCCCTGCACGAAAACTACGTGGACTACTACCCCAACTACGACCACTACGACGAAAACGACATCGCGCTGGACTCGGAGGGCAAGAAGCAGCTGGCGTGGTATAACCCGGGCACCAAAATCCAGTCCTTCGCGGTCAAGCCCAACGCCATCCTTCGCCTTGCGTCCACGCAGTCGCCCGAAATCCACCGTCGCTACGGAACCAACGCCTGCTATCTGGACGTGCATTCGGCGGTTCCGCCGTGGTTCCATGTGGATATGCGCGCGGGCGAAGAGGGCGCGGGCATGTTCCGACGCGTGTGGGATGTGCACCGCCAGCTGTGGGAATACGAGCGCAAAACACACGGCGGACCCGTCTTCGGCGAGGGCAACAACCACTGGTACTGGAGCGGCTGTCTGGACGGCGTGGAAGCGCAGTTCGGCACGGGCTGGAGCTGGGGACAGGGACTGAGCGCGCCGTTAGCGGTGGACTTCGACCTGCTGAAGATTCACCCTCTGCAGTTCAATCACGGCATGGGCTACTACGAGCGATGGTGGAGCAACGCCAAATGGGGCGCAGTGCCGCCGATGGTGATTTTAGACCAGTATCGAGTGCAGGAGGTCGCCTACGGACACGCCGGCTTTCTTGGTGGTGCGGTGTGGAACCTGATACCTTACGCCTGGCTGGAGCACCATCTGCTATCGCCGGTGATGGCACGCTATGCCACGGCGAGCCCTGTGGAGATACAGTATCACGTGGGCGGGAAGTGGGTGGACAGCACCGCCGCGGCGAAGGCAGGCAGCTTTGGGCGCGTACGGGTGCGCTACGACAGCGGCTTGACGATTATCGCCAACAGCACACCCGAGCCTCTGCGTGCCGGTGCGCTTACGTTACCGCGGTTCGGCTGGCTGGCAACGGGCGCGGGTGTGACGGCGTACACCGCCCTGCGACAGGGCGTGGTGGTAGACTATGCCGAGACCGCGAACACCTTTTTCGCCAATGCTCGCAACGCACGTCACTGGAACCTGACGGGTTTAAAGCGCATCCGTCCCGAAGTTGCGCGCTTCGAACAGACGGGCGCGCGCACGTTCCGCGTGACCTATCGCTGGCGGGTGAACGATACGCTCGAGCGGGACTACCTCTGTTTCGTGCACTTCAGCCAGCTGCCCCCCGAGCCGTGGGACGAAGGTATCAAGTTCCAGCAAGACCATCCCCTGCCCAAGCCCACCACGCAGTGGAGACGCGGGGAAGAGGTAATTGACGGCGAGTACACCGTCACCGTGCCTGAGAACATCCCCGACGGCGATTACCAGTGGACGATTGGGCTATTCGTGCCGGGAGGCGGACGTGTGAACATGGAGGGTGAGGTGGACCGGCATGGGCGCAACCTGCTGGGTGTCCTGCAGATTCGCGACGGCGGGCGCAGTATCCGCTTCGTGCCCGAACGCAGTACAGGCGAGGAGCGACTGGCGCTGTACACCACCCACCTGAACACCGAGGGCAAGGTGATAGACTTCGGCTCCGTACGCACGAACGGAAGCGTGTTCATCCGTCGCAGGGGACAGGGCTGGGAGCTGATTGCCATGCCTCGCGACGACGATTTTGTGATTGAACTGAACACCTCCCGCTTCCCCGTGCCCGAACGGGTGCAGTGTGTGGACGGCGACGTGCCCGCCGTGCAGCCGGTTTTGAACGGTAAATGGTGGCGACTGCGCCTGAGCGGAGCGCGGGCATATCGGTGGTAACAGGAGGTCATTGGGCAAGGTGAGCGCATTGCAGGGTGTGGTTCTCTGGAGGCTGGGCGAGCCGGATGGCGATTATCGCGAGTTCGCGCTGGCGGGGCGATACGGCGAGTATCTCCGCGCTTTCCCCGGCGACGTTCGCTTTCGGGCAGGACAGAGCGAACCGGGCAAAGACTGGTGCTATATCCATCCCGGACCTGCCGACGCCTGGGCAGGCTCGCGCAAGCATCCTTTCCGTATCCTGTTCCACCTTAACGAGGTGCCGCAGGGCGTTTGTCGGCTGACCGTTCAGCTGGTGAACACGCACTACGCGGCTCCGCCCCTGCTGGAAGTGAGTATTAACGACAGCTACTCCTGCCGGTTTCGCCTGCCTACCGGAGGAAACGACGCCTCGCTGACCGACCCCAAAGCGGGACGCCCGCACACCCTGTCCTTTCTCTTTTCCAGAAGCCACCTTCGGGCGGGAGAAAACGTGGTGACGCTGACCGTTGTGGAGGGCAGCTGGCTGCTGTACGATGCGCTCCTGCTGGAGGGCAGCTTGCCCCTGCCTGAACTTCCCGATGTGCACAATCTTTCCGCCGAGACCACCATGCTCTTCCGCCGAATCGGGGGCAGGCTGAAGCAGGCGGTAAGGGTGAGGCTGAACAATGTCGGGCTGGAGGGCGAAGCGGAAGCGGGCATCGCCGGCGTTGCCGACAGCGTGCAAAGGGTGGTGCTGAAGCCGGGCGAGAACGTATTTCATCTCTTCCTGACGCCGCTGGAACAGCCCCGGAAGCTTCGCCTGTGGATACGCGCGGCGGATAGAGAGTGGAACGCTGAGCTGAACGGACGCCCCGAACGGCGATGGAAGGTGTTCGTCGCCCCATCCAGCCATACCGATATCGGCTACACCGACTGGCAGGAGCGGGTGTTTCAGAGACACAACGAGAACACCCTGCTGGCGTGCCGTGCCTGTGACGAGCATCCTCACTTCAAGTGGAACCTGGAGGTGGCGTTTCAGGCGTTCCTCTTCCGACAGAAGCATCCCACCCTGTTCTGGCGGCAGCTGGTGCCGCGCATCCGCGAAGGTCGTATTGGCTTGCAGGGGCTTTACCTGAACATGCTGACGGGGTTATGCTCTGGCGAGGAGATGGTACGGGTGGTTGCGTGGGCGCAGACACTGGCGCGGTCGTGTGGACTGGGACCGGTGGTGTCGGCAAACCTGACCGATGTGCCCACCGCGGTAGGCACTCTGCCCATGTTTCTGGCTCAGGCGGGCGTGCGCTACTTCGCAGAGGCGGTCAATCAGTACCACGCTCCCGTCTTCTCCCATGCCGACCCTCGTCTGGTGCAGTCGCCGTTCTGGTGGGAGGGGCTGGATGGTTCGCGTGTGCTGGCAATCCTGACCGACAGCTACGGCTACGTGCGCAGGCTGAACCTGACCGGCTCCCCGGAGGACGTTGAAGCGCAGATTCTGCCCTGGCTTCGCGCCTTTTCCGAGCGGGATTACCCCTGCGATGCGGTGTATGCCTACGGAGGTTTCTTCGACAACGAACCCCTGGACCCGCGCTACGCCCACACCATAGAGCAGTGGAACAGCCAGTGGGAGTACCCGCGCATCGTGCTTTGCACCGTAGACGAGTTCTTCCGTTATGTGGAAAAGAGCTTTGGCAAAAGCCTGCCCGTCTTCCGCGGCGACTTTGGGGTGTACTGGGAGGATGGCGCAGCCTCCACCGCCCATGAGACCGCGCTGGTGCGCTGGGCAAAACAGCGGCTGGAGGGCGCGGAGCGATGGCTCGCCATGGTCAAACTGCACCATCGCATCAGCATCTTTCCCATCGGCGACCTGCAAAGGGCGTGGGAAGAGGTCATTTTCTTCGACGAGCACACGTGGGGTGCATGGTGCAGTGTTTCCGAACCCGATAGCGAGCAGACCAGGCACCAGTGGGAGTTTAAGGCGGGATATGCATACCGTGCTGCTGAGAAGGCGGAAGCCGTAGAACGCCGCGCACAGCAGGAGCGCACTCGGCTGATCAATGGGAGAAAGACTCTGCCTCCAGCAGGCGCACAGGCTGTGGTGGTGTGGAACGAGTTCTGCTGGCAGCGTGAGATGGTTGCTGCAGTTCCCCTGCCCGACACCTCTGGCGAATGGCGCGTGCGGGATGCACGCAACGGACAGCTGGTGCCGGTACAGCGCGACGGCGAGCGTTTGATGTTTGTTGCCGAACAGATGCCTTCGGTGGGATACGCCACCTTCCTGCTGGAGCGCGGAGAGCCTCCGGCACGACGGGCACTGCTCCGACAGGCTGGCGACAGGTGGAGATGGGAAGGAGCGGGATTTCGCCTGCAGATAGACCCCCGTACGGGCGCAATCACGAGCCTGAAGGACACCACTTCGGGCGCAGAATGGGTGAACACCTCCGGCGGCTACGGCTTGAATCAGTTTATCTACGTGCTGGGTGGTGAGGGCACACGTCTGATGTATCCACACTATGCCGAGCCGAAGTACGGGGTGTCCACCCACAGCCAGACGAGCGCGGAGGTGGTGGAGAACGGTGCCATCCGTGCCGTTTTGCGCTTGCAGAGGACAGGGCAGAACCTGCCCCCGCTGGATACATGGATAACGATATGGTGGGACGGCAGGTTGGAGTTCCTGAACGTGCTTCACAAAGAGGCAACGCTCACCAAAGAGGCGGGCTATTTCGCCTTCCCGTTGCGCTTTGCCCAGCCAAAGGCTATCAAGGGGTTCGTGGAACTGCCATACGGTATTCTGCAGGTGGAACAGGAGCAATTGACCGGCGGCTGTCGCGAGTGGTACGCCACCCACAGCTTCGCTGCGCTGAGCGACGGGCGTTCTACCGCCTATCTCGCCACCCCGCACGCTCCCCTGCTGACCTTTAACGACTTCTTCAAGGGCTTGTGGCGAGGTAAGCTGGGAAGCCTGAACGGCTCACTCTTCGCCTACGTGTTCAACAACTACTGGGATACGAACTATAAGGCATCTCAGGGAGGTGACCTGGTGTTCGGATTCACCCTGTGGCTGAAGGACGAGGGCTTTGACCCCGCTACCGCCACCCGCTTCGGCTGGGAGGCTCTGGCAAGCATGTGCGACCCTCGCCGCCCGGGAAACGGGCGTCCCCAGCAGGCCGAAGTTCATCCCAACCTGCCGACGCCAGGCGCACAGTCGCTCCTGCAGGTGCAATCCCAGGGCGGCACGGTGCTCGTCGGCGGGATAACCATGGAAGATGAATACCTTTGCATCCGGCTCTATAACCCGGGCGCCGCGCCAGCGCGGGCACGCCTTCAATTCAGCCGATGGGCGCCGAAAGAAGCCCGGCGAACCGACCTTGCGGGCAGAACGCAGGAGAGATTGCCTGTGCGCTCGAAAGAGGTGGAAGTCGGTGTTCCCGCCCGGCGTATCGTCACAGTGGCGTTGCGGTGAGAAGACATGTTCGACGTGCTGTTCTGCGCCATAGCGGTGATTGTCATAGCGTGCGCCAGCCCTGCAGCGGCAGCGCCAGCCCTTCAGGAGGTACGCATGAAACAGTTTGATATCGCGCCCTTTGCCCTGCCAAACTGCGAACCCGGCGAATATCGCTTCGAGGAACCGCGCGACATCTGCCAGATGCGGATACGCTTCCGCACACAGGTTCCCGACCAGCTGAGCGTCTACTACCTGCGCAAGACCTGGCCCGACGTGCGCATCGAATACGCCAGCGACATGGACGATCCGTGCGGATTCGGCTGGATTCCGGTGGACGACCAGTTCAACGGCCAGTGGCAGAAAGCGGAGATAGAGGTGCAGCGGGAAGGCGCACGCAGCGTGCTCGTTACCTTTAAACCGCTCAGTGCCGAGTTCCCCAACGTGGGAGATTACGATGTGACCTTTCGACGCACGCTGGGCATTAAAATCGCCGTGCCGGACTCTCGGCAGATTCTTAACACGAGCATCTTCACCACCTCCCCCCGAACGGTCACCCGCCTGCGGGTGCAGCTGGATGCCGGACGCAGAACACCGGGCAAACATATCCGGCTCACCGCCTATAACGCCCTGCTGAATCAGGAGATTTTGAAGCCCCAGGGCGTGCAGCCGCTTCGCTGGACGGTGGAGCTGCTATCCGAGGAGAAGCGTTCCTTTGAGCTGAGGGTGGAACACATGGTTCCTGCCCATCGCTACTGCGGCGACGAGGGGCACGTCACCTTTTCGCTGGACGATGATGCCTTTACCATCAGCCTGCAGAGCCTCAAAGAACAGGGACCTATCTGGTACGCCGAAAAGGGCATCTATATCGCCTTAGCCGATGACCCCACCACCTTCGAGCAGTACCAGCAGCGGATTGCGGGCGCGAAAACGCTCAATCAGCGTGTGAAGGAACACCGCGAGCAAACATACGCCGGCGCGTACAACGGACAGCCTCGCCCCCATGTGGTGAGCTATAACCTGGGCTGTAAACACAACCGTCAGCGGTTCTGGCTGGAAGCGAACGGCGACCTCGTGCTTCATCGGTGGAACGTCACCAGCATTCCGGGCAAAGATACCGCTCGCTTCCTGTGCGACGGCGATGCACGCTTCTTCTTCGGACTGGAGCGGAAGGCGATTCTCGCCCGCTTCCCCGACCCCGCCCCGGTGCTGGCGTACAACATCCGCGCCAGCGACGGCAACATCGCCATCGAGCAGACCAGCTTTGCCGTGCCCTTAGAGCGTCCCATCTCTGACCCGAACCTCGCCAGCGACGATACCGTGGTGGCGATGGTGCGCTTCCGTTTCAGGAATCTGGGCGATACGCCCGCCGTGGCGGAACTGCCCGTGTCTTACTCGCACCGATCCGGTAGGTCGCATAACGCCTACTCCACCGACGGGCAGGACGATTACCTCGTGCCGCGGGGCGAGCGCGACGTGCTGAGCGTAGATGGAAACCTCCTGCGCTCCGAATGGAAGGGACAACAGCCGATTCGCGCACGCTGGGAAGGCAGTATGAAGCCCGAAGTGCAGGGCAAGCAGGTGCTTTTCCGGCAGACGCTGCAGCCGGGCGAGACGGGCGAACTCCTGCTGAAGATACCCTACATCGCGCTCGACCAGCCGCATGAACTGCAGGCACTGCAGGCTCTGGACCTCGCTGAGAGTTACCATGCGGTCACCGCCTTCTGGCGCGAACAGGGCAGGCAGGGGGCGCAGATCGCCTGTCCAGAGCCACATGTCACCGCCCTGCACGCTTCGCACCTCTCGCATGTACTGATTACCGACTGCACCATGCCCGACGGCAGCGGGCTGATTAACACTTCGGTCGGTACTTCCACATATGGCAACTTCACCAACGAGTCGTGCATGATTACGCACGAGCTGGACGGGCGCGGACTGCACGAGGAGGCACGCCGGCGCATCGAACTGTGGATAAAGTATCAGGGAACCGCTCCTCAGCCGGGCAACTTCACCGACTATGAGGGCATGTACTTCGGGGCAGGGGGATTTGAGAGCGGCGCATACAATCAGCATCACGGCTGGGTGCTGTGGGTTATTGGAATGCATTACTTCCTGACCGGCGATGCGGAGTGGCTGAGGAAGGTCGCGCCTTCACTGATTGCCGGCTGTGACTGGGTGTTCCGCCAGCGACGCAACACCATGGGAAACCTGCCCCACTCGCGCGGTTGGGAATACGGCTTCCTGCCCGCAGGCAGTCTGGAGGACGTGACCGATTTCCACTACTGGCTCTCCACCAACGTGCTGACGTGGCGGGGCGTGGATACCGCCGCGAAGGCGCTGGAGGCAATCGGACATCCCGAAGCGGCGCGCATCCGTCGAGAGGCAGACGCCTACCGGGCAGACCTCATTCGCGGCTTCGAGACCATGCGCCAGTATACCCCGCTGGTGCGACTGCGCGACGGCAGATGGGTTCCACACTATCCCAGCCGACTCTACCAGCGCAGGCGTGACGTGGGCTGGATCCGGGAGGTGCTGGAAGGTTCGGTATACCTGCTCATCAGCGGTCTGTATGAGCCGGATAGCCCGCAGGCGCAGTGGATCCTGGACGACTATCAGGACAACCGTTATCCCCAGCCGCCCTACGGCTACCTCATCCCGAACCTCGAGGCGAACTGGTTCGACCGGGCGGGATTCTCCATCCAGCCCAACCTGCTGGCGGGGCTGATACCACACCTTGACCGCGACGAGCCGGAGATTTTCATCTGGATGTTCTTCAATGCGTGGTGTGCCTGCTATCGCGAAGAGATTAACGCCATGATCGAACACCCGATGCCAGTGCTGGGCTATTCCAACTCGGCGCACTTCAAGACCAGCGACGAGTCGAACGCTGTTTCCTGGCTCAGGGCGATGTTCGTCTATGCGAACGACCGCATCCTTCACCTCGGGCGGGCGATACCCCGAGAGTGGTTCGTGCCCGAAAAGCCGCTCTACGCCAGGGGAGTATGCACCCGCTGGGGCACGGTTAGCGTGGATTACCACACATCTGCCGACCACAGGCGCATCACTGCCACGCTCGACCTTCAGCTGCGTCAACAGCCGCCTCGCCTGCTGGTGCGCTTTCGCCATCCTGACGGGCTTCCTCTCAGGGCGGTGGAGGTCAACGGCGCACCTTACAAACGGTTTGACCCCCAGCGCAACGATGTGGAGATCACGGGCATGTCGGGCACGGTGATAGTCGAGGCGCGATTTTAGGAAAAAAGGGCTTTTTGTGGTATATTAGATGCTGTGCGGCTGGGTGCTATAGAACACACTCAGCCCCCTTATCCCCGCGCAACAGAAAGGAGGAAAGCGGCTCCAGCCGTTATTATCCTATGCCAGCAGTTGTGGTGGTCGGCGCCCAGTGGGGCGATGAAGCCAAAGGCAAAGTGGTGGACTGCCTCGCGCAGGATGCAGACATGGTGGTGCGCTATGGTGGAGGCAGTAACGCCGGTCACACCGTGCGCTTTGATGGACACGAGTTCAAACTGCATCTGGTACCCTCCGGCATCTTCCGTCCGCGGGTGACCAACATTATCGCCAGCGGTGTGGTGGTGGACCCGCAGGTGCTGGTGGAGGAAATCCGCTCTCTGCAGGCACAGGGGGTGGCGGTGGATAACCTTCGCATCAGCGCCAGCGCACATGTGGTGATGCCCTACCACCGTCTGCTGGACGCCTTAGAGGAGAAACAGCGGGGTTCCGCGCAGATTGGCACCACCTGCCGGGGCATCGGTCCCGCCTATGCCGATAAAGCCGCACGCAAAGGCATCCGCATGGCAGACCTGCGCCAGCCCGATCGCTTTGCAGAGGCGTTACGCCGCGCGCTGGAGGAAAAAAGCCGACTGCTGAAGATGGTGTATGAAACCGACTGCCCTACCTTCGAAGACATCTGGCGCGAATATAAAAGCTACGCCGAGATATTGCGCCCGATGATTACCGACACCGACCCGCTGGTGTACCATGCGGTGAAAAGCGGTCAGCGAGTGGTGTTTGAGGGCGCACAGGGCACTTTGCTGGATCTGGACCATGGCACCTACCCGTATGTCACTTCCTCGCATCCGGTGGCAGGTGGGGCATGTGTGGGCACGGGCATCGGTCCCACCTATATCGACGCCGTCATCGGCGTAGCAAAGGCATATACTACCCGCGTCGGTTCGGGAGCCTTCCCCACCGAACTGACCAACGAGACGGGCAACTACCTGCGGGAGCGAGGCAGGGAGTACGGCACGACCACCGGCAGACCGCGCCGCTGCGGCTGGCTGGATACGGTGGTGCTTCGCTACTCGGCGCAGGTGAACGGGCTGACCGCCTTCGCCATGACCCTGCTGGATGTGCTGAGCGGGCTGGACACGGTGCAGATATGCCGCGCCTATCGCCTGCCGAACGGCGAGACGATTGAGCAGTTCCCCTCCGACAGTGCCGTGCTTGACAGGTGTGAGCCTGTATACGAGCAATTGCCCGGCTGGAAAGAGGAGATTGCCGACGTGCGAAGCTGGGAAGATCTGCCTGCCGAGGCGAAGCGATACGTCCAGCGCGTAGAAGAGCTGACTGGCACGCCAGTCGCTATGGTCTCCGTGGGACCGCTGCGCACGCAGACCTTCTGGCGGCACGGCGTCTCCGCCGATGCGCCCGTGCGTTCATTGCAGGCGCTTGCCCGTCGCTGAGAGCTGTTCCCAACCGTTTTATGCGCCAGCGTAGCGCCGGTTGTACTCTGCGAGGAACGCCTCCAGGGTGGGGTTGTCGTACAGCACCAGGCGCACCTCCTGCACACTGCTCTGCGGGTTCTGCGCGAAGTAGTCCTCTATTGCGCTCAGCATCACCCGGGCGCATCGCTCTTTGGGAAAGCCGTAGATGCCCGAGCTGATGGCGGGAAACGCCATGCTTTGCAGATTCAGCTCGTCCGCACGCTGCAGACTGCTTCTCACGGCACTTGCCAGCAGGCGGTCAGCCTCTTCGGGCGTGTGGTTGCTCCAGATGGGACCAACCGCGTGGATGACGTATCGTGCAGGGAGTTTGCCTGCCCCCGTCACTGCCGCGCTACCTGTCGGCACGTGACCGATGCGGTTGCTCTCCTCCTGAATGGTATAGCCGCCAGCACGCACGATGGCGCCGGCAACACCTCCGCCGTGCTGAAGCCATTCGTTTGCCGCGTTCACAATCGCATCCACCTTCTGCCTGGTGATGTCGCCCTGAACGAGCAGGAGGCGTCGTTCGCCCAGCGTTGTTTGCGCAATCACCTGCTCCATTGTCGCCCTCCAGATGAACGGATGTTGGTGCTATTTCCCGCCCGTTTTGGGCCTGGATGGTTGAGCCGGCTGGCTGGGTTTGGGAGATTCCTGTTTCTGTTTAGCACGCTGTTCCGCCAGTTCCGCCGCGCGACGGTTTGCCTGCTCGATCAGCGCACTGACTTGCTGTGCGGGCACCACGAACACACCGCCCGTTCCCGAGGAGCCGCCTCCTGAAAGCAGGCGCGTAAGCATCGCAAAGCCCATCGTGTCGCTGCCCTCCTCGCGCACATCGGGAGCGATGGTGGTCAGCACGCCCAGCAGTTCGCCGTTCAGGGTGAACACCGGCAGGCCCAGCTGCGACACGTCGCCTGACAGCATCCATGCCCGGCGCGGCTTGGTAATCTCGCCGCAAACCTGCCCCAGCACAAAGTATGGAGCGTAGTCGTAGCCTTTGGTCAGGCGCGAAACAGCAATCACCTGCTGCCCCAGCTTCGCCTCGGTCGCACTGGCAAAGCTTACCGGCGTCAGCTGTTTGTCGCCCAGCCCCTCCACCTTGATAAAAGCGAGGTCCAGCTTGGTATCGGTCGCAGCGAGGAAAGCGTCGTACTCCTTATCCTCGTTGCCGAAGATGACCTTGATAGAGGTCGGCGTCATCTTGTAGTCCATCCCTGCCGGCATCGCCTCGCCCGCCAGCATCTCCATCACTCGCTTCGGGGAGAAGGGTGAATTGGAGACCATAATCAGACCGTCGGGCGTGACCACCACGCCCTGCAGGCTCATTTTGGACTCCTCTTCCATGCTCTCGCCTCCCATCTTCATGGTGGTTTTAATGACCACCTTCACCGTGACGATGGAAGGCGCCACCTTTTCCACCACCGCCTGCACGTTCGCGCTCTCGTCCTGTGCAGAGGTCGTTACCAGCACAGACAGGCTGACGAGAACAGCCCAGAACAGTTTTGTCATGCTTATCCCTCCATAGGTCGGCGAAGCGGTTAAGGCAACAGCTTCGCCCAGTCTGGTTCAATGAACACGAAATGGGTGCGTCCGTCGCGCCGCAGGAAGATGCGCGTCACTTTGGGGCGCTCGCGTACCACCCGCGCCATCACCTGCTCAAAGGCGTATGTATCGGCAACCGGCACGCCGTTGATGCTCAGGATCAGGTCATCGGGGCGCAAACCCGCCAGATTCGCCCAGCCGCCCATGGTGCACTCCACCACCAGCACCCCTTTCTGGTCGCGGCTCCAGCGGTTCTCCATGCGGTCCATGGGGGTCACGTCGCGCACGATGAACTCGAACTCCTTCTGTCGCACCCTTCGGGCGGTTTCGCCGGAGGCAGGCGTCTCTTCCAGCGTCACGGTGACCTTCTGAGGCTTGCCCGCACGCAGGATGGTCAGGTCCACCTTTTCCCCCACCGACAGGTCTTCAATGATTCGGCGCAGTTCATCGACATCCTGTGGGCGCGAAGCCTCCAGCTCGGTATCGTTCACCGCCAGGATGATGTCGCCCGTGCGCAAACCCGCTTTGCCCGCCTCGGTCCATGGATAGACCTCCGTGATACGGAAGCCACGCGCTTTTTCTACACCCACCGCCTTTGCTATCTGGGGAGTGACCACCTGCGTCTTCACGCCCAGCCAGGGCTTTGCCAGCTCGCCGCCCATTGTGTCAGGCGGAGGGGGCGACATGTCCACCACCGTGACCAGATGTTCTTCACCGCGGCGGAAGTACACGACCGCCTCGGAACCGCTCTTCGCCGCGTTCAACGCCTGACGCAGGGCGGACAGGTTGGGGGTGGGCTTGCCGTTGACGGAGGTAATCACGTCGCCTCGTTTCAGGTTTGGACGGGCGTTGTCGCAGGGATAGCCCGGACGCACACCGGTTACCAGCACGCCCTGCGCGGTTGCCAGGTTTCGCGCTACCACCATCGCGCGGGTGATGTTCTGAGCGGTGATACCTGCCTCGCGAAACTCCTCTTCATCGCCACGCGAACGCTCCCACTGCGCTACCACTGCGGCCACTCTTCTCTCTTTGCCGGCACGCAGGAGGCGAATCGTTACCCGCTTGCCCACGGGCAGAAGCGCCATCTTCTGGTAGAAAAGAGGTATCTGCTCAAAGAAGCGCGCGTCCGTTGGCGAGCCGTCAATGGACAGAATAATATCGCCCGGCTGAATGCCTGCCTTCTGCGCCGGCGAGTCGGGAAAGACGAAGGAGACCAGCACGCCCGTTTTGCGCCCCAGCTTCTCCACCGGCAACACGTTGACACCCAGCCAGCCGCGCCGGATGCGCCCCGTCTTCAACACCTGCTGGAGTACCTGGCGGGCAAGGTTGGAAGGGATGGCAAAGCCTATGCCGCTGCCTCCCAGCTCGTTGATGCCCACCACTTCGCCGCGCAGGTTCACCAGCGGACCGCCCGAATTGCCCGGCAGGATCAGCGCATCGTGCTGAATCCAGCGCGTGAGCAAGCCGGTGCTTTCGCCTTCGTCCAGCTCCATCTCCTCGAGTTCGGTCTGCGTGAAGTCGGTGAACACGCGCCGGGTGTTGGACACGATGCCCAGCGTTGCCGACGACGACAGCATCATCGGGTTGCCCATTGCCAGCACGTAGTCGCCAACCTTCAGCGTGTCAGAGTTGCCCAGCGGCGCATAGGGGAACCGACGCTTGGGGTCGGCACGCAGTTTCAGGATGCTCAGGTCGGTCAGGGGGTCATGCGCCACCACGGTTGCCTCCAGCGTTTCGCCAGTGGTCAGCGAGCAGGTGATGCGCGTGGAGTTGCCCGCCACGTGGTAGTTGGTCAGCACATGCCCCTGCGGCGTGACGATGAATCCACTGCCTCCCGCGGGCGCGCGCTGTGCCCGTCCCTCCGCGAAGTAGCGCGTCACCACCATGATGTTCACCACTGCAGGGTATACTCTGTCTCGGGCGCGTTCGATGTCACGGCGCAGAGCGTCGGGATAGGCGCGCTGGACGTCAGCAGGAAAGCAAAAACACCCTGCCATCAGCAGGATAGCCACAATCAGAAGAAGTCGCCAGTGAGTGTTGAAACGCATCAAGCCTTCAAGTCCTCCCACACTGTTCGTAATAGACGACTCTGCAATCATACCGTAAGTTGCAGGGGAAACGTTATCTGCGCTATCTAATTTTCACCATCTCCCTGCCCGCTTCCTGTGCCGACAAAGGAGTTTCGTAGGCGCGGGGCTAAGTGTGAAGAAAACGGAAGCGGTCACAGGAGGCGATAGATGGATTACGACCTGTTGAAACGGCTCTGCGAGACGCCGGGCATCCCCGGGCAGGAACACCTCATCCGCGAGGTGGTCAAAGAGGCGCTGACGCCGCTGGTGGACAGCGTGGAAACGGACGTGATGGGCAATGTGATTGGGCTGAAGCGGGGCAATGGCGCGCGCAAGGTGATGCTGGCAGCGCACATGGACGAAATCGGTTTTATGATACGCCACATTGACGATAAAGGCTTCGTGCGCCTTCAGCCGCTGGGCGGGTTCGACGCGCGGCAGCTGTTCGCCCAGCGCGTGCTGGTGCATACCCGAAAGGGAGAGGTTTTGCGCGGCGTGCTGGCTTATTCCACCAAACCCGCACACATGCTGACCCCTGAAGAGATGAACAAGGCGCCCCAGATAGAGAGCTTCTTCGTCGACCTGGGAATGCCCGCCGAGCAGGTGAAGGAGAAGGTCTCGGTCGGCGATATGGTAACGATGGATCGCACCACCGAATCGTGCGGAGATACCTTCTTCGGCAAGGCGATGGATGACCGAGTGGGCGTGTTCGTGATGATTGAAGCCATGCGCCTGTTAAAGGACACGCGCACCGAAGTAGATATCTACGCCGTCGCCACCGCACAGGAGGAGGTCGGCTTGCGAGGAGCCACTACCTCCGCGTATGCGATAGAGCCGGACATCGGCATTGCACTGGACGTCACCCTCGCCAACGACTACCCCGGTCCTTCCGAGACGGAGACGGTCACCAAACTGGGACAGGGCGTCGCCATCAAGATTATGGACGGGAGCCTGATTTGCCATCCGAAGCTGGTGGAGCATTTCCGCGAGATTGCCGAACGCGAGAACATTCCGCACCAGATGGAGATTCTGCCGCGCGGCGGCACCGACGCGGGCGCACTACAGCGAAGTCGTTCCGGCACGGTCAGCATCACCATCAGCATCCCCACGCGCTACGTGCACACCGTGAACGAGATGGTGCATCGCAAGGACATCGAGGCGGCGGTCAACCTGCTGGCACGCTACCTGCAGGAGGCGCACAGCCGGGATTACCGATACTGAGTCTGTGCGGGTGAGGCTGGAAGCAAGCCTCACCCGAGTCGAGTATTGCTCAGAAACTGGGTGTTTGCTTACGTTGCCCAGATATGGTATAGTTTACACAGAGCGGACCTGTTCCAACGGGAAAACAGTTCAGATGGCACTGATAACCATTTCACAGGCAGCAAAGCGAATCGGCGCCGACGAGCAAACTATCTGTCGGTGGATCGAGACGGGACTGTTGACCCCGCAACGCACCCTAGTGACGCAGCGTCAAGCAAAACGCAGTGATCTTGTGCACTGCCCACGCGCAGGTTACGCTATCCCTGCGGACTCCCTGCTTATCGATGCAGAGGAGCTCGATGAGATTGCGGAGTCGGAAGGGTGGCTGTTAATCGCGTCTGAGTCTCTACAGCGAGAAGAAACTGACTGAAGAGCAGTTCGATGGATGGGCCTTACGAGCAAGGGGACATCGTACTGGTAGATTTTCCGTACAGCGACGCCTCCGGCTCCAAACAACGTCCCGCTATTGTACTAAGCACCGACGAATATCATAAGAACAGCGAAGATGTTATCCTTGTGGCTATCACCTCCAAAGAGCCTAAAACTTTCCGCAGCACTGATTATTTCCTGCAGGACTGGTTGAGTGAAGGACTGGATAAGCCCTCGTGGGTTCGTAGCACGTTGATTACTGCTCACCGCTCAAGAATTGTCCAAAAGATAGGTCGCCTTACTGAAAGAGATTTGCAGGGCGTCAAGCAATGTATCAGAAGGGCTTGTGGATTGTAGTGCCCATAATCCACCTGCACATTTCCCCGCAGTGTGCTATACTGAAGGTATGAACGGAACGGTGCGTCGCGGCAACCTTATCGTGCTGTCGGGACCCAGCGGTGTGGGCAAGGATACCCTGCTGGCGGGGCTGTTGAAACGAGTCGGCGGCGTGGTCAAATGCCTGACCGCCACCACCCGCCCCCCTCGCGAGGGTGAACAGCACGGCGTGGACTACCTCTTCCTGAGCGTGGAGGAGTTCGAACGGTGGATTGCCGAGGGCAAGTTTCTGGAGTACGCGCGCTACAATCAGGCATACTATGGCACGCCCCTGCATCTGGTGGAGGAATCGCGAGCGAAAGGGCTGGACGTGATTCTCAAGATTGAAGTGCAGGGTGGACTGCAGGTGCGTCAGCGAGTGCCGGAGGCGATACTGATTTTCGTTCAGCCCCCCAGCATGGAAGTTCTGCGCCAGCGTTTGACCGCGCGCGGCACCGATACCCCCGAACAGATAGAGCGCAGACTGCGCATCGCCGAAGAGGAGATGCGCGTGATGCCCCAGTATGACTATCTGGTGACCAACGACCACCTGGAGGGGGCAATAGACCTCCTGCGTGCCATTATCCTTGCCGAGCGAGCGCGAATACGGAAGGAGTAGAACATGTCGGTCTTTGAGGGCAAGCATATTCTGCTGGGCGTGACGGGCAGTATCGCGGCGTATAAGGCAGCGGACATCGCCTCCAAGCTCACCCAGGCGGGCGCAGAGGTGGATGTGGTACTGACCGAACATGCCCGCCGCTTTATCACGGAAATCACCTTCCGCGCCATCACCCGGCGCCCCGTGCTGATTGACCTCTTTGACGAGCCGGAGGAGCGACAGATTGCGCATATCCACCTCGCCAAACGCGCCGACGTCCTGCTGATTGCCCCGGCGACGGCGAACATTCTGGCGAAGCTGGCTTACGGCATCGCCGACGACCTGTTAACCACCCTCGCGCTGGCGACGCAGGCGAAGCTGGTGATTGCCCCCGCCATGAACACGGTGATGTGGCAGCACCCCGCCACTCAGGAGAACGTGCGCATTCTGGAGGAGCGCGGCGCGCGCTTCGTGTATCCCGTGGAGGGGATGCTGGCGTGTGGGGATGTGGGCGCGGGCAAGCTGGCGGATACCCCCACCATCCTGCAGGCGGTGGAGGAGGTGCTGAACCCACCCCTTCGCGGCGTGCGCGTGCTGGTTACCGCCGGTCCTACCGAAGAGCCGATAGACGCTGTGCGACATATCTCCAACCCCTCTTCGGGCAAGATGGGCTACGCGATAGCAGAGGAAGCGGTTCGGCAGGGCGCAGAGGTAACGCTGGTGACGGGACCGACCCTGCTGGAGCCTCCCGCTGGCGCGAAAACGGTTTGCGTGCGCACCGCCGAGCAGATGCTGGACGCCTGTCTGCAGATGTATGACCAGGCGGACGTGGTTATCGCCACCGCCGCCGTCAGCGATTACCGCCCCGCCGAGGTGTGGCAGGGCAAGCGCAAAAAAGGCGAGCAGGAGTGGACCATACGCCTCGTGCCCAACCCCGATATTCTTCGCACGCTGGGCGCGCGCAAAGGCAAGCACATCCTGGTGGGCTTCGCGGCGGAGACCGAAGAGCTGTTGCAAAACGCTCAGACCAAACTGCGCGAGAAGAATCTGGATCTGATTGTGGCAAACGACGTGTCGCAGGAGGGTTCAGGCTTTCGCACCGACACCAACCGGGTGACGCTTCTGTGGGCAGACGGCTCCCAGCAAGCCCTGCCGCTGATGAGCAAGCGCGAGGTCGCCCGACACCTGCTGGAAGCCATCCGACAGAAGTTGCTGGCTCGTTGAGCACACCCGGAAACGGCTTCGGCTCACCCTTCCCATTGCCCGATGCGTTACCCTTTGAAGGGCGAGGCTCCCGCGGAGCGGTTTGAACCTAACCCCCAGCCCCTTCCCTGCGAGGGAAGG
>FMJZ01012086.1_pt1 | contig 19111 bp, 15 predicted proteins | sample 1987881 | NCBI WGS metagenome assembly FMJZ01 (sample SAMEA4378227, study PRJEB15110) | soil metagenome | biome: soil; feature: Field; material: Soil | place: India | collected 2015-03-11 | depth 0 m
ATCATTCAAAGGGTAGGTATTTCAACTTCAATATATATTATCTTCAAGACTTTAATGAGACCATTAAGAATGCAGCCGTTATCGTCTTACAAGATATTACAAATGTTAGGAGACTTACAAAAAAATTAGAGAATAGTAATAAGATGCTTGAGGTTAAACACTCTGAACTGGAGAAGGCTTACCTTGAGTTAAAGAGTGCCCAAGCACAGATATTACAACAAGAAAAAATGGCTTCCATTGGACAACTTGCATCAGGAATTGCCCATGAGATAAATAATCCTACAGGGTTTTTAATGAGTAATCTCAACACCCTTCTTAAATACTCGAGCAGGATCAAAGAATTCATTTCCTTTCAAGATAATATCATAACTGCAATTCATAAAGGTTTTTCTTTAAAAGAGGAGACTGTAGAAGAGTTAAAGAGGAAACGCAAATCTTTAAAAATTGAGTATTTGTTAGAAGATATGGAGAGTTTAGTAAAGGAGTCAATAGAGGGTGCGGAACGGATAAAGCTGATTGTTCAAGATCTAAAGAGTTTTTCAAGGATTGATGAAGCAGAATTCAAATTAGCTGATATCAATGAAGGTATTGAAAGCACTATAAATATTTTATGGAATGAACTCAAGTATAAAGCAACAATAAAAAAAGAGTTGGGTATACTACCAAAGACGTACTGTAATCTTGGGCAATTGAATCAAGTTTTTATGAATTTATTATTAAATGCTGTTCAGGCAATAGAAAAAAAGGGAGAGATTAACATAAAGACATGGTATGAAGCTGATAAAATTTATGTATCTATCTCTGACAATGGCGTTGGCATACCAGAAGATAAGATTAATAGGATATTTGAACCCTTTTTTACAACAAAGCCTGTGGGGCAAGGGACAGGGCTGGGACTAAGCATTGCCTATGATATTATCCGTAAGCATAGAGGGAATATAGATGTTAGAAGTAAGGTTGGAGAAGGCACCACTTTTACAGTAAAAATTCCTGTAACTCAATCAGAGTCTTAAGCCCTGTATTTTTGAGAAGAAAAGTATTACCCTTTAAATTATTAGTATATTTTTTTATTTAGTACAATAGAGGAAAGATTCTTTTTAACGCAAAAATTTGGCTTGCATTAAGGCTGATGGGACTCAAAAGTTATAGAAGTGTTTTAATTTCTAATTTTTTCAATTGAAAAACCCTGTAATAAATTAGATCAATTAAAGTTTTACATGGAAGAGATTAAAGTCCTGATTGTAGATGATGAAGAACTAGTACTAAAATCTCTTAGAAGGCTTTTAATGGATGAAAATTACACTATTTTAACAGCAACTTCAGGAGAAGAAGGACTTGAGATCCTTCAGAGGGAAGAGCCCCAGATAATTATCTCAGATTATCGTATGCCTGATATGAACGGTGTAGATTTTTTAAGAAAAGCCTATTTAAGAATACCAGATTCTGTAAGAATTATTATATCAGGTTATGCTGATATCTCAGCTATTATTGGAGCGATTAATGAAGGGAGGATATATAAGTTTATACCTAAACCATGGAATGATGAAGAGGTAAAAGCTACTTTATCTAATGCCACAGATAGATATTTATTAGCAAAGAGAAACCGCAAACTAACAGAAGAGTTACTTCATAAGAATGAAAATTTACAAGAGTTATTGAGGGAGAAATCCGAACTTCTTGAGTTTAAAAGTAGGTTACTCAAAAATTTTCAAAACATTTTGAATGCTATCCCGATAGGAATTATGGGAGTTGATTTCGATTTTGTTATGGTGCAATGTAATGAGGCATGGATTAGTTTAGCAGGTATTGAGTGGAGCAAATTAGGAGAGAATATCTATTGCTTTTTACCTGAGGATATTTGTAATTTTGTGGTAAAAATCAGAGATACCCTCTGTTCATCCTTTACAGAAATGGTGATAAATAATACTCGTGGAAAAATAATAGGGACTGTTTTCAACGATGAAACTTCTAATCAGAAAGGCATTATAATTACCTTTTTACCTTACGATTGAAAATTTCAAATAAAATGGGCTTTGAGAATATAAATATGGAAGCAAGCTTTAATATACTTTTTGTGGATGACGAGGAAAACATACTAAGGGCTTTGAGAAGACTTTTTCTTGAGGAGAATTTTAATGTATATACTGCAAAGTCCGGCAAGGAAGGTCTTGAAATTATCCAGGATAAAGAGTTCGCTGTGATTGTCTCTGATCAACGGATGCCCGAGATGACAGGGACAGAATTTTTATTAAGGGCTAAAGAACTCTCTCCCAATACTTTGAGGATTATTTTAACAGGATACGCTGATATAAATGCGGCTATGGATGCTATAAATGAGGCTGGGGCGTATAGATATATCACAAAACCATGGAATGATAGAGAACTTGTTCACATTATTAAGGAAGCAGCAAACAGATATAGACTAATAAAGGAGAATATATATCTAAACGAATTGACAAAAAAACAAAAGGAACAGTTAGAAATTTGGAGTAAAGAACTGGAATATTATGTTCAGATTCATACTATAGACCTAACAAAAAAAGATAAAGAATTGAAGGCGTTAAAAGATAAGCTTACAAATAACAAAAAAGAATTAATGGAACTCTTCGACGAAATATTAACCTTAAGAGGTAAGGCACTTTTTAACCACTCTAAAAGGGTTGCGCTTATTGCTGTAGAAATGGCTAAAAGGCTATCATTAACTACAGCAGAGGTGGAAACGATATCAGTAGCAGGCAGCTTACATGATATAGGTAAAATAGGCACCTCTGATATGTTACTCTTTAAGGAACCCCAAGAATTATCATCTGATGAATTCAAACAATATATTAAGCACCCAATATTAGGTCAGAGGGCAGTGAAGGTTGTAAGTTATTTGCAAGATGTAGCTCTATTGATTAGACACCATCACGAAAATTTCGATGGCAGTGGCTTCCCCGATAACTTAAAGCGGGGAAAGATACCGCTTGGTTCGAGAATACTATCAATAGCTGATAGATTTGAGCGACTTAGCAGAAATAGAGACATAGACGAGGCTTTTAAAATTATATGGCATTCTTTGGATAAGGAGTTTGATTCAGAGTTATTTATTTACCTTGAGTCTGCAGCGCAAGAGTTAAAGTTCTCCCTTTTTTCCAGTGAAGATATCATAGAGGCAGAAATATCAATAAATGATTTAGAGCCAGGGTTTATTGTAGCAAAAGACGTTTATGGTCTCTCGGGACTCCTTATCATCAAAAAAGATACGATACTTTCAGAAAAAACTATAGATTTATTGAAAAGCGCCTTTAACCATACCACTGTAAAAGGTGCTATATCAGTTTATAAAAAAAGAAAAGGCTTCCAATTAAACTAAAATGCAAAAACTGAGATTTTATACATCAGGGGAGTCTCATGGCAGAGCTTTAGTAGGTATCTTAGAGGGGATTCCTGCAGGTCTTACTTTATCGGTTGAAGATATAAATATAGAACTCAAAAGGAGACAAGGTGGTTACGGGCGTGGCGGAAGGATGAAGATAGAGTCAGATCAGGCTATTATAATCTCTGGTATCAGATGGGGAAAGACTCTTGGTTCTCCTATATCAATTCTTTTAGATAACAAAGACTGGGTTAATTGGGAAAAAGGTATGTCGATTGAAGGTAAACATGTTGGCGCTATTCCTCCAGTCACAAGACCAAGACCTGGTCATGCTGACCTGCCAGGGGTGCTTAAATATGGTCACATTGATGTAAGGAATGTCTTAGAAAGGTCGAGTGCGAGAGAAACCGCTATGCGAGTGGCTTTAGGGGCTATTGCCAAGCGGTTTCTATCTGAGTTTGGTATCAAAGTTGGTAGCTATGTAACACAAATAGGAACTATAAAGATAGATAGTTCTATAGAATCAACAACAGAATTTGAGGAACTTTTCAAAAAAGCAGAAGAATCTCCAGTTAGATGTCCCGATAGTCAGATTACTGAGAAAATTATAGCTCTAATAGATGAGGTTTTAAAAGATGGCGATACCCTTGGTGGAGTTTTTGTTGTCTTTGTGATTGGCGTCCCACCAGGATTAGGAAGCCATATACAGTGGGATAAAAGGCTTGACGGACTTCTTGCTCAGGCAATTATGAGTATACAAGCTATCAAAGGGGTAGAAATAGGCTTAGGATTTCAAATGGCTGATAAGAGAGGGTCTGAAGTGATGGATGAGATTTTTTATAATTCCTCTAAAAGATCCTTTTATAGAAAAACCAACAATGCAGGGGGTATTGAGGGAGGCATGACTAATGCTATGCCCTTAGTTTTAAGGGCTGTTATGAAACCAATACCTACACTGAGGAGACCCCTTAGATCTGTTGATATAGTTACTAAGGAACCACTTGAAGCAATCTACGAACGTTCAGATATCTGTGCAGTCCCTGCTGCTTCAGTAATAGCTGAAGCCATGACATCTCTGGTAATTGCTGATGCTTTCCTTGAAAAATTTGGTGGTGATAACATTGAAGAGGTAAGGAGAAATTTTAACTCTTATATCCAATATCTAAAGGAATACTAGCATTTAAGTAAAGACTCAGAAGATTAAAACTTTTCATGAAGAATATTATGAAGAGGCACTGTTTTTTAAAGGCTTGTATAATTTCGATCTTGTTTGTTTATTTTACATTTGCAGATCTTTCTTCTCTTATAAATAGAGATCTTTTTGCTTATTCATTCGATGAAGTTAATCTACTTTACGCTGGCAGGAAAAGTTTTGAGAATAAAGACTACGATAATGCTATCTATTTTTTGACTAAATCTTTAGAAAAATTTTCCCTTCTTTCTGACTACATTCTATATTGGCGGGCAGAAGCTTACGAAAAAAAGGGGGAATTAAAACTTGCTATTAATGATTTAAGAATTGTAAGAGAAAATTTTATAGATTTCCCCTACATTAAAAATGTTCGCAAAAAGGAAGTGCAATTGAGTCTGACCTTAGAGGAGGTGATCTCCTCTGTCCTTTTGAGGAAATACATTAGCGATTATCCAGAAGACATGGAAATGAAATTTTTGTATGCTAAAAGGCTCAAGACTCAAGGAGAAATAAAAGAAGCAAAAAGGATGTTCAAGGAGGTATTTTTATCTAATTCATCTTATTCAAATCTTGCAAGGGAAGAATTATCAATTGAAGATATAACCCCAGAGGATTTACTGAAAAAGGGTGAAAACCTCAGCAAAGCTTTTAACCATAAAGAAGCAGAGAAATTCTTTAGAGAAGCTTTAAACAGAAAAGATAGCAAAAAAATAAAAGAAGATCTGTTAAAGGGTCTTGCAAATTCTCTTTTTAAACAAAAAAAGTATAGCGAATCGACTGAACTATATAAAAAAATTAAAGATAACTATTGGTATGCAAGGTCTTTGTTGAGATCGGGTGATATAAAAACTTTTGAGTCTGAACTTCCAATGTTAAAAAAGAGCAGCGACCCGAAGATAGGAAAAGTTCTTATCTCTTATGGTAATAGAATGAGAAGAGATGGAGATGTAGTTACAGCCTTAAAAATTTTTAAGGATGTTCTCAATCGCTATCCATCTTTAAAAGAAGAATCTCTATGGGCGATAGGATGGACTTATCATATGAATAGAGATTTTGAGAGAGCTTATGAAATATTCTCACAACTCTATGATACTTTTAAAGATTCAAAATATGCATACTGGCAACTAAGGGCTTATGAATTGAGCTCTAAAGGAGAACCACCCAAGAGACATATAAAAGCTGACTTGGATTCAAGAAATTTTTATTCTCTATTAATGGTTTTGAAAGAAGGTAGAGTTATTAATGGTATAGAAAAAAGGTTATCACTATCGAATCTTACTGACTCTTTAACTATGATGAGAGTAGATTTATTAAAAAGAATCGGCTCAAAAAAAGAGGCTATTCAGGAATTAATTCATTATTCAAAAAGAACTAATGATTTGAATACTAAATTGCTAATCAGCTCCAAATTAAAGGATTTAGAGGGTTTTAAATTTTCCATGAGCATCCTGTCTCGTATCCCTTACAGAGAAGACCTTCATGAACTCTTTTATCCCTTTGCTTATTGGGAAGTGATTCAGGATCTTTCAATGAGATATGATACAGATCCATACATTGTTGTTGCAATTATGAGAGAGGAATCGAGATTTGATGAAGAGGCAAAGTCTATAGCAGGTGCTATAGGACTTATGCAATTGATGCCGCAAACAGCATCGAGATTAAAAAGTGAGCTCCGATTGGGAACTGATTTTTCGAATCTTTATGATCCTAATCTTAATATATTATTAGGTATATACTATTTTAAAAAGCTTATGAATGAGTTTAAATATCTACCCATCGCTGTTGCTGCCTACAACGCAGGTGAGCACGCTGTTAGAGAGTGGTTGAGAAACTCTAATTATAAAGCCATCGACGAATTTATAGAAGATATACCTTATGAGGAGACACGCAACTATGTAATGAGAGTTCTTGTTAGTTATGTTCAATACTATCGTTTCAATGCAAAGTTTGTGAATTCATCTTCTCTTAGAGATACTATTATGCCAGTTATTGACTTTTCTAAGGCAAGGTTTGCTGATAGAATGTAAGAACTCACTTTATTGTTCTTTAAATAGGGTATTTTTTCGACTATTTCGACTATATTATGTATAATTCTTAAATGATGCCGGTTTTGAGATAATCTTTATAGTTTTTCTGATTGTAGTGAGATCATTTTCGTTAAGGAATGCTTTTATAAATAAGAGCTATCAAGCAGAAATAGAGATATAATTTATTAAACATGCCTCTAAACGTAATTTAAGACGCAACAAACTTTTCAAATATTTGACTTAATGCAATTTAAACTTTCAAAATTAACATTAGATGGACTAATAGTAGAGAATTTAATAGAATAGAATAGAATAGAATAAAACAGTATATTATTAAATTAGTGTCTATTAAAATAGAGGAATCAATGTTGGCTTTCTAATTCTTGTTCTTTTGAGAGTAAGCATTATCTGGGCAGAATGGATCATCCATTTACCCAAAAATTAAAATCCTAGCGAGAAAAAGCTGGGATTAGATTTGCTAAATTTAGTCCTCTTAAAATTTGTATCTGAGATATCCAGTGCCATTAATGATTAATAATACTGCTTTAACCCCTGAAGTTATATCCTTGGGCAGTTGCAGCTATGTAGTCAAGCACTATTGCTTGACTACAGTCTACCTTCAATATCTTATAATAGGAAAGCTATGGTTTTTTGGATTTCTTTTCTGAATCTTCAATTATTTTTAGAATTTTGAATATAATAATCACTAACAAATATCCATATCGTTGGATTTTAAGTAAAATTGTAAAAGGAGTTTATATTATGGTAATGAGTAAGAAGAAAAACTTTTCATTGTTTTTTATAGTGATTTATTTAACTGGACTTTTCTTTTTCCCAAAAATAGCAAGCTCATACACTTTAGATCAGATTCGTAAAGAGGTTAATAGCAAGGATTGGCAAGTTAGACTTGCTGGGGTAGAGAAAGCAGGGAAGATCAACAATCCGAAATCGACTGAAATTCTTCTTGAAGTAGCAGGTGCAAAAGGTGAGTATTGGCCTGTAAAGATAAGGGCTATCGAATTACTTGGGGAAAGATCCGATCCAGTAGCTATACCAGTTTTATTAGATATCTATAATGATATCTTTTTGCATAGCGAGTGCCCATCGATAAAATCCTATACTGCTAAAGCATTAGGCAACTTTAGGGAGAATGAGAATGTTGTTAATGCTTTAATAGAAGGTCTTAATGATTCAGAGCTTCTGATCAGAGAATCCTCAATAATTTCCTTAGGTAAAATTGGCAATCCTAAAGCTATAGAGCCATTAGCAAGGGTACTGAATGATAAAAGTTTTGCTATAAGATTTGCTGCCTTAAAAGCGTTGATTGATATAGGAGACATGAGGGCAATACCCTATATTAGTCAAATTGCTGAAAAGGACGAAGATAGTATAATGAAGGAGCTCGCTAAATCAGCTCTCTTGAAGTTTAGATAATCTTTCTTAATTTGTCTTTCCTTTGAATAATTTTAGTAAGGAGATAAAATCGTGATAAAAAAGATTGTTTTGGCCTATTCAGGAGGACTAGATACCTCTGTTATATTAAAATGGCTTATTGAGACTTATGATTCAGAAGTTATAGCCTTTTGTGCTGATCTTGGGCAGGGAGAAGATCTCGATATGATAAGGCAAAAGGCTTTAGATACCGGAGCTTCAAAAGTCTATATTGAAGATGTTAGGGAAGAATTCGTAAATGATTATATTTTCCCTATGCTTAGAGCAAATGCCGTTTATGAAGGTGCCTATCTTCTTGGCACATCAATTGCTCGCCCACTGATTGCAAAAAAGCAGATAGAAATAGCTATAAAAGAGGGTGCCGATGCTGTTGCCCATGGTGCAACAGGCAAAGGTAATGATCAGGTTAGGTTTGAGCTCACCTATTATGCTCTTAAACCAGATATCAAAGTTATAAGTCCTTGGCGTCAGTGGGGCTTTAATTCCAGAAGTTCCCTGATAGAATATGCAAAAAAACACGGTATACCAGTTCCTGTTACAGTTGACAAACCTTTTAGCGTTGATCGCAATATTTTCCATATAAGTTACGAGGGGGGAATTCTTGAAGATATATGGGCTGAACCACCAGCAGATATGTTTACTATCACAACTGCTCCAGAGAGTGCACCTGATAAGCCCACTTGTATAGAAATAACTTATAGTAATGGTAATCCTGTGGCTTTAAATGGTGTAGAACTAAAACCTGTTGAATTGTTGGAGAGTTTGAATGAGATTGCTGGTATAAATGGTGTAGGGAGAGTGGATATTGTAGAAAATAGATATGTTGGCATAAAATCAAGAGGTGTTTATGAGACTCCAGGAGGAACGGTTTTGCATTTGGCTCATAGAGCTATTGAGTCTATCACCTTAGATAGGGAAGTTTTGCACTTAAGAGACTCATTAATTCCTAAATATGCAGAGCTTATATATTATGGTTATTGGTTCTCACCAGAAAGAGAGATGTTACAGAAGGCTTTCGATCATATCCAGAAAGATGTTAATGGAAAGGTTAAACTTAAACTTTACAAGGGCAACTGTATAGTAATTGGAAGAAAATCGCCAAATTCTCTCTATAATCCTCAATTGGCAACCTTTGAATCAGATAGTCTTTTTAATCAAAAAGACGCTGAGGGTTTTATAAAATTGAATGCATTAAGACTGAAAACGAGAAGGTTGTCCATGTTGTAGAATCTATCCCCATGACAATCTATGAGAGAGATATCTCAGAAATAAGGTTTTGGATAGCTCTGAATTTTGTGAAAGATATCGGACCCGTTTCTTTTAGACGTCTTTTGGCTGTATTTCAGACTCCTGAAAAAGTTTTCAAAGCAACTTTATCGGAATTAAATGAGGTTTTAAACCTTAAAAATTCTCAAGCTAAGAATATCGTGGAGTTTAACGAATGGGATAGAGTTGAAAAGGAATTAGAGAAAATAAAAAATCAAAAAGTAAGAGTCATAACTTATAATGATGAAGCATATCCCGACCTTCTTAGACAGATAGATTCTCCACCCCTTTTGCTATATATGCGTGGAAATTTGCTACCAAAGGATAAATATGCATTGGCTATAATTGGTTCAAGGAAAATGACAGAATATGGTAGAAAAATTGCAATGAAAATATCATCTGAGTTAGCAAGTTATGGTTTCACCATTGTAAGTGGTATGGCTACAGGTATAGATACTGTATCTCACAAAGGTGCTTTATCTGTTGGGGGTAGAAGCATAGCAGTATTAGGCTCTGGAGTTGACAGACCCTATCCATATCAGAATATAGAACTTTTTAAAGAACTATCCAAATCAGGATGTGTGTTGAGTGAATTCCCCATGGGAACCCACCCCAATAAGGAGAACTTTCCCAGAAGAAATAGAATTATAAGCGGTTTGTCATTAGGGGTAGTCATTGTTGAAGCTACCAAAGATAGTGGTTCTCTGATAACTGCTAAATATGCTCTTGAACAAAATAGAGAGGTTTTTGCCGTTCCAGGTAACATTACCTCTCCTAATTCTCTGGGAACAAACGACTTGATCAAAAAAGGTGCTAAACTCGTTCAGAGCGCTCAAGATATTTTAGATGAAATACGTTCTCATTTAACAGGTCTTGAATTGTATAATTTTAGACCTTTAGCAAAAGGGTTTAGAGAAGATGCTACAACGATAGATTTAGATGAAGACGAAAAGAGGGTTTTGAATGCTATTGGTAGTAATCTTGTTCATATTGATACTCTCTCAAGAGAGCTTATGCTTGCACCCAACAAATTATTAGCAATTTTGCTCAATCTTGAAATTAAAGGTCTTGTTAAACAGGTAGAGGGTAAAAAATTTTGTATAATATAAAGTTTTAACTTAAAATTTATGGAAAACTGAGGTGAGCTTTGGCAAAAAGGTTAATAGACATACTGAGGGTCTTTGCAAGAGAACTCTTAGAGCATGGATATGATGTTGACTATGCTTTAAAAGAGATGAACGTTATCGATTTGGACTTTTTAGCATTGACGGAAGAACTTCGTGAGCTCGAACTAAAAAATGCGATAGATGGGCTTGAACTTGATACCATAAGGGTCATTCTCGCTTATATTCTTATAAATGATACAGATCTTGATATAGATATGATTTATTCTTTTGTTTTTTGTGGTGGTAAACGGATTATATGGAATTAGGAGGAAAAGATTGAAGTCTCTCGTAATAGTTGAATCACCTGCTAAGGCAAGAACACTCAATAAGATACTAGGTAAAAATTTTAACATAAAAGCTTCAATTGGTCATGTAAAGGATTTACCACTCAATGATTTAGGAGTCGATATAAATAATAATTTTAAGCCCCGTTATCAGACTATATCTGGTAAAGAAAAGATTATTAGAGAGTTAAAAAAGGAAGCAAAAAATGCTGATTCTATCTATCTTGCTACAGATCCAGATAGAGAAGGAGAGGCAATAGCATATCATATTGCAGAAGAGATAAAAAAACAGGTAAAGTCTAAACCAGTCTATAGAATAGCTTTCCATGAAATAACTAAAAAAGCTGTAGAAGAAGCTATTCAGAATCCTGGCTCAGTTAACCTTGACAAAGTATTTGCTCAACAGGCTCGTAGAATCCTCGATAGACTTGTAGGGTATAATTTAAGCCCCTTTCTATGGAAAAAGGTAAAAAAAGGACTCAGTGCCGGTAGAGTCCAATCCGTTGCCCTAAGACTCATTGTTGAAAGGGAAAGGGAGATTAAAAAGTTTATAAAAGAGGAATATTGGACCATCGAAGCTCTTTTCCAGCGCTCTTCAGTGACCGATAGCGCAACTTCCCCTTCACAATTTAAGGCAAGGCTTTATAAATTTCGTGATTCATTAATTGTCGATCGTAATAAGAAAGGAAAGGAGAGATTCTTAATAAGAGATGAAAAAGAAGCCAATGAAATTCTAACTCTACTAAAAGATAAAGAGTATAGAATTGTTAAAGTTGAGACAAAGCAAAAAAAGAAATATCCTTCACCACCCTTTATAACAAGTACTTTACAACAGGAAGCAGCAAGAAGATTCAAGTATTCTGCTATGAAAACCATGAAGATAGCTCAAGAACTTTATGAGGGGATTGAATTAGGGAGCGAGGGTTCCTTTGGTCTTATAACCTATATGAGGACAGATTCAGTCAATGTAGCTCAAGAAGCTCAAAAGTGGGCAAGGGATTATATAAAGCTGGAATTTGGTAAGGAATACGTTCCTGATAAATTACCTCAATACAAAAATAAAAAGACCTCGCAAGAAGCTCATGAAGCAATAAGACCGACTTATTCTGACAAGTCACCTGATAAAGTCAAACCCTATTTAACAAAGGAGCAATATAACATATATAGTTTGATATGGAACAGGTTTATTGCTAGCCAAATGTCTCCTGCTCAGCTGGAACAGACTGTTTTTATAATAGAACCCTTTGATTCCGCTTTGGATTTGAAGGGTACCGAATTTAGAGCATCAGGAACAGTAATTAGATTTCATGGTTTTATGAGCCTTTATAAAGAAGCAAATGATGAGATCAGCGAAGAAGATGAAGGAATTCTGCCTTTACTGCAAGAAAATTCTTTGTTAAAGCTATTAAGTATTGAGCCGATCCAGCATTTTACCCAACCTCCACCGAGATACTCGGAAGCTACCCTTGTTAAAGTATTAGAGGAGAAGGGGATAGGCAGACCAAGTACATATGCAACTATTTTAGCAACTATTCAGGATAGGAAATATGTTAAAAAGGAGGAAGGTAAGTTTGTCCCTACTGAACTCGGTATGATAGTTAGCGATTTGTTAGTGTCAAAATTTCCTGATCTAATGGACGTGAGTTTTACTGCAAGAATGGAAGATAATCTCGATGAAATAGAGAATTCCAAACTGAATTGGGTAGAGGTAGTAAGAGATTTTTATATACCCTTTCAACAGGAGCTTGAGAAAGCTATAAAAGATACAGACAAAGTAAAGCCGGTTGATATACCTACAGATTTAATTTGTGAAAAATGTGGACAAAAGATAGTTAGTAGGTGGGGGAAGCATGGGAGGTTTTTTGCTTGTTCTGGATATCCTAAGTGTAAAAATACAAAACAGATAAATGATTTTATTGGAGCTAATGATAAAGAACCTGAAATAGCTAACGAAGATTGTGAAAAATGTGGCAAAACAATGATAGTTAAAAATGGTAAGTTTGGTAAGTTCCTTGCTTGTTCAGGATATCCTGACTGTAAAAATACTAAACCCTTTCCCTTGGGTATTCAATGTCCTGTAGATGGTGGAGACATTTTGGAACGGAAAACAAAGAGGGGAAAGCTTTTTTGGAGTTGTAGTAATTATCCTAAATGTACCTTTGCTACATGGTATAGACCTATATCTCAAAGCTGCCCTGAGTGTGAAAAGGGGCTAATATGTGAGAAAGTTGATAAGTCAGGTAAAACGGTCCATTTTTGCATCTCAAAGGATTGTAACTATTCAGAAGAAGTTGGATTTGTCAGGTCAGTAGCTGAAGAAGAATGAATATATTAAAAAATTTGCAAACAGACTCAGAAGAGTTTTCACGAAAAGCTTATCTACCCTTTTGATTTAAATTATCCATAGGTCTTAGAGAATCTCTTGATCTTTTTATAATCATAGGGAGTTTTAAATTGATTCAGAGTATGACAGGTTTTGGTTCTACCGAAGGAAATGGATTCAGAGTAGAGATTCGTTCCCTTAACCATCGTCATCTGGAGATATCATTAAAGTTACCTCCTTTGCTTTTTAAGCATGATATGGTTTTAAGACAGCTGATAAAGAAAAGGTTTTTACGGGGTAAGTTTGATATTAACATTATTTTTACCTCAGATGAGAAGTATAGAGTAAAGATAAATCCTCATCTTGCTAAATTAGTATATGAGATCCTTGAAAACCTTAAGACAGAGTTATCACTTAAAGATCCTGTTTCTCTTACTCATATATTAACTTTTAAGGAAATTTTATTAAGCGAGGACATAGATTTTAATCTTGAAGAACTATTTAATACTGTTGAGGAGGCTATTTGCAGAGTCTATGAGATGAGGGTTAAGGAAGCAGAAGAGATTATAAACGATATTATGATTATTTTGAATACTTTGAAGGTCTCCAGGGATCAGATAGAAAGCCAATTTAAAAATTCAATTAAAGAACATAGAGATAATCTTATTAAAAAGATAAACGAATTAATTACCACCCTACCTGTCGATGAAAACAGACTCTCTCAAGAGATAGCCTTTATTGCTCAAAGAAGCGATATAAACGAAGAGCTTATAAGGTTAAAGAGTCATTTAGAGAAGATAGAAAAGATCTTCCTTAAAAAAGATGATGAAGAATTGGTGGGAAAGAAACTTGACTTTTTATCACAGGAAATATTGAGAGAGCTCAATACCATAGCCTCAAAGACCGACCTTATTGATATTGTGTACTTGGTCATAAAGATGAAGCTCGAAGTTGAAAAATTAAGGGAACATGCCCAGAATTTACAATGAGGTAATTATTTGAGGATAGGATTTATAAATATAGGTTTTGGAAACATTATCTCAGCTGGAAGGATTATTGCTATCCTTAATCCAGGATCCCGAGCCTTAAAAAGACTGAGAGATGAAGCTAAGGATAGAGGTAAACTAATAGATGCAACTGGAGGAAAAAAAGTACGTTCTATTATAATAACAGATAGTGATCATGTCGTTTTATCGGCCATTCAAGTTGATACTTTATTAAATCGTTTGGAGAGTTTAGTTAAAGAGGGTCTTTAGAAAGTTTAACCATGTAATTTTTTATTAATGAGAGAGTATATAAGAAGGAGAAAAGGTATAATCTTTATAATATCGGCGCCTTCAGGTGCAGGCAAGACTACTTTATGCCATAAACTCCTCAATAGTTGTGAAGGGCTCAAAATATCTGTTTCCTACACTACAAGGCAACCTCGGGGTAGTGAAGTCGATGGAATTGACTATTTTTTTGTGACCTGGGATGAATTTCTGAGGATGATTGAAACTAATGTTTTTTTAGAATGGGCATTGGTTCATGGGAATCTATATGGGACTGCAAGGGATATAATAGATAATTATATTCTTCAAGGCTTTGATGTCTTACTCGATATTGATGTGCAGGGTGGAAGAATTATAAAAGATAAAATACCCGAGGCAGTGACAATATTTATACTACCACCAAGCCTAAAAACCTTAGAAGAAAGACTTAGAAACAGAATGACTGATTGTGAGGAAGATATTTCTAAAAGACTCATCAGAGCAAAAGAAGAAATAAAGGAATATAGTTATTATGATTATGTTGTCGTAAATGATATTCTATCAGACTCTTTGTTACAATTGAGATCGATAATTTGTGCAGAGCGTCTAAAGGTAATTAGAGCTGATCATGAATGGATAAAAAAAAATTTTATAGCATAGGAGGAACTTGAAAAATGGATATAATATCTCTCCCTATAGTTTTTGATAGGAAGAAGATTGATAGCAGATTTAGGCTTGTAGCTATTGCTACACAAAGGGCAATAGAGCTTTCAAAGGGATCTAATTTAAAGATACAGAGTAAGTACAAAAAGATTACCACTAATGCTATTATAGAATCTTTAACTGGCAAGATTGAGTTTTTAACAGGTGAAGAGGCAAGAGTTGCTTTACAAAATGCCGAAAAACTGGATTATAGAAAATGGGTAACTGAGAAGAAGAAGCCATTAGCTGATATAACTGAGATCGAGAAGGACTTAAAGCTCTATCTTTTAGAGCATGAAAGGGAAGCTCAGGAAGAGGTGCTCAATATGTTTGGGACAATTAATGAGTTATCGACTCTAAAGGATTTAGACAACTCTGAAGGACAAATCTCAGAAGAAGATTTATAAAATTTATAAAAATAATGAAAGGCAAGTCTATACTCTTTGGTTTAACTGGAAGTATAGCTCTTTATAAATCAATAGACATTATTAGGACGCTTATGCAAGAAGGAGCTTCTGTTGATGTGATTATGACAGAAGCGTCCTGCAAGTTTGTTACTCCTCTCTGTATTGAATCTGCTACTGGCTGTAAAGTTTATTTTGATATGTTTAGAGATGCCTTTTCTCATATAGAGCTTGCTCGTAAAGCGGAAATATTTGTTATAGCTCCTGCTACAGCTAATATTATCAATAAATATGCAAGTGGAATAGCTGATGATCTTCTAAGCACTGCTCTTCTTGTTTATAAGGGCCCTGTTTTACTTGCGCCAGCTATGAACTGGAGAATGTATGAAAACCCTGTTACTCAGAAAAATCTCGAATATTTGAGAACCTTGGGGATTAAAATAGTAGGTCCCGAATTAGGCATGCTTGCCTGTGGGGAAGAAGGTTTAGGGAGAATGTCGGAGCCGAATAAAATATTGGAGTCTATTATTTCTGCTTTAACCCCAAAGGATATGTTAAATGAGAGAGTTTTAGTTACAGCAGGACCAACAAGAGAATATATTGATCCTGTGAGATTCATTTCTAATAGATCATCGGGCAAAATGGGTTTTGCTATTGCTAAGGTTGCTTCAAGACGGGGAGCAGAAGTTTTATTGGTGAGTGGTCCTACTTCCTTAGAGATTGATAATGGTAATATCAGATTGATAAAAGTTAATTCTTCCGATGAAATGTATGATGCAGTGATGTCTAATATATCTACTGTCACAATGCTAATAATGTCAGCTGCCGTGGCAGACTTTAAACCTGCTAATTTTTATAGCGAAAAGGTTCAGAAGGTTGAGAGACTCATTTTAGAATTAAATCAAACCAAAGATATATTGTATGAGGTAGGGCATTTACCTAATAGACCTTTCCTGATAGGTTTCTCTGCTGAGACAGGTTATAAAATTGATAAAGCTAAGGAGAAGCTTTTCAAGAAAAATTTAGACATGATCGTTTTTAATGACATTACAAAAAGAGGTTCTGGTTTTGATGTCGACACCAATGAAGTTGTAATAATAGATAGAATTGAGCAAAAAGAATTACCCCTCATGAAGAAAGAAGATGTCGCGATGGAAATACTAAACAGAGCCTTAGAACTAAAAAGACTCTTGCACTAACTCTTTGTATATTTTTATTCCCTCTCCCTTTCTGAGAAATCTGCAGGTTTGATGCCCCAAATTTTTTCAGCATATTCCCTTACAACTCTATCGGAAGAAAACCTGGATGAACGTGCAACATTTAAGATAGCCATTTTCGCCCATTTAAATTCGTCATTATAGGCTTTCGAGACCCTTTCCTGACAACTTATATATGAACTATAATCAGCAAGAACAAAGAACCTGTCATTTTCAAGTAAAGTTTTAACTATAGGTATAAAAAGAGATGGATTTTCAGGGCTAAAGTGTCCCTCTAATAGTTGGTTTAGAACCTGTCTTAATTCTGGTTCTTCTTCGTAATATTTATAGGGATTGTAATTACTCCTCATTTCAAAAATCTCATCGGCAGTATAACCAAAGTGGAAAAAATTCTCTTCTCCTACTTCTTGCCTGATTTCAATATTTGCACCATCTAAAGTGCCTATAGTTAAGGCTCCATTTATCATAAATTTCATATTGCCGGTGCCTGATGCCTCAAATCCTGCAGTAGAAATTTGCTCAGAGAGTTCTGCTGCAGGTATAATTTTTTGAGCTAAGGATACACCATAATTAGGGATAAAAATAACCTGCAATTTATCTTTGACTCCTGTATTAGAATCAATAGTCTCAATGACAGAATGAATAAGTTTAATTATAAGTTTACAGATATAATACCCAGGTGCTGACTTCCCAGCAAAGAGTACTGTTCTTGGGGCAAAGTTTTCTCTGATTCTGCCCTCTCGTATCCTATTGTATAAAGTTATTACATGTAGAATATTTAGAAGCTGACGCTTATATTCATGAAATCTTTTAATCTGACAATCGAGCATGAAATGAGGTCTGAAGGAGATTCCATTCGTTAAATAAAGAAATTTGGCAAGAGATTCCTTGTTAGATTTTTTTACAGCTATGAATTTTTTACAAAATTCTTTGTCCTCTATAAAAGATTCTAATTTTCTAATCTGCTCAAAATCTTTTTTCCACGACTCACCTATTGCTTCGGAAATAAGGGCTGATAAAGCTGGATTCGATTCTATTAGCCAACGCCTGTGAGTTATCCCGTTGGTAATACTCATAAATTTTTCAGGGTATAATTTATAAAAATCTGGGAAAATCTTATTCTTAATAATCTCAGAATGCAATTCAGAGACCCCATTTATTTTATGACTCCCTACAATGGCAAGTCGAGCCATGTTAATATGCTGTTCACCCTCTCCTGTAATTATTGCTACCTTTGGAATCATGTTTGAGTCAGGAAACTTTTCTTTTACTTCTATTAAAAATCTTCGATCAATCTCACGAATTATCTGAAGATGCCTTGGAAGTAAATATGCAAAGAGTCCCTCTGACCATACTTCAAGAGCTTCAGGTAAAACAGTATGGTTAGTATAGGAGAAGACTTTTTGAGTAATCTCCCAGGAAGTTTCCCAGGGCATTCCTTCTTCATCAACTAAGATCCTCATTAGTTCTGCTATTGCTATGGAGGGATGAGTGTCGTTCAACTGAATAGCGACTTTATCGGAGAATTCGTGAAAGGTTCTATTAAATTTTTTATACCTTCTTACAATATCTTTTAAAGTAGCTGATACGAAAAAGTATTGTTGTTTCAGACGCAACTCCTTCCCTGCTAAAGACTGATCATCTGGGTATAATACTTTTGATATAGTCTCGCTGTAGTTTTTATTCTCCATAGCTTTGACATAGTCGCCGTTATTGAAGTATTCGAGGTCAAATTCTCTGCTAGATTTTGCCGCCCATAGTCTCAGGGTATTTACAGTTTTATTTCTATAACCAGGGACAGGATAATCATAAGCCATTGCCATTACTTCGTCAGCATCCTTCCACACCATATGCATTCTACTACCACAGGTGACCGTTTCCACCCAACCATGAAAATAGATAGGATATAGGACTTCTGGGCGTGGAAATTCCCATGGATTGCCATATCTAAGCCAATTATCAGGTGTTTCTATTTGATAACCATTTTTAATTTTTTGGGTAAAGATACCATATTCATATCTGATTCCATAGCCATAGGCAGGATATTGAAGGGTAGCAAGGGAATCTAAAAAGCAAGCAGCCAGTCTTCCTAAACCTCCGTTTCCTAATCCTGCATCCCATTCAAGTTCCAGTAAATCCTCATAGGTTAAACCAAAACATGAAACAGTTTTGTTGTACTCCTCTGTCAAGCCTAAGTTGTTAATATAACTATCAAGTAACCTTCCTAATAGAAATTCAAGAGATAAATAATATACCCTTTTCGCATTAATTTCATAATAATATTGCTGAGTTCTCATCCAGTTCTGGACAAGATGATCCCTAACAGAAAGAACAATAGCATGAAATTTATCCCTCTCAGTTGCAGAATATATATCCTTTGCAAGGGAATAAGTTAGATGCTCTATCATTGACTCATAACAACTTCTTCCTGAGGTTGCCATCTTCTTACCTCCAGATTTTATTAATTAAT
>FMJZ01040936.1_pt1 | contig 19080 bp, 13 predicted proteins | sample 1987881 | NCBI WGS metagenome assembly FMJZ01 (sample SAMEA4378227, study PRJEB15110) | soil metagenome | biome: soil; feature: Field; material: Soil | place: India | collected 2015-03-11 | depth 0 m
GCTGGTCAAAAGGATTGATATTATTTATCACTCCAAGTGTAGCAACTACATATTCGTAGAGCATAATCAGATATCCTAAACTAAATTCGTCGAGAAAATCAACCGTTATCTTCATAGATACTCTGTTTGCTTTTTTGAGAGCTACCTCTGTTGCCTGAAGTTCTACATTCAACAATCTACTCAAGTCAACCCCTGTCAGGTATTTATAATTTTCATACCAGTCGCCATTTAGCTCCTGATTGAAGTCATGCTTATCTATCTGAATAAAGGTGATCAATTTGTCGAATGGTCCCTCTTTGTATAATTGTAGTTGAGAATGCTGATCTATAGAGCCTATGGCAGACACAGGGGTGGAACCAAAGAACAACTCTTTTCCATCCAAAGCATACTTCTTACCTAAGCTTTCACCCCACAATTGAGCAAACCATTCAGCAAAGCTTTTGAGCCTCGATGTATAAGGCATCAACACATTTATATTCTTCTTTCTTTCCAAAAAAGCGTTGTATATGGCAGTCATCTTTATATACAGATTCTTACCGTTGTGAATAAAATACTTACCACCTGCTTTCAATTGTTCGATATCGATACCCAAAAGGGCAAGGGGCAAAAGCCCCACAGGGGAGAGAACGGAAAATCTACCACCAACATTTTCAGGTATTTCAAAGGCTTTTAAACCAAACCTATTTACTATATTTCTCAGATCACCTTTCTTTGGGTCCGTAATGGCAATGAGATGTTCCTTTAGGTTAATGCTGTGTTTTTTAAGCCAATCAAAAACGATGAGGAAGTTTGCCGCCGTCTCAACGGTGCTACCCGATTTACTTATCACGAGTACAATAGTCTTTTCTGGATTACAATGCTCTAATATCCAATAAACTTTAAACGGATCCACATTATCCATCACCCAACACCTTGGGAAATACCCTCTTTTATCGTGGGATAAACTATTATAATAAAAGGGTAATAGAGCGTTTGCCACAGCCTCAAACCCCAGAGATGAACCACCGATCCCTAAAAGGATCATATCATCGAATTTGCCCTGTACAGATTTTGCATATTGAAATATATCATCACTATCAGCATCCACAAGTTTTGGAAACCCCACCTCACCCGATTCCACCATCCTGTTTAGATCGCTAAGCCCCTGATCGGCAAGTTCGATATGTTTTAAAAGTTCTTCATTACTCAACCCATCAAACAACTGCTCCTTCATCACAAAATTATAATCCAAAGAAACCTTTCTCATCATTACCTCCAAATTTATCTTCCCCATACTTTATATTTTACCAGAACTTTTCTATTTTCTCAGCCCCATTTAATACTTCCAAAAAATATTTCCCGTAATTTTTTGAATAGATCCTTCCATCCATTATGATCCAATACCCCGAGTCTGTTTCGTTTCTGATGAGTCTACCCACTGCTTGTTTGAAGAATATTACAGCTCTCGGAAGATAATAATTTAAAAACGCATTTCCGTACTTCTCTTCATAATAGTCAAATTTTGCCTTTACATAGAGATCCGAGACATTCTCAAAAGGTAATTTATCGATAATTAGATACTTTATCCCTTTACCCCCAAAATCGATACCCTCTCTAAGTATTGAACAACCCAAGATTATCGTATGCTCATCTATCTCTATGTTCTGCAGATCATCCGTTTGAAAAAAGATCCTTTTATAGGGCAACTCTCTCATTAAATATTCACCAACTTTGTTCATGTGATAGAGACTATTAAATATCACGAGAGATGCACCTTCTTGGCAAGAAAAAAAATCAAGATAGAAGGCCTTTTTGGTTTCTAAATCATCTGTATAGTCATCGTGAATATATACCTTCCCCTGCGAAATCATATTTTCAGGTGGGTTGAGTTTTATCAACTCAACATTACCTTCAAGACCCAATTCATTAACAACATAATCAAATGACCCATTAAAGGTAATTGTAGCACTTATCAATATACTGCTCAAACAGCTTTTAAAAAGAGCATCGGCAAAATAATCACCAGAACTAACAGGTACATTTTTTAGTGAAAAATAATCCCCGTTTACATCCATCAGTTTTATACCATCATTTTTGAAAACCTTTGATAAGGTATCTTTATATTTCTCAAAAATTTCATATTCCTCATCAGATATACGATCAGATAAAACTTTGTCTAATTCATAAACGATATCATTACATTCACTTTGTATCTCATCAGAAATGATCATTTTACCTTTGAATTTATCGTTTAACCCTCTTAATCTGCCTGAAAAATATTTGAAATATTTATCTCCTAAATATTGTCTATTCTCCTTTAAAAAATTAGTTATCGAATAAATACTTATCTCCTCTCCTAAATAGGAAGGGAAGATATCAACTATTGAATGAGCTTCATCGAAAACTATATGTTCAGCAAAATCGAAATTGTAATTACCATCAAACTTTACCCTCATTGCCAAGTCTGCAAGAAGCATGTGATGGTTTGTGATAACTATATCGGAACTGTTTGCTAAGTCTTTGGCATTGTAAAACGAACATTGAAAATAGTAAGGGCATTTTCCACCAACACATTGATAACTATCGGCAGTTATCTTATTCATCACATCACTATCAAATGGTAAACCAACAACCTCAACGATCTTCTCATCAATTATCCTACTTGCCCATTCCACAACATCGGGATAGATATCAGCATACGGTACTATATGTTTAGAATATCTATAGTGACAAAAATAATTCTTCCTTCCCAATAATTTTGCAATTTTCAATTCTTTATTAAAAATTTCTTGGGCTATAGGAATATCCTTTAAAATAATCTGATTCATCAGTTGTTTTGTTTTTGTGCTAATAATGGTTCTCCTACCCAATTCGAAAATAGGGATAAGGTAAGATATAGTTTTTCCATACCCTGTAGGCGCTTCAGCTATCACTGATTTATAATTATTGAGAAATGTAAATAATTGAGAGGAAAAATCTGCCTGATGTTTTCTAAATTTATAATTTTTTATTATTTTAGGGAGATACTCCTCTTCATAAAAGTATTTTTCTATATTCATCCACTATCCAGTAATTTTTGCCTGCCTTTTAAAGAGATCTACATCCAACGAAAAGCTCTCTGCTACCTCATAAGAGATCATATTTTTCATAAAAAGTTCTGCCATCTGAATCTCAAAAGGCAGATACTCCCCAGTACCCCTCATCTGGGTATGGATGAGATTGAAGGCGTTGTCCCTTATCACCTTTTTCATCTTAAAATTGTTCATACAGTACTCATAAATAAAATACTTATCAACACCATTTTTGCTCGGTACTAATCTAAAGTTCATGAAAAAGTTAACATTATCTGCCAATCTATTCAAGTGGTACTTGTATGATGATTCTGATTCCATATAAAGCAAACTTTCAACCGATGATGGAATACTATTGGATTCCACAGATACATAAGCTGGTCTTCCAGCCTCAACAAATTTATAAATATTATTGAGCATTTGAGCCGTTTCAATATTATCCACAAAAAGCATATTTGGATCAAAATCGTTTAACAGTTCATTGAAATACTGCTTATCTTTTATCGATGATTTCTCCACCTGAATAATGTTCGACCTATTGTTCCTCAATGCGTCATTAAATCTCTCCACCACATATAAGATGTTATAGTTTCTTGTAGAATTGAAGTAATCGATAATAGAAGAAACAAAGGATGATTTTCCATGTCCAAATGGAGCAATTAGAAATATTATCCCCTTTGCTGGTTCAAAAATGTACTTGAATACATCCTTACTCAACTTGAAATTAACTATATTTATCAATGAAGATGAATGGTTTATCACAAGGATGAAAAATGTATTCCTCTCCTTGTAAAAATTGATCGTAAATCTCTTGGATGAAATGACCCTCTTGACACTAACAAATCCGTTTGTGATCAATATCTTTCTATCATTCTCATCACATATCTCTTTTATAATATTTAAAATCTGGTTCTTAGTAAAGGGATCGTAAGGTATCTTTTCAACAATATTGACTTTTTTGATAAAGGGAGGAGAATTTTCCTTGATGAAAATACGCTCTATCTTATTATCGTAGTTTAAAATAGTTGATACCAACGTGTCAAAATCTTTGCCCCCTTGAATTATAGATTCAAGGGACTTAAATACATAGTCCTTTGATCCATAGGGTAATTTTTCCAGATCGTCCAGCATCCTCTCTATCGACAACTCCGATAATAAAACAGGTACTATCGTTTTCCCTAAGTTGAAGGCGATCTCATCTATATCCTTCAAGAGAGCAACATCGTTGATACCTAAAAAAACCTTTTTATCTTCCATCTTTAAGGGCACTACCCTGTATTTCTTCAATATCTCAAAATTGAATTCCTTTTGTAATGATACAGGTATGGTGATCTCTTTTAGATTGAGATATTGAAGACCGTACTGCTCTGCCACTATATTCAGCAGTTGTTCAGTGGTTAAAAATCCAGATTTTACAACAAGATCACCCAACCTCTCCCTTGTGATCTGCTGTTTTGCCAAAAGTTGATCAAGATCATCCTTGGTTAAGATCTTTTTTTCTACAAGGATTTCGCCAAGCTTTTTCATATTTGGCTCCTGATGGTTTATACTTAATTATACGAAATAAAAAGTTTTTTTCAATTTAATCTGATACCTTTAGTCGATGACCCGTTTTAAGATATCGCAGTAAGCATCTATTCTTCTATCCCTGAAAAATGGCCATATCCTTCTGACCTTTTCTATCCTTGAAAAGGATATATCCACATAGGCATTCTCCTCATTAGTATTACAAGCACAACTAAGGATTTCACCCTGTGGTCCTGCCACAAAACTATTCCCCCAAAATTCGATCCCACTTTTTTCGTTACAAGGGTCCTGCTCAAACCCTACCCTATTTACAGACACAACAAACACTCCATTTGCAATGGCATGAGCCCTTTGGGATATTATCCATGCTTGTAGTTGTCTCTGTTTCTCATCTTCAGGGTCATTTGGATCCCAACCGATTGCCGTAGGGTAAATGAGGATTTCAGCCCCAGCCATTGCCATCAATCTTGCCGCCTCGGGATACCATTGGTCCCAACAAACGAGCACCCCTAACTTTCCAACAGATGTTTCTATGGGTTTAAAACCGATATCCCCCGGAGTGAAGTAAAACTTTTCATAAAATCCAGGATCATCCGGAATATGCATCTTTCTGTATATCCCAGCAATACTTCCATCTTTTTCAAACACCACAGCGGTATTGTGATACACTCCTGGCATCCTTTTTTCGAACAAAGATGTGACAAGGACAATCTCCAACTCTTTTGCCAATTTAGAAAAATATTCTGTGGATGGACCAGGAATTGGCTCTGCCAAATCGAAATAATCTACAGACTCCCGCTGACAAAAATAAAGCGTATTATGCAACTCCTGTAAAACTATCAATTGCACTTCTCTCTTTGCAAGGAATCTGATATTTTCGGTAAGTTTCTGGATATTCAATTCTCTATCACTGCTATTGGCTTGCTGAACAAAACCTACCCTTATTACTCTACCCATCTAACACCCCTTCGGGATACTGCATCGTCACGCAATGTAGTGATCCATGCTGTCTTATTAAAATAGAACAATCTATAGGAACGATCTCTCTATTTTTAAAAAGATTTTTAAAAGTATCTATAGCCTCATCATCTTGAGACACATTGTAAACAGGAACCAAAACAGCATCATTTATAATCAGAAAATTAGCATAAGTTGCTGGTAACCTCTCACTATCATAGTAAATGGGCTCCGTCATAGGAAGTGGGACAAGGTTGTATGGATTACCATTTATGTCACACAATTTTTTAAGCTCTTCCTCCATCATGCTCAATTCACTGAAATGTACATCTTTCTCATCATAGCATTTCACATAGCATATTGTATGAGGATCACAAAACCTTGCCAATGTATCTATATGACTATCCGTATCATCCCCTTCAAGGTATCCATGTTCCAAAAATAGAACCCTCTCAGCCCCTAATTCTTTCTTTAGTTTATCTACTATCTGCTCTTTTGTGAGGTATTCATTACGATTGTAAGACAAAAGACACCGAGAAGTTGTCAAAATTGTCCCCAACCCATCCGACTCTATACTACCACCTTCAAGCACAAATTCTTTATGGTGTTCTAACACAACTTTACTAGAAAACACGCCTATCTCTTGTAGTTTCCTCGTGATCTGATTATCTTTGTTTGCTGGAAATTTCATCCCCCAACCATTAAATTGATAGTTGAGTATTATTGGCCGATTATCATCAAATACAGTAATTCCACCATGATCCCTCGCCCAAGTGTCATTATTCTCAATCTCACAATAAATTATTTTACTCTGATCCAAAGATTTAGTTATATGCTTGACTCTCTCTATATCTTCACAAACTATGATCAATTTTTCTCGTTTTACGATCTCCCCTGCGATATTGTAAAAACACTCATCAGCCTCATTGAGATAATCTCTCCAGTCCGTATTTTCATGTGGCCAGGTAAGCTGCACACAACTCTGTTTGTACCATTCTGCTGGTAGCATTCTCTTCATACTTTTATATTATTAAAGGAATTTTGTAATGTCAAATAAAAAGAAAGAATCTTTTATCTATTGAAAATATTATCATTTTGATATAAAATGAAAAATACGAAATAATTGGAGGAATAATGGAACACTTAATTAAATCGGTGATCGATGAAGTTTTACAAAAATTTGATGTAAAACAGATAAATTATGTGATAGAGATACCCAAAAAAACAGAAAATGGTGATTTTTCCACAAATTTAGCCTTCGTTTTGAGTAAACAATTAAAAAGAAAGCCTTCAGATATAGCAAAAGAGATAGTATCATATATCGACAAAAAAAACTTTTCAAAAGTAGAAGTTGCAGAGCCTGGATTTATAAACTTTTTTCTATCGCCATCTGTTTACCACGATTTTTTACAGATTCATCTAAATGATATTTATAGCAACATCGAAAATATTGGAAACAATAAAAAAGCAATGGTGGAATTCGTAAGTGCAAACCCTACAGGGCCTCTTCACATTGGACATGGAAGGGGGTCTGCCTATGGAGATACCGTAGCTCGACTTCTTAAAATATCTGGTTTCGATGTTTACAAGGAATACTATATAAATGACGCTGGCAATCAGATGAACAATCTTGCCTTGAGTATCTATTCGAGATACTGCGAATTGTTAGGGAAGAATTACCCATTTCCAGCAGATGGCTATAGAGGCGACTATATAGTTGATATAGCAAAAGAGATCGTTGAGAACTACAAAGATACCCTTCTCAATGATGAGGAAAAAGGTATTAAAACCTGTTTTGATATTGGCGTTAAATCTATTTTAGACGGTATAGAACAGGATCTAAGAGATTTTAGAGTTACTTTTGACAACTGGTTCAGCGAAAAATCCCTCTACGACTCTGGCGATGTGGAAAAAACTGTCCAAACACTCATTAACAACGGTTTTGCCTACGAAAAAGATGGTGCTTTGTGGTTTAAATCTGAGCAATTTGGAGACGATAAGGATAGAGTAATTAAAAGAAGTACAGGAGAATACACATATTTTGCATCGGATATTGCATATCATAAAAATAAGTACGATAGAGGTTTCGAGTTTCTGGTGAATGTCTGGGGAGCAGACCATCATGGTTATGTGAATAGATTAAAAAATGGTGTAAAAGCTCTCGGCATCGACACAGAAAATTTAAAAATTCAATTAATACAGATGGTTAGCCTCATAAAAGGTGGAGAGAGGATTTCCATGTCCACGAGGGCTGGGGAATTCATAACTCTTAGATGGCTCTTAGATGAGGTAGGCTCTGATGCGGCAAGATATTTCTATCTCATGAGAGATATAAACTCACAATTCGACTTTGATATAGACTTAGCAAAAAGTAAAAGCAACGACAACCCCGTATACTACATTCAATATGCCCATGCCCGAGTATGTAGTCTGAAGAGAAACGCTGAAGAGAAAGGTATAAAATATTCCATAAATCAAGACCTTGATAATCTCACACTCTCTTCAGAAATAGAACTAATAAAGAAGATATACGACTTCAAAAATGTGATCAAAACAGCAACAATAAACTTAGAACCTCACAGAATTTGCTACTATTTACAAGAATTATCGGGAATGTTTCATAATTACTACTACAACACTACAATTATTGACGAAAATGATATAAAAATGACCAATGCAAGATTATCCCTTGCTGAAGCAGTAGCAAAAACCATCAGTTTGGGACTTGAAATTTTAGGTGTATCAGCACCTGAAAGGATGTAGGGGGTTTCAATGAAAGATTCTGGAAAGATTAGAGAAAAAGATTCCAAAGGTGATGTAAAGATAATATTCATAATTGGCGCTGTATTTTTAGTTGCCTTTGGACTTATAGTATATGGTATCGTGAAACTTACAAACCAATATTTCTCCCTCAAAGAGCAGCTCTCTGAAAAGAAAGCTATAGAATCATCCCAAACAACTACCCCTGATAATGGCAAAAAGATAACCATGAATTCCGATAATATAAAGGTAGAAGAACTTAAAAAATCTGCAAATGAAGCTATCTCTGACAATAAACCTTCAAAGTACGCTGTTGAAGAGAAAAAAGCAGAACCTAAAACTGAAACTAAAACCGAACCCAAAATAGAACAAAAACCACCTCAACCAACAGAACAAAAGGTAGAACAGAAACCTGAACCCAAAAAACCACTCGAAGAAAAAGGGAAGGTTGTAATAGATGCAGATAAAAATGTAGTAAAAAAAGAGGAAGCTAAACCAATTCAACCCAAAAAAGAAACCCCAGACAACAAAACAGTAGCAAAATCTGAAGAAAAACCAAAACCACAACCAAAAGAAACTGAGACTAAAACAGCTGTAAAAGAAAAACCAAAAGAACAAAAACAGGATAAAAAAGAGAATGGCAAAAAAGAGGAACCTAACAAAAAGCAGGATTTAGCAAAGAAAGAAGAGCACAAAAAAGAAGCTGAGGTCTCCCCAAAAGGATCTGGAGGTAATTATTCTCTACAACTTATGGCATTCAAAGATGAAGATCATACAAAAAAAGAGGCAGAAAAACTTAAAAGTAAGTTAAAAGATGTCTATGTCGTAAAGGCTGATTTAGGAGAAAAGGGTATCTGGTACAGGATAAGATATGGTAAGAATCTCTCCAAAGAAGAAGCTCTAAAATTGAAAGAAAAACTTCAGAAAGAACATGGTATAAATGCAATTTTAGCAACAAACTAAGCTTGTTATAGGTGTAAATTATGGAGTATTTTAAACTTTTTTATATTCCTGTTTCAGTTTTTGTTATCTCCTTTATTGTGCTTTTAATAATTAGAAAAAGTTTACTAAAACTATTCAACAAACTTACAAGCAAAACAGAAACCAAACTTGATGACATTATACTATCTGCAATTAGAAAACCATCTCTTCTATGGATATTTGCACTCTCCATAGATATCGCAATAAATTTTTCCAAAATACCAACACAATACTCCAACAATTTAAGCAAGATTATTCATATTATTATAATTATATCAATAACTTTTGTTGCAGGAAATTTAGCTGGCAAGGTTTTTAATCAATCATTGAGAGAAACCTCTGTACCGATACCCAACACTGGTTTATTGCAGGCAATAATAAAAATTTCCATATACATAGTAGGAATACTGATTGCTTTAAACTATTTAGGGATTTCAATAACCCCAATAATAACCGCATTAGGTGTGGGTGGTCTTGCAGTTGCCCTTGCTCTTAAAGATACCCTTGCAAACCTATTCTCAGGTATTCACATACTCGTGGAAAAAGCGATAAAAGTTGGAGATTACATCAGAATGGATAATGGTATCGAGGGGTTTGTAGAAGATATCACATGGAGAACTACAAGGATAAAAACAATTCAAAATAATTTTGTAATAGTACCAAACGAGAAATTAGTTCAGAGTATAGTTACAAACTTCGATCTAAACGATAGAAAGCTCGCTGTACCAATAAAAATAAGTGTTAGTTATGAATCAGATATTGATAAAGTTGAAAAAGTATTGCTCGAAACAGCTAAAACTCTAATAGGTAAAGTGGAAGGATTACTTGCAGATCCAGAACCTGTGGTTAGGTTCAACCCTGGATTTGCCGATAGCTCCCTCGATTTCACACTTATCTGCTATGCTTCAGATTTTAAGTACAATTTCCTTATCCAAAGTGAAGTAAGAAAAGCAGTATTTAAAAAATTCAGAGAAGAGAAGATCGAAATTCCATTCCCACAAAGAGTGGTCCATATGAGACAGAAATAAAAACCTGGAGTGCAGCCACTCCAGGCTTTGTATTTATATCATCTAACGCTTCAAATTCAAAAGCTCCTGTAGCATCTCATCACTTGTAGTAATCACCCTCGAGTTTGTCTGATAACCTCTTTGAACTGTGATCATTGTTACAAATTCCTGAGCAATATCAACATTGGAGTTTTCTACTACACCAGACTGTACAATTCCTCTACCACCCTGTCCAGCAACTCCTATTGCAGCCAATCCAGAGTTTGGTGTTTCAGCGAAAAGTGATCCTCCTACTCTTGCCAAACCTTCCTGGTTAGTGAATATCGCTATAGCAATCTGACCCAATTTTTTGATCTGTCCATTATCATAAGAACCTATAATTTCTCCAATGTCATTAATATTTATCCTATCCAAGTCTCCCCTTGTGTAGCCATCCTGTTCGGAGTATGTAATAGTTGAAGGATCAGAAGAAAGAGTCATACCGTTGAAGGTATTTGGATCACCCAAGAACAACCTTATAGGTGAAGTAGTGGCGGTACCGTTTGTAGTGTTTATCAAAAACTTAAGATCTGAGATGGGAGTTTTTGGGTAATCTTCAAAGTTATAAATCGCATTCAGCGAACCATTATCGTTAAACTGTATCATAACAGAATAACTACCATCAGGATTCTTGGTTCCTTGATCTATGAATACACTTTCACCAGGATTTGATACAGAAATTGTCATTTTCCACAGATTCTTCTTTTCATCGTACAATTCAAACTTGTAATTTACTACATGGGAGTTACCCTGTTTATCGTAAATAGTCTGGCTAGTTATTAATTCTCCGCCTGTGGCTTTTTGAAGGTACCGTGGTTGTAAGTATTTCTCAAAAGTAACATTATCATCTGGACCATTCTTGCTTGAAAGTTTTAGTAAATCTATATTGTTATTTTTACCTTTTTCACTTTGAACAATAATCTTTCCATTCTCCAATTTCACAAATCCATCCAAAGCGTTATCTTTAGGATCTCTGTTGCCCATTAAGAAACCCTCTAATTTTATCAACATACTTTCAAGAGTATCAGAACCATTAACAATTGGACTTACATTAGAAATCTGTTGACCATTTATCACACCAGAAAATTCAACAGTACCATTTGCCGAACTAACACCTAAATCGTTACCTGTCATATCGTAAAGATCTGAAACTTTGTCATAATTGTTAGCGTATCTCAGGAAATCTGGCCCACCTGAAGAAGTAACAACTGCAGTAGAAACACCAAGTGTATCAAACAGATCGAAACTCGTTTCAAATACATCACCAGAATATGCTTTTTCAACAGAAAATGCTGTAATTTTATAAGATGCTCCAGCGGTAATAGAAACATTTGGATTAACATACTCTACTTTTCCAGTATTTTCATTATATAATGCAGTAAATCCATTGGAAACATTCGTTCTTATAGAATCCTGAATCTCACTTACAAATCCTTGGATTGTATCGAAATCAGTTCCATACACAACCTCTCTGATATAATATACCTCCTTTGTTGTATTTGTTTTATTAGGAGTATATTTATCATCCAGTTCGTTGAATAAGGTATTTAAATAATTATTCGATGAACTAAAATCGATTGAAAAAGTAGCAGTATTAGATTTCAGTTGAAACTTTCCATCACTGTAACTAAAAACAGCTCCAGCAGGTAAATTACTTTGAACAAAGTTAACTATATCACCAATTGAAGAATTTGAATTAACCGTATAGGTAAGGGGAGGTAAAACTCCATTAATTGTAATATTTATAGTATCCCCAGCTACCACATTCATATACTGATCATAGTTATTAAACAAAGTGTTTAGTTTTGTTAACTCTGTAGCATGAGCCTTTATTTTAACCTTCTCTCCATTCTGGATATCCATCTTCTGACCGTTTTTACCCATTAGATTCTCTATTTTCAATCTGTCATCTCCGTAGGTTGAATTTAGAGTAGGTTTTGGTACTGCTGTTAAAGCAAGAAATTCAAGTTTTGATGGTGTAGCATTAGTACTAAGGTTTCCAGCTATCTTAGCCTCTGATGTCTCTTTTGGTGCAAATGTTTTGTAATCAACTGATAGTCTGATACTTTCAAGTTCTGTATTCAATTCATTTGTTTTAAGATTTGTCATCCAACCCTGTACTCTAAAACCTTGAGGATTAACAAGATAACCTTCTCTATCAAAAGCAAAATTACCCGCTCTTGTAAAATACCTTTCACCCTCATTTTCACCTTGAACAACAAAGAAACCTCTACCATCTATCGCCAAATCTGTGGTTACTCCAGTATTTTGGAAAGTCCCTTGAAGAAATATGTTATCAACGGATGCCACATTTGTTCCTAAACCAACTTGTAATGGGTTAATACCACCGATATTCCCTGTAGGTGCTTTACCTATGGAAACAGTTTGACTTATTAGATCCTTAAAAGTAAGTCTACTCGCTTTATAACCCACTGTATTAACATTCGATACATTATTTCCCAAAACATCCATTGCCTTTTGATGTTGTTGTAAACCGCTTACTGCTGAATATAATGATCTTAACATAACTACCTCCTATTAAACTAATTCTCAAAAACTTCTTTCACAGTATCCGCACTCACAGGTGAACCGTTTACATTAAACATAAGTTTTCCATCCTTTACGGTCACACCCATGACTTTACCCGAAGAAACTTGTATTGCGGATACCTCATTTCCAGATTTATCCTTTGCCTTCAAGGTATATGTGTAGTATCCGTCTGGCAATTGACTTCCATCTATCCCTTTACCATTCCAAGGGATAGTATTAAGACCTGCATCTAAGTTTTCGAATTCACCAGTAGCAACCACTGCTCCATTGCTGTTGTAAATATTAATAGACACCTTTTCAGCAGAGTTATCCAAGTAGAATTTTATGTTAGCCATCCCATCCTTGAGAGCAAAACTATCACCATTATATGATACATTTTTCCCTATGAACGAAGCACCGCTTAGAAGTTGGCTTTCTACTGAAGTAGTGCTCTGTTTCTCTATCAATTTGGCTATATTTATCAACTGTTCCAGCGATGACATCTGCGTTGTCTGAGCAATGAACTCATTATTGTTCATTGGGTTTAATGGATCCTGATTTTTTAGCTGTGTCACCATGAGGTTTAAAAAATCATTCTTATCCAATTCCTTTTTAGCTTCCCTTGGCTTTGTAGTTAGCATAGCAGCGGTACTGCCGTATCTTTCAATAGTTGACAACATAACTCACCTCACGCATAAAGACCATTTACCTGTTTATTCTCAACTTCATCCTCAATTACAGCACCACCAAATTTGAAACCACCTTTCCCTTCCTTCTCAGGTTGCTTACCCTTATCCTCATTTGCCATCATGAAGCTGAATTCCATATTATCTATGTGAATCCCCTTGCTCTGAAGCTGATTCCTCATTTGCTCTAAGTTATTTGCTAAGAGGAACCTTGCTTGTTCATTATCGGTAAATATTTTTGCATTGATCTTACCACCTGTTTCCACAAGCTGAATCTCTAATTTACCTAAATTCTCTGGATGAAGTTGAACCGTAAGTTTCTTCACACCTTGTGATTTTGCCATTTCAATGGTGTCCACTATCTTTATAATATCCTTCACATCTTTTATTTCTATATGTTTTACATCAACCTTTTCGGTATTGACAGATTGTTTCCCAACCATTTCAACCTGTTTATCAAAGTTGTTATTTGTAAATTGCTGTTCTGTATCAGTATCCCCTTCATTCTCAACCTTAGAGATAAGTATCAACTCATTATCAGAAGCTATTTCAGATGAAAGATCTTTTAACTCTACTTTTCCATCCTTTCCTACATCTAAAGTGTCCTTAAATGTCTTAAATTTCAAAAACTCTTCAGAGACATTGTTTTGTACTGTAAACTTCACATCTCCAGAATCCAATTTGTCCACTATCTTATCAAACAATTCCAATTTAAAAAGATCGCTCTTCGTCTTGCTCATGTTGTTTGTCAAAGTTTCTTTAATATCCACAAGCAGTTGTTTTAGCTGTTTCCTGTCCATCCGTTCCGTATTAAAAGTAAACTCGATTTTCATTTTGATATTTTTAAACTCATCAGTCGTTTGTGTGGTTGGATCTAAATGGGAATTTTTTTGCTGTTCTATAAAACTCATCAACATTGCAACTATATTTTTTAGTTCCTCTTCTGTAATCTCCTCATCTTCAAGGATTGCTTCAATTTTCTGATTAATCTCATCAGAAGTAATCTTTTCACTTTTCACACTCAAAGCGGTTTCTTTCTTGTTAGAAATCTCATTATTAATCTTTTTTTGTGATTCTCCTACTTCGTTTGTCTTAGATTGAATGATATTTTTACCCAAGGTAGCTTTTGCAGATACAGAACCAAAGACATCCTTAAAATTTATACCCTTTTTATCTTGACCCTTATTAGTAAAAAGTTCCATATTAGGCAGAAACTCCTCTGATTGTTTCAGTGGGATAAAATTTATCATATTACACCTCCGTTAACCTTTTAGAGAAAGAGTTATGCCAGATTTTGGAGGAAATTTTTTCCTATACTAAGAAAGGAAATTCTTCTTGATATGTTCAGCAGTGATTATTGATGGATTTTTATCTTTGAAAAGACTTTGTAGTTGCAATATTTTTTCTATATATATATTTCTTTCAGATAAGATCCTCTCTGTCCAAGTAATGAGGTTATTTGAATTAAAATCTTTATTCAACAGTTCTGGGAAGATATTTTCATCGAGAACGATATTGGGCAAACCTATTCTTTTTACTTTAACAATATATCTCCCAACAAACTCAGTAAAAGGTGGAACCTTGTAAACAATAATAGGCGGAGTCCCCAAAAAAGCTGATTCTAAAGAAGCTGTTCCAGAGCAACACCATAAGATATCAGAATATTTCATGACATCGTAATTAAACCCTTTGACTATTTTTACTTCACTTTTAATCCCCTGTAATAAATCATCATCAACAGACCCTGCCTGAGCTAAAATAAAATTGTATTTATCTGACATTTCTTTTATCGCTTCTAAGAAAATAGGAATCGTGTTTAAAACCTCTTTTTTTCTACTCCCAGGTAGAAGCCCGATTGTCAATTTATTATCATCCAAACCAAAACTCGAATTGAACAAACTTTTCGATTCTAATTTTACTTTTATGTTGTCAATTATCGGATTACCCACATATAGAGCATTTACCCCCTCTTTCTTAAAAATCTCCTCTTCAAATGGAAGAATACAGTAAAGAAAATCTATACACTTTCTCATTTTGTAAACCCTCGAATAGTGCCATGCCCAAACCTGAGGAGCTATATAATACAGCACCTTAAAACCTTTCGATTTTGCAAATTCAGCAAATCTGAGGTTGAAGCCAGGATAATCAACAAGAATTACAATATCTGGATTTACTTCGATCAGTTTCTGCTTGAGTATTTTAAACATTTTAAAGATAAATGGTAATTTTTCAACAACCTCATTGAGTCCGATGATAGTCATTTGAGAAATATCGAAATACTGCTCCTGACCTAATTCTTTTAGACGATGCCCCCCTGTCCCATACAAAGAGAAATCCGCCAGCTTTCTAAGCTGACGGATCATATTCGAGGCATGTATATCCCCCGACTCTTCTCCAGCAATAAGGAAGATCTTGGTCATTGATTCTGAATTCTCGGCGTGATAAATACCAACAACTCTCTTTTTGTTCTTTTTTCAGTAGTATTTTTAAATAACCAACCCAATACAGGGATCTTACCCAAACCTGGAACTTCATTTCTTATTTGATTCTGCTCATCTTCAAATATACCACCGATCACGGTTGTTTCTCCGTTTGCTAAAAGGACTTGAGTCTTAGCCTTCTTCTCTTGAGTTTCTGCCGTAGATCCAGATACAGCACCCAAAGAACTCTTTTCTACCTCAATCTCCATAAATATCATATTATTAGCTGTTATATGCGGCTTCACTTTTAGTTTAATTCCAACATCTATGGTCTGCGACTGAGTGTTATCTCCAGAAGGAACAATTATAGCTTTACCACCACTTTTTATTTCTGCCTCTTGGTTATCCAATGTAGTTATTTTTGGGCTTGATATAGTTTTAGCTTTGTTCCTTGTTTCCATCGCAGATATCGCTAAATCTAAATTAAAAGTATTCGAGATATTTCCCAATGTTAATGCTAAAGCACCAGTAGGAGTTCCAACTGGCAAGTTAACCATATAACCACCAGCAGCTCCGGTGATTCCTATGGAATTCGGGAAATTAATTGAAGTCCTATTAATATTAGTATTCGCACCCCATTTTATTCCATAAGCCAAATCATTGGTATCTGTTACCTCCACAATCCTTGCCTCGATTGTCACCTGCGGAGTAGGTTTATCGACCTCTTTCAGCACAGATTTGACTTTAGCAATGGAGTCTTTTGTATCCGTTACAACAAAACTATTGGATTTCGACTCCACCTGCACCTTACCTCTTGGAGAAAGGACACCTTTGACCACTGCATCGAAATCCGACGCTTTGTAGTAATTTACTGGTATGATCTCAGTGAATAATGGCTCGGTTTTCTTCTCCTCTTCCACTATCTTTTGCAATTTAGCCTTTTCAGCCATTATCTCGTCCTGTCTCGTTTTGGAGATTACCCAAACTACATTGTCCTCTTCCACCTCTACGAGATTGTTTTCTCTATAAATTGCAGCAAGAGCAGTTTTGTAATGAACATCCTTCACAAATAGAGAAGTTTTCCCCTGTACCTCTTTTCCAAAAATAATATTTTTATTCCGTCCAAAATAGATCAGCTTTATCGCTTCCTTCACATCCATATCTTTGATACTCAAAGATATTAGATCTGACACATCAACTTTCCCTTTTGGAGTAGCTTTCTGCTCCAAATCTGTGGTTTTCGTAAATTTATCGGTACTGCTATAAACAATCACACTACCCTTCTCATCCTCCACTTTAGAGAAAACATCACCATTAGGCACAAACACTATAGCGGGTTTACCCTGCACCTTGCCAACTTTTACATACTTTATAGGAGCCCCATCAAAAAACATCACTGGGGATACATCCCTTGCAAACCTAACATCCTCATCAAATATCAATACTAAGTTGCCTTCAATCACTTTTTTCTCATACTTCAACTTACCTGTTGTCGAAATACTAAGACCCTGAACTTTTCCAACTATTCTTGAATCTATCTTATTGATAAATCGATAGCTACCTGCAAGTTTCTCCCTGTTTGAACTAATCAGATATTTGCCATCTTTGTACCCTATGTAAATATCAACAGGTTTATCAACGGTTATTACCAATCTGACTTTCTGAGGAAATAGCGAACTTGTCAACTTTATATCTTTCACCAAACCCACACCAGGATAAACGGTCTTATCACCAACAAGTTTCACATCATAGAAATCTATGTAAAAAGCATCATTGCTTATCGTCCCATAGTCTATTTTAGAAACTCCATCAGAATTCACTGTCAATAACAATTCATTTGCTTTGGATAGATTTTCTATATCCGAAATAAAGGTTGCTGGTCTTATGTTTAATATCTCTATATTTTCCAGCCAACTGCTACTTTTTAGTACTGTTTTAACATCTGCCTTGTCCAACTTAAAATTTACCTTTATACCATCAGCATTTGTGCCATAAGAGTAATCGACATCATCTTTTAAGAGAAGGGTAATCACCACCTGCTCTTGCCTTGGCACAATTGAAACTCTTTCTACTAAATCGTCGCTGTAATTAAATTTGAGAGCCTCAGCGTCAACATTAATATCAGGAATTATAATCGTCATACTGTAGGGATTTTTCCCATAATAAACGGCAACATCTTTGGGGTTGTTGATCTTTAAGTTCAATTCATATTTTTTATCCTGTTTTGAAATATCGACTTTCGTCAGCATAGATTTAGACATAACCTGCATCTGCTCATCAAGCAACACAGATTTCTTCTCTGCACATCCAACGATAATAAATAACAACAATCCTATGTATAAAAATGTTTTCTTCATAATTTACCTCCCTCAGTTATTGCTACATCTTTTATTACTGCTCTTACATGACCAAATATATCTTTTTCCATCTGCCTGATCCTCAAATTTTTATCACTTATATCTACTATTATCCCATCATTTAAACCTATTTTATCACCAACTTTTACATAAAATGTCTGACCTGAAATCTCCACCACTCCCACATTTCCAACTTTGCTGTTCAAAACACCCACAAGTTTTATCTGATCAAGGGATGCGCTTCTTAAAGGATTTTCGTTGAACTGATTTGCCAAATTCTCCTTGTAAACCTCCACTACCGAACGGAATGGATCTTTCTTTGGTTTATATTTCAAAGGTTCACCTTTTTGTCTGAATAGCTCTTTTAGTTCATCTTCCTGCTTTAACAGCTCCTGAACATCAACCTTCACGGGATTATCTTTTTTCACAACAGGTTTTATCTCCTGTTTTGGTGGCTCTTCGTTACAACCGAATAAAAATGCCAAAATTACTAACAAGGCAACCCTTTTCATTTTTTATCTCCAACTGTCTTCTTACTACTATTATCTTCTACCTTGCCTTGAGCCTGCTTAAACATGTAAGAATTCATCGACATACTTACAGAAACTACTACCTTTCCATCAGGGTCCTTTCTCGGTGTTATCGTAAAGCTATTAAGATTGATAACTCGATTTATAAAGCTAATGCTATGAAGGAAATTTACAAACTCTAAATAGCCACCCTCAATATTCATATTAAAATTAACTTTAGCATGAAAATCATCTATA
>FMJZ01006482.1_pt1 | contig 19041 bp, 11 predicted proteins | sample 1987881 | NCBI WGS metagenome assembly FMJZ01 (sample SAMEA4378227, study PRJEB15110) | soil metagenome | biome: soil; feature: Field; material: Soil | place: India | collected 2015-03-11 | depth 0 m
GCTCGATGGCGGCGACTCCCGCGGCTGGCGTTGCCACCGGAACGGCCGGGCCAAACCGGCTATCGACCGTGTTGATCGTAACCGAGCGGAACGTGGCAGGATCACTGGTTGCAACCCGCACCTGATACCAGTTCCGGTCTTCACCGGCGTAGATAATCTCGCTCCAGCGCCGATCATCACCCTCACCGGCCTGCCAGCGTTCCTCGTCCGCGGCCACAATGGCCCAATCGCTCCACGTCACGCCATCGCTGCTCACCCGCACCGCCACGACCGGCGCCGTAGCCGGATCAGCCGTCCAGTTCAGCAGCACATGGGTAAACGGGCGCGGCGCGCGGGTAGGAGCGGTTTGATAACCGGCAACAGCAGCCAACAGGGGCAGAGCGCCTGCCGGTGCGGTGGTCATATCGGCAGCAAAGAGCTGGGAATCGGGCCGGCCATCGGCAGTGGCAGCCGGAGCTGCCGGCGCCGGCGTCAACGGCAGAAGCAGCGCCCAGAGGATGCCGATGGAGATGAGAAGACGAATGCGCATAATCATCGCACACCTCGGCGACTATGATTCGGTATTTGCCCTGATTCTAACGATATGGTGTCGTACAGTCGATAGGCGGGGGTGACGAATCGATGACAGCCACCCTGTAAGCCATCCGTCATCTACGCCCAATTGCTGATTAGGGAAACTTCTGTTACCATACATAAAGGTTTAATAACCAGTCAACCAAACCGTGCTCTGAGCTTCGTCGCCATACTTGCCAGCGTTTATGAACGCCATTCGCTCAAGCATCCAACTCAAAATCCTGCTGTTGCTGCTCGGTCTTGCTTTACCCCCGCTGATTATCGTCGGCTGGCTCGGACTGAGCAGTTTGAATATTGCCCGCGAAACGGCGGTGGTCGAAGGGACGAACGGGCTCCGCCAGCAAGCCACCGCCAGCTTGCGCCAGCGCGCCGCCGACAAAGCGCAGTTGTACGATACGGCGTTGATGAGCGTGCAGCAACAAGTCGAGACGGTGGCAGGGTATGCGCTCGATCGCTACAATATGCCGGTTATGGTCTTCAGCAGCGACCGGGTGTGGATCGCGCCGCGGCCTACCGATGACCTGCTGCGCCAATACGCCAATCAAGCGGCCTACGTGCGCCAGATGATCCCCATCTTGCGCGAAATGGTCGCGAAGAATCCGCTCGTCAACATTGGGTACATTGCGCTAGAAGAGGGCGGAATCTTGGCGTTTGACAACGAAGCGGTCATTGACCAATTACTGACGCTCGAAGCCTTTGATCCGCGGGTGCGCCCGTGGTATCTCAAAGCGCGTGACGCCGGCGCAACAGTGTGGACGGAACCATACGTTGATGCCAATACCGGCTTGCTCGCCACAACCTGCGCCAGCCCGCTCTACGACCGGCAGGGCCGGTTTATCGGCGTCGTCGCGTTTGACCTCTTGCTCAAGACTATCCAGCAAGACCTGCTCACCGTTGATGTAGGTTCGAGCGGATATGCGCTGCTGATCAATGCCAATGGCGATGTGATTGTGCGCCCGGATATGCAGGCTGATGTGCGGTGGGATCAACCATACCGCACCGAGAACCTGCTCGAGTCGACCAATGCCGATCTGCGCGCTGTGGCGGAAAAGATGGTTGGCCGCCAATCAGGGGTGCAGTTGATCCAAGAGCAGAATCAGGCGAGCTACGTTGCTTTTGCACCGATCACCACTGCTGGCTGGAGCGTAGCCCTGATCGTTCCGGCGAATGAAATTGACGCCCCTGCGATCGCCACCGGCCAGCGCCTTAGCGAGAGCCAGAGCCGGCTGTGGAACCAATTGGTAGCTGTGCTGCTGATGATCATCGTCACCATCAGCATGCTTGGCCTCTTGCTTTCGCTCTCGTTCACCAACCGGATCAGCGTCCTGCGCGAGGGTGTGCAAGCGGTCGCTGGCGGCGATCTGACGCAACGCCTGCCCGCTGCCGGCAGCGACGAGATTGGGCAGTTGGTCGATGCCTTTAACCGCATGACCGACACGTTGCAAAGCAAGATTGCCGAACTCGAAGAAAACGCGCGCCAATTGGCCACCCTGAATGCCGTCTCGAACGAATTGAAAGGCATTCTCTCGTGGCCGGTCTTGCTCGAAACGATCCCCAAGGCCGTCTGCGAACGATTTGGCTTCGATCGAGCCGTGCTCTATCTGGTTGACGGCGATGTCTTGCGCGCGGTCAGCGCCTCGTTCGGCCCCGGCAACGAGTTGCAAGCGCAGCAGTTTCTGGCGGTAGCAAACGCCCAACAGCTGCGGCTCGATGGCAGCAGCGTCGAAGCGGATGTGGTGCGCAGCCGGAAGGCGATAATCGTTGATAATCCATGGGGGAATCCACGAGTTGATAAGACCAAGCAAGCTGCTTCGGCCAGCCGTTCGTATGTGCAAGCGCCGATTTTCGGGCGCAACGATACGGTGATTGGGATTATTTCCGCCGATTACAAACTGAGCCAGTGTCCGGTGCAGGCCCGCGACGCCGCCCAATTGTTGACGTTTGCCAGCATGGTCGGTCTGACGATTGAGAACGTGCAACTGTACAACGAGCTCGAACAACAAGTAGCGCAGCGTACCGAAGAGCTGCGCGCTGCGCTTGAACGGGCCCAATTCGCCGACCGGCGCAAGAGCGATTTCCTCGCCAGCATCAGCCATGAATTGCGCACGCCGCTGAACGCGATCATCGGCTTTTCGACCGTTTTGCTCGACGATACCGACCAGCCATTGACACCGACCCAGCGCGAAGACGTGCAGAGCATTAATCGCAACGGGCGCTTCTTGCTCCACTTGATCAATGAATTGCTCGATCTAGCCCGGATTGAGGCCGGTCACCTGAATCTTGAGATTAGTACTGTTGATCTGCAACAGGTGGCTGGCGAAGTGTGCGACACCGTGCAGACGCTGTTGCGCAACCGTCCGGTCACGCTGCGCAATGCCTTACCAGCGACGCTGCCCATGGTAGCGGCTGATAGTGACCGGTTGCGCCAAATCCTGTTTAATTTGCTCTCGAATGCGATCAAATTTACCGAACGTGGTACTATTACGGTAAGCGCGCAAATGTATGATGAGGTCAACGGCGATGGTAAAATTGAGCGGTACGTGGCGGTGAGCGTCTCTGACACCGGGATCGGCATTCCGCTCGAACGGCAACAAGATATCTTTGGCGAGTTCGTGCAGATCCATGGCCGGCGTTCACGCCTCGGCGGCACAGGGCTTGGGTTAGCGATTACCCGCAAGCTGGTGTTGGCGCAAGGCGGACGGATCTGGGTTGATAGCACACCGGGCATTGGGTCAACATTCACCTTTACCTTACCTGTCACCCAATCAGCGTTGCTTGCTGCGCCAGTTGGAACCAATGTCGTAATGCCATGAGCCAGCCAGCACAGATTTTATACATCGAAGATAATCCAGATAATCAACGTTTGGTGCAGCGAGTGCTCAGCGCTCGCGGCTATCAGGTGGTGATTGCTGAAGACGGGCCGAACGGGTTGGCGCTCGCCCGCACGAGCCATCCGTCGCTCGTGTTAGTCGATCTCGGCATTCCCGGCCTCGATGGCTACGAAACGACGACGCGCCTGCGCTCGCTGCCGCATATGCACGGCGTGCCGATTATTGCCTTGACCGCCGATGCGTCGCCGGGGTCGCGCGAGCGGGCCTTGGTGGCAGGGTGTGACGGGTATTTGAGCAAGCCGATCGATGCGCGTGCGCTGCCGGCCCAAATCGCCGAATTTATCGGTGGCAGACGTGAGCGGTTGCCGGAAACGATGGAGACGGTGCTGCTGCGGTCGTATAACCAAAAACTGGTTGAGCGGCTAGAAGCGCGGGTACGGGAGTTGACGATCGCCAATGCCCAACTGCAAGACCTCGACCGGCTCAAAGATCAGTTCCTCGCCACCCTCTCGCACGAATTACGCACCCCCCTCACCTCGCTGCTTGGCTATCTCGAACTCTTTGATCGCGGCCTGCTCGGCCCGCTTAACTCGCAACAAGAAGAAGCGGTGCGCGTCATGCGGCGCAGCGGCGAGATTTTGGCGCGCCAGCTCAACAATTTGCTCTATTTTCAAGAGATCCGCAGCCGCGCACTTAACTTTGTTGCCTTGCAGCCGCTTGATGTGTTACGGCCACTGATCGCGATGTTCCGCGAGCGTGCCGCGCAAGCGCAGTTGCAGTTCGATGTAGTGCTGCCGGACATCCAACCGATTGAGGTTGATCGATCAGCATTTGAGCATTTAGTGCGCAACTTGCTCGATAATGCCTTCCAGTACAACAAACCGGGCGGGAAGGTGCGCTTAATTGTGCGCGATGAGCCGACCCGCTTGATTATGCGGATAGAGGATACCGGGATCGGGATCGCGCCCGCCGAACACGAAAAGATCTTTCTCCCCTTCTATCAGGTTGACCATTCGCTGGCCCGCGGCCACCCCGGCAGCGGGCTTGGGTTGGCGATTGTGCGCCATATCGTCGAGGCGCACGGCGGCCAAATCGCGTTGCGCAGCGCACCGGGAGAGGGCAGCGCGTTCACCGTCGCCATCCCGCGCCGGTCGGTCGGGGCATAGCGCCGCTATGCCCCTACGTCAGCAAATTGCAGTTGGTAGAGCCGGTAGTAGTAGCCGCGCCGGGCCAATAGCTCGTCGTGGGCGCCGTCTTCGACTACCCGCCCCTTGTGCAGCACGATGATCCGATCGACGTGGCGGATGGTGCTGAGGCGGTGAGCAATGATGATGCTGGTGCGGTTGCGCATCAAGCGGGCCAAGGCCTCTTGGATCAACGCCTCGGTTTCGGTATCAACACTGCTGGTCGCCTCATCGAGAATCAGCAACACTTCAGGGTTAAACGCAATCGCGCGGGCAAAGGCGAGCAACTGGCGCTGGCCGATTGAAAGATTCGCGCCGCGTTCGCGCACTTCGTGCTCGTACCCGCCGGGCAGCCGCTCGATGAAACGGTGCGCGCCGACCAGCTCGGCGGCGGCGCGTACCTGCTCATCGCTGATCGCATTGTTGTGCAGGCGAATATTGCTGGCAATCGTCCCGCTGAAACAGATCGGGTCTTGGGGCACAGCGGCGATATGGCGGCGCAACTCGGCTTGCGCAATTTCGCGGATGTCGATGCCGTCGAGCGTAATGCTCCCGGCTTGCACATCGTAGAAACGCGCCAACAGGCCGACTAACGAACTCTTGCCGGCGCCGGTCGCGCCGACGATTGCGACCGATTGACCGGCAGGAATATGTAAGTTGATCCCACGCAGCACCGGTTCTGCCGGATCGTAGCTGAACACCACATTGCGCAGCTCGATTTCGCCGCGCACCGGCGTAGGCAACGTGCGGGGATGGACCGGATCACGCACTTCGGCTTGGGTGTCGAGCACGGCAAAGATCCGCTCGGCGGAAGCCATCGCCGATTGCAAGACGGTATACCGCTCGGCGAGGTTGCGGATCGGCTGAAACGCCCGCTCAAGGTACTGGATAAAGGCCGTTAGCATACCGAGCGAAGCCCAACCGGCCAGCACGCCGTTACCGCCGCCCCACAGCAGCGCCGCGGTGCCGATCGCCGCCAAGAGGTTGACCGACGGGATAAAGATGGCAAAGATCAAAACCGAGCGAATGTTGGCCTGCATATAATCGTCGCTCAGGCGGGCAAACGCAGCGCGGCTGCGCCCTTCGCCGTTAAAGAGCTGCGTAACCAGAACACCGCTGATCTGCTCGCTCAGGAAGGCGTTGATGCGAGCCAGCCGCTGCCGCACCAGCCGGTAGGCCGAGCGCATAAACTGTTGGTAGATCGCAACGATCACCACCAGCACCGGCAAGGTGGCGATGCTGATCAAGGCCAACCGCCAGTTGAGCGCAAACATCACTACGATAATGCCGATCAGGGTGATTAAATCGGCCACGATCATCACCACGCCTTGGGTGAGAAACTCGTTGAGGGCATCGACATCATTGGTGATGCGGGTGATCAAGCGGCCCACCGGGTTGCGGTTAAAGAACGACAGGCTCATGTGCTGAATATGGCGAAAGATCGTCACCCGCAAGTCTTTCATCACCTGCTGGCCAACGCTATTGATGAAGTAGGAATGGCCGTACCGAAAGGCGAAGTTAGCCAACAGCACGCCAAGAAAGGCGACGAAATAGGGCCAGACGCCATCAACCGCACCGGCGCTGATGGGGCCGTCAATCGCCTGCTGGATAAGCAACGGCGGCAGCAAATCGGTCAAAATCGCGCCAATCAACAACCCAATGGCAACGCTCAACCGGCCCCAGTACGGGATCACATAGCCGGCCAACCGGCGTACCAGCCGGCCATCGTAGGCTTTGCCAAGGATGGTATCGTCATCAAACCCGTGTGACATGAGCAACTCCGATGTTTATGTCGTAGTCGTAGGGATACAGCGCCGCTGTATCCCTACTCCTCGCGTTCGAGCTCGGCGGCGAGCAACTCACGGCGATACATCGCGGCGTAGCGACCATTCAGCGCCAACAGTGCCTGATGCGACCCTTGTTCGACGATCCGGCCTTCATCGAGCACGATTATCTGATCAGCGTCGCGCACGGTGGCGATCCGTTGGGCAATGATAATTGTCGTGCGTCCGGCCATCTCGGCGCGCAAACCAGCCAAAATCTGGGCCGCGGTATGGGTATCGACACTGCTCAGCGCATCGTCGAGAATGAGAATGCGCGGATCGCGCATCAGCGCGCGGGCAATCGCTACCCGCTGTTTTTGGCCGCCCGACAGAGTCACGCCGCGTTCGCCAACCATCGTCTCCAACCCGCCGGGAAACTGGTCAAGATCGTTCACAAGGCGCGACACGGCAATCACGTGTTCCAGCCGGGCAGGATCGATCGTCTCGACGCCGAAGCCGACATTGTCGCGCAGCGGAATGCTAAACAGAAAACTCTCTTGCGGCACGTAGCCAATCATGCGGCGCAGCGCGGCCAGATCCAACTCCCGCACATCAACGCCGTCAACCACCACCTGCCCCACATCAGGGTCACACACCCGGCCCAGCAGATGCACCAGCGTCGTCTTGCCGGCGCCGGTGGCGCCGACAATCGCCAGTGTTTGGCCGGCGGGCAGGGTAAACGACAGATCGCGCAGCAACCAGCGATCGGCGGAATGATCGGCGCGGATGCCCACATTCCGAAACTCGATCGCGCCGTGGCCGGCGGGCTGGCGCGGCGCAGGAGGCGACGCAATCGCCGGTTGGCGGCGCAACACCTCACCGAGCCGTTCGAGCGAAGCGATTGCCTGCTGCGACAGATTGACCATCCACCCCAGAATAATCATCGGGAAGGCCAGCAGCGCCAAATAGGCATTAAACTGCACCAGTTCGCCAATCGTCAGCGTCCCGGCAGCTACCATCTGCCCGCCCACCAGCAAGATCAGCGCGGCAATCAGACCGAGGCAAAGGGTCATAGCTGGCCACAACAAGCCAGAGAGCAGCACATAGCGCAGATTCAGATCGCGGTAGCGTTCGTTATCGGCGGTAAAGACGGCAACTTCGGCCTCTTCTTGGGCAAAGGCTTTAATCGTGCGAATGCCGGCAAAATTCTCTTGGGCGCGGGTTGACAGCACCCCAAACTGATCCTGCACATGGTGAAAGATCTGGCGCATCCGGCTGCCAATCGCGACGAAGACTACGGTCGCGAGCGGCAACAGCAAGATGACAATCAACGCCAGCAACGGTTGGACAACCAGCATCAACACCGCCGCGGCCAGAAAGGTCAGCAAGGCGGTCGCAGCGCCATTGAGACCGGGGCCAAGAAACCGGCACACGGCGCTGAGATCGTTGGTCATGCGGGCCATCAAATCGCCGGTGTAATGCTGCTGGTAAAACGCCTGATCAAGACTGAGCAAGCGGTCAAACAGATCGGCGCGCAAATCGTTCTCGATATAATACGCAGTGACGGCAATCAACATCCGTTGGCGGAATTTCAGTACGCCGTCGATAACAGCCAAGCCAATCAATCCACCGCCAAACCAGAGCAACTGCTGCGGGGAGATATGGCCATTGGCGACCCTATCGACCGCTATGCGCAAGACGAGCGGGGCAAGGGCGCTAACCGCCGCGCCAAGCGCAGCGACCAGCACGCCAAGCAGCAGCCGGCGGCGGTAACGGCGCAAATAAGGAACCAGCAGGCGCAGGTGAGGCATAGCAACTCCTGACAAAGCAAATATCGTCCTTTCAGTATAAAAGATTGCCGGCAGGGTGTTGTCAGTCGCAAGGTGGAAGCAAGTTGCGCTACGCCACGCAAATCGCAACCTACAATTGTCTTTTTTCTTAAAAGCAACGGATTGACATTTTTCGTTGACTTCTATATAATTTAGACAACACACCACTGATGCATGGTCTTCACCAAACGCCGCTGAAGGGCGCAGAGGAGAGCGGAAGCTTTGTGGAAGACTAGCCGGGTGTCAAAGGAAGTCGTATTGGTAGCAGAAGAGTGGAGGTTCGCCCATGCGCGACGATGACGATCTGGTTCCACCGAAATGGCGTTCTCTGTTCAACAATCAGGACTGGCTGCTGCATGACATCGTGGTGAAGTCGTTCTACGGCTTCGGCGCCATCGCGGTGGTCGCGCACTTGCTGGTCTACCTCTGGAAGCCGTGGCTTCCCTAAGCAATGGCCGTATAGTGTGAGGAGGGACAATTCATGCAGCCTCGCAGCCCGGTGCGGACGAATATCGTCATTTTTACCATTCTCGGTTTCGTGGTGGCGTTGCTGATTCACTTCATTGTGCTAAGCAGCCCAGAGTACAATTGGCTGTCGGATACGGGTGGCGGCGCTCTGTTGTTGAGCACAGCGCGCGCGCTGTTCGGGATCTGATCGATGGCGGGCCGGCCACGGCTCGCGTGAGACGGCAACCGCCAGCAGCGTCTCTGCTGGCGGTTGTTGTTCGCAAGCGGCAAGGAATCTACGCTTTTTGCACATAGATAAAAAATTGACCTTCTAAACCAATTCGTGTATACTAAAGGTCAGGAATGAAGTGACGGGCGGCGTAGCCCTTCCGCCGCGATCTCACGTTTGCATCGGCGCCGGCCTCGTCGGGCAGCCGATCTGGAGCAGGAGAGACCCATGCAATCGTCACGACCAAGTGATCGGCAATTGGCGATCGTTGTCTCGATGGCGGTGGGAATTGTTGTCGCAGTCATTACCACGGCCACCTTCTGGTGGGTCTACGATCTGACCTTGGGCCGCGCGCAGCGGGAGGCAGCGAAAACGGCCGGCGCGCGCTGGAGCCCAAGCGATGGCATCAAGGTTATCACTGAATCGCAACCGGTTACTCCCACCGATGGCCGGCAGAATTGGTTGGGCCAGCAAGCGTGGAATGAAGGCGTGCAAGCCGGCCAAGCTTGGGTCCAACAGTTCCCCAACACGGTGAATGTGCAGGTGCTAGTCGGGATGAGCTCGGCGCAAATCTGGACGTACATGCAACAGTATGTATCGGGGGCGCTCGGCGTAGGCTGCCAGTATTGCCACAACATCAACAACTTCGCCAGCGATGAGTATCCGCAGAAGATTGCCTCCCGCAACATGCTGCGGCTCGTCCGTGACGTAAATGCACAGTTCATCGTCAACTTGCCCGCATGGAAGGGCAACTACGTCCAGTGCGCCACCTGCCACAACAACGCTCCCAACAACCTTGAGAGCTTTGGCGCACAGTTTATTAATTCGATCCCGCCGATTAAGGTGACCGTTGATCCGCTTGATGCCAATGGTCAAGCCATCCTTGATCCAGCCCTCAAGCCGGAAGCGATCCGCGAGCCGGTGCTGCTGAAGGACGCGGTGCTCTATTACGTCTACAATTATCAGGTCTGGAAGCCGTTTGATCCGGCTGATCCGGAAAGCGGGCGCGGTTCGCTGGCGTTGACCTACGATGGCGGGCGCACTCAGGATCAAGTGACCATCAACCAGAATGTGATGAACTACAATGCATGGTCACTGGGGGTTGGTTGTACCTTCTGCCACAACTCGCGCAACTTTGTCGCCTACGAGCTGGATCCGGCTGGCGACAACGTACTCAATCCCGAATACGCCTACAATAAGTTGAAGGCGCAGCGCATGCTGTTGTTGACCACATGGCTGGCCGAAAACTGGACGCGCTATGGCGCAATCGGCAAGCCGGAAGTGCCGACCGGGCGTGGCGCCGCTAGCCGCTATTCGTACCAGCGACTCGGTGACGGGCAGGTCTACAATGTACCCGGTTGCTACACATGTCACCGCGGCTATAACATTCCGCTGGCATCAATCGACCAAAAGAGCATTCCTGACAACGATGCTGGGGTGGTGATTTTGCCGCCACAGATCCGCGGACGCTGACAGGACAGCCGGGGGCGTACCAACGCTCCCGGCTGTCCCTACCTTCGCATTGGGTTGGCGCGAAGACGCAACGGCGCACAAGTTACGCATGCTGGCCGCTGCCGGTATGTAGGCTGCGGTATTGGTGAAGTATATCGCTAGCCGCAGCTTCTGAACTAGAGAGCACTCGTTATGAGCGACATGAGCGACCACACCGGATTGACTCCTCCACCGTCGTTGCCACTAACTGACCAGCCCAAACCGCGCTATGCGTGGTTGACCCGTTCTATCCAATTGATGAAGCCGGTCACGTGGTTTGCGCCGACATGGGCGTTTATGTGCGGCGCGATCGCGAGCGGCGCGCTCGGATGGAATGAGTCGATCGGGCGCTTGCTGCTCGGTATGTTTATGGCTGGGCCGGTGTTGTGCGGCTTGTCGCAGGTCGTGAATGATTACGCTGACCGCGAGGTCGATGCAATTAACGAGCCGCACCGGCTGATCCCTTCGGGCAAAGTCTCGCTGCGCCACGTCTATATTTTGACCGCCGTCTTGACGTGGATTGGGGCGAGCATCGCGCTCTTCCTTGGCCGGAATGTGGCGTTCTTTGTCGCTCTCGGCTTGGTCTTCGCGCTAGCCTATAGCCTGCGCCCGGTGCGCGGCAAGCGCAATGGTTGGATCGGGAATGCGCTGGTGGCGATTTCGTACGAAGGATTGGCGTGGATGGCCGGGCATGCCGCGTTTGCCCCGCTGACCGGCGAGAGCGTGACGATTGCGCTGCTCTATTCGCTCGGCGCGCACGGGATTATGACAGTCAATGATTTCAAGAGCATCAAGGGCGACACCCTGATGGGCATCCGCTCGATCCCGGTGCAGTACGGCAAGGTGATGGCAGCACGCATGGTAGTGACGACCATGGGCGTAGCCCAAATCGCAGTGATTGGGTTGCTCTACCATTGGGGCCACCCGGTTGCAGCTACCGTGGTCTTGATCTTGCTGGCGGCGCAGAGCATTCCCAATGCGCGCTTCATCCGTGACCCGGAAAACAACGAGGTCTTCTTCAACGCGACCGCCATTATGCTCTACGTCTGGGGTATGCTGGCGGCGGCGATCGGTCTGGCGGCGTGATGGGCGTAAGCCCCTAGAAGTGTGATGTGAATGGCACCACGAGTTCTCGTCGTTGGCGCATCGGTGGGCGGGGCGACCGCGGCAATTACGCTGCGGTCGTTTGGTATTGAGGCCATCATGATCGAGAAAGAGCTGGTAAAGGCCAAACCATGCGGTGGCGCAGTGCCGCCGGCGGCCTTCCGCGAATTTGATTTGCCAACCAGCTTGATCGACCGCAAGGTGCGCCAGTGTCTGATCGTATCCCCCTCTGGTCAAGAGACCCACGTCCCAGTGGCGGGAACGGTTCCGAGCGATGATGATTATGTGGCGATGGTGCGGCGCGAGGTGTTCGATAGCTTTTTGCGCCAGCGCGCTCAAGAACGCGGCGCTGAGCTGATCCACGCCCAATTGACCGGTCTGCGGGTTGACCGGCGCGGGGTGGTGGCGACGTACCGCACCCCGACCGGCCACGAGGGTTCGGTGTGGGCCGATGTGGTGATCGGGGCCGACGGCGCCTACTCGCCAACAGCCAAATTCCTCGGCCTGCCCAACTTGCCGCGGGCAGTGGCGATGCAAGAGCGAATCAAGTTGCCGCCCGCCAAGATGGCGCGCTGGGAAGAGACGGCTGACCTGTACCTTGGCCGTGAAGTCAGCCCTGACCTGTACGCATGGGCCTTCCCCAAACGCGACCATATTGCGGTCGGGATTGGCGCCGGCCCCGGCCACGGCTCGGCAGCCAAGCAGTTGCTGGCCAATCTCAAACGGCGACTTGGCCCGGCCCTTGATGGCGGGCAGGTGATTCTGCGCGAAGCCCATGCCCTGCCGATGGAACCGCGCCCGCATATGGCGTTTGACCGGGCAATGCTGATCGGCGACGCGGCTGGACTGGTGGTGCATACCTCCGGCGAAGGCATCTATTGGGCGATGAAGAGCGGCCAGATGGCGGCGCAAACGCTGGCCGAGCACCTCGACGCGCCGAGCGCAGCTAATTTGCGCCACTACGAACGGCGCTGGTGGAAGCAGTACGGCACGATGTACCGCTTCCTGCGCTTCTTGCAGATCTGGGGCTATGGCAACGAGCGGCAGATGGAGGTCTTTACCGAAATGTGCCGCAACTACGATGTGCAGCGGTTGACCTTCGATAGCTATATGCACAAAAAGATGGCCCCGGCGCCGTGGCTGGCCCAGTTGCGCATGACTGCCGAGATTATTGCCAGCGAGGTGCGCAATTATGCCCGCCCACGCACGCCGGTGCGCGAACAGCTCGGTTTGACGGTGGTTGAGAAAGCGCGAATGGTGACGGCAGATTGATGGAATGACAGCGAGGGGTACCGCACTGTGGTACCCCTCTGATTACCGGCTGCGTTCTTTGCAATGTGCCTACCATGCCAGCGGTGAATGCCATCCATTGGCATGAATGGCTCTATCACGCAAGACGACGAACCATCTGAGCGCGTGTACCAGCAAGCAAGGGCCGGCCAACCCTCACAACATCGCGCCTTTATCCTCCTTGCGATATGGGCAGAGTTACATCGAATACCAAATCAGGCGAAGATCAATAATCTTTATCGATCAGAAAAAACTGCCTTTTTGTTGCAAAAAAACATCTATTTTTGTTAATGCATAAATATGCAAAAGAGGGTGAGGGAAAGGCAGGTTTACTGCGGAGGACGCAGAGGATGATCCCCTTCGCAACCCTTTGCCTCCCTCTGCACCCTTAGCGTCGGTGCGTTCTACTTCTTTGCGGCTTGGCTCGCTTGGTGTCTTTGTAGTTGGCCCTTACCCCCGCCCCTCGCTCCCACCTGACGGCGGGCGAGGGGGAGCCACCGGATTAGCGACACAGACATAGCTGAATCGGAACTTAGCAGCGCCCCGCTCCCGCACCGCGGGGGCGGGGCTGGAGGTGCGGGTCGGTCATTGCGAGGGAGCGGCGGCCCCAGCCGCGCTGGGGGCTCCCGACCGAAGCAATCTCCCGTGTCAGCGAGAACGATACCTGCGGGGATTGCTTTGCATCATCGCAGGAGATTGCTTCGCCGCGCGGCGGGCAGAGCTGCGCTCTGCCCCTACCGCGCGGCGAAGCAATGACCACTGGGGGAGCGGGGATGCACGCTGGCAGAGGGCAGAGACAAGAGCGCAACGCCACGGAGGTTATCCGTGACGTTGCACTCTGCCCGTTTATCAGATCAGCACTGCGTTACGCCTCATCACCAAGGAAGGGGTACAACATCCGCCCAGTCAGGTCGTTATGGCTACCGAGGGCATAGGGAGGCCGGTAATCGTCGAGCACGCGAATATAGTTCGCCCGCTCGAAAGCCGCCGGTTCGGCGACCGCGCGCTGGCTCATACTGCCGCGCAACTGCTCGATCGATTCGTATTCGTGTTCGGTTAGCCACAACTCCATATCGCGCAGCACGTTGCGCACAATATCGGGGGCGCGCCCGCGCAGCAGCGCCGAGGCCATTGTCGCGACGCTTGTCCCTGCCATCAACCCTTTGAGCGCATCAATGGCGCTATGCACGCCGCCGCTGATAGCGAACTCGACCGGAATGCGCCCATAGAGCAACGCAATCCAGCGCAACGGCAAGCGTAGATCGCCTGAGGTGCTCAGTTGCAGGCTGGGCCGCACCGAGAGCTGTTCGAGGTCAAGATCAGGCTGGTAAAAGCGGTTGAACAGCACTAGCGCGTTCGCGCCGGCCTCCATCAAGCGCCACGCAAAATTGGGCAGGGCGGTGAAGTAGGGGCCAATCTTCACCGCCAGCGGGATGCTGATTTCGGCGCGCACGGCGCGCACCAGCTCGACGTAGATGTTTTCGAGTTCGGCGCTGGTGAGGTTGGTATCAATCGGCACAAAATAGATATTCAGTTCGATGGCATCAGCGCCAGCCTCTTGGATGAGCCGCGCGTAATGCACCCAGCCACCGGCCGAGACGCCGTTGAGACTGCCGATCACCGGAATGGTCAGCGCCTTCTTCAAGGCTGTGACCTGCTCGAGATAGCGTTCAGGGCCAACGCTATACGCGCCGTGTTCGGGCAAGTAGCTGAGCGCCTCGGCGAAGCTCTCGGCCCCGTGGCTGAGCATCCGATCGAGTTCGAGACTGTTGTGAATGATCTGCTCTTCAAAGAGCGAGTACATCACGATCGCGCCCAACCCAGCCTCTTCGAGCTGGCGGGCCAGCTCGACGTTACGGCTAATGGGTGATGCGGCAGCGACCAGCGGCGATCGGAGCCGCATCCCCAGATACGTGGTACTCAGATCGATCATCGCAGCCCCTCCTTCGTCTCGGCAGTCAGCTCATTGGCCATCCATTGCAAATGCGCCCACTTCAACGCCACTTGCCGGCGCAAGCTATTGAGCAATTGCTCGTAGCGAGCCGGGTTGGCCTGTTGCAGCATCTGGAAGCGACCCTCGCCGCGCACATAGACTTCGGGATCGATGCTGGGAGCTTTCGAGTCGATGGTCAGCGGCGAACCTTCGTGAATCGCCGGGTTGTAGCGGTAGAGCGGCCAGATGCCCGACTCAACCGCCAGCCGCTGCTGTTCAAGCCCGCGGCGCAGGTCGTAGCCATGGGCAATGCAGTGGCTATAGGCGATGATCAGCGAAACGCCGGGGTAGGCTTCGGCCTCTTGGAAGGCGCGCAAGGTTTGCACGTCGTCGGCCCCGAACGCGACCCGCGCCACATACACATCACCATAGGTCATCGCGATCTGAGCCAAATCTTTCTTGACCCCGCCTTTGCCGCTAGCGGCAAACTTGGCCACCGCGCCGGTCGGGGTTGATTTGCTGGCCTGACCGCCGGTGTTGGAGTAGACTTCGGTATCAAGTACGAGAATATTGACATCGCGGCCAGAGGCAAACACGTGGTCGAGACCGCCAAAGCCGATGTCGTAGGCCCAGCCGTCGCCGCCGACGATCCAGATGCTGCGCTTGATCAGCACATCGGCCAGCGCCAGCAGGTCGCGCATCTGGGCCGCTTCGGGCGGGTTATCGGCCAACAGTTCACGCAGACGCTGTTTGAGGATCGCCACCCGCTCGCGCTGCTCGCGGATGCCGGTTTCAGAATGCTGATCGGCACGGAGCAGGTCTTCGACGAATTCGGCGCCGAGGATGGGGCGCAGCCGGTTGAGCAGCATCTGGGCATGTGCGAGCTGCTGGTCAATGCTCAGGCGCATCCCCAGACCAAACTCGGCGTTATCCTCGAACAGCGAGTTGCACCACGCCGGCCCGCGCCCATCGGCGTTGGTCGTCCATGGCGTGGTCGGTAAGTTGCCGCCGTAGATCGACGAACAACCGGTGGCGTTAGCGATAATCGCCCGGTCGCCAAAGAGCTGGCTGAGCAACTTGAGGTAGGGCGTTTCGCCGCAGCCGGCGCACGCGCCAGAGAACTCCATCAACGGCACGAACAACTGGGTATGCTTGACGCTGCCCGCCGGGATGAGGGTGCGATCGACATCAGGCAGGCTGAGGAAGAAGTCCCAGTATTCGGCTTCGCGGGCGCGGATGGGCGGTTGCGGCTGCATATTGATCGCCTTGCGCCCCGCCGCGCGTTTGTCTTTGACCGGGCAAGCCTCAACGCAGAGACCGCAGCCGGTGCAGTCTTCGGGCGCGACTTGCAGCGTATAGCGCTGCTCAGGAAACTCTTTGAAGCGAGCCGGCGCACTGCGGAAGCCTTCGGGAGCGCCAGCCAGCGCCTCTTCGGGGTAGACCTTGGCCCGAATAGTGGCGTGCGGGCAGACAAAAACGCACTTGTTGCATTGGATGCAGATATTCGAATCCCAGACTGGCATCTCAAGCGCGATATTGCGCTTCTCCCACTTGGTGGTGCCAGTGGGGAAGGAGCCATCGAGCGGGATAGCGCTCACCGGCAAATCATCACCGCGACCGGCGATCATCGTGCCGAGCACGTCACGCACAAACTCCGGTGCGTTGGGCGCAACCGGCGGACGCATCGGCAAGCCGTTGTCTTCGCTTGGCGGCGGGATCGGCACCTCGTAGAGCCGGTCGAGCGTGCGATCGACGGCGGCCCAGTTTTGCTTGACCACTGCTTCACCGCGACGGCCATACGTCTTCTTGATCGACTGCTTGATGGCCGCAATCGCGTCTGCGCGCGGCAACACACCGCTGATGGCGAAGAAGCAGGTCTGCATCACGGTATTAATGCGCCCGCGCATGCCGACTTCGTTCGCTACCGCGGTAGCATCGATCACATAGACGCGCAGATTGAGTTCGCGGATCTTGCGCTGCACGACGGTTGGCAACTGATGCCAGACCTGATCGGGGCCGTAGGGGCTATTGAGCAAGAAGACGCCATTCGGCGCAGCGTACTGCAAGACATCGAACCGCTCGAGGAAGCTGAAGTGGTGGCAAGCGACAAACTGGGCTTGCCCCTTGCCGATCAGGTACGGCGTTGCCAACGGCGACGGGCCGAAGCGCAAGTGCGAGATTGTCACCGACCCCGACTTCTTCGAGTCGTAAACGAAGTAGCCTTGGGCGTAGCGTTCAGCCTCACCTTCGCTGCTATCGCCGATAATCTTGATGCTATTCTTGTTCGCGCCGACGGTGCCATCAGCGCCGAGACCCCAGAAGACACAGCGCACCGTACCGGGGGGATCGATGCAGAGATCGGGATCGTAGCTGAGGCTGCTGTGGGTCACATCGTCATTGATGCCAACGGTAAAGCGCTCTTTGGGATGCTCTTTGGCCAGCTCGGTGAAGACGGCAGCTGCCATGCCCGGCGTAAACTCCTTCGACGACAGACCGTACCGTCCGCCGATAATCGTGATCGGCTGCCCCCGCAGCGCATTGACCACATCAAGGAAGAGCGGCTCACCGGAAGCGCCGGGTTCTTTGGTGCGATCGAGTACGGCAATCGCCTTCACGCTCGGCGGCAACACGGCGCGGAACGCCTCGACGGCGAAGGGCCGGAAGAGGCGCACCTGCACCACACCCACCTTCTCGCCCTGCTGGTTGAAGTAGAAGGCGGTCTCACGCGCGGTTTCGCCGCCTGAACCCATGATCACGATCACCCGCTCGGCATCGGGCGCGCCAAAGTAGTCGAACAGGTGGTAGCGGCGGCCAGTGATTTCGGCGAAGCGATCCATCTGGGTTTGCACCACGCTGGGGAAAGCGTCAATAATCGGCTGGATACGCTCGCGGGCCTGAAAAGCGACATCGGGGTTCTGGGCCGTGCCGCGGATCACCGGATGTTCGGGCGAGAGGGCATGGGCGCGGTGCTCATGCACCCATTCGTCTTTGATCATCGCTCGAATCTCTTCTTCTTCGAGCAGCGTAATCGAGTTGACCTCGTGCGAGGTGCGGAAGCCGTCGAAGAAGTGGACTACTGGCAATTTGCCGGCCAGCGAGCTAGCATGGGCAATCAACGCCAAATCTTGCGCCTCTTGCACCGAGGCCGAGGCCAGCATACCAAGGCCAGTCGCGCGGGCCGCCATCACATCCGAGTGATCGCCGAAGATCGACAGACCCTGCGTAGCAAGGGCGCGAGCGGCCACATGAAACACGCCGGGGTTCAACTCGGCGGCCATCTTAAACCAGTTCGGAATCATCAACAGCAGCCCTTGCGAGGCGGTAAACGTCGTGATCAGCGCACCCGTCTGCATCGCGCCGTGCAACGCGCCGGCAGCGCCGCCTTCGGACTGCATCTCATATACGGTTGGCACGACTCCCCACAGATTAGTCTTGCCGGCGGCGGCCATCGCATCGGCCTGCTCGCCCATCGGGGTCGAAGGGGTTATCGGATAGATCGCTATCACTTCACTCAGTTGATAGGCAACGTTAGCAACCGCTTCATTGCCATCAAGCGTTACACGCTGTGATCCCATCGCTGCCTCCTTGGCTGTATGCAGGAAAAACACTGCCTGCTCCACTCAGTATAGAAGCAGAGCGGCAGCGCTTCAGATGAAACTCAGGCAACCTTCAGTGATAATTGCTTCATTCTGCGACCATTCCGACCGGAAAAGATTCATCGAATTTTTAACTTTATGGCGCCATTTCTGTCGCTCAAACCAATACGACATCCTATAATAGGCATGATTTCGCGCACTGCAAAAACGGAGCAGCGCATGCAGCGCACAACCCTGATCCTCGATCGCACCGCCGCTCTGCGGGAGACATTCGGCATTGAAGCGAGTTGGTGGTCAAGCGCGTTTCTAGCCGATACACAGGCATTAGTGATGCGCATCACCGGCGCCATCGCCATTGTCACTTTAACCATCCACATCACCGCTGAGACAACCGAGGGGCCGTTTGTCATCATCAGCAGCGATACGCCGCACATCCCGGAAACGCGGATTCGCGATGCGTTTACCTTGCTCGAGAGCGGATATGATGTGGTGGTCGGGCCATGCGATCGGGGCAGTTGGTACATCTTGGGCATGCGCCAAACGAGCTTAGCGGCCCACATCCCGCCCAACGGCGGCGGGTTGCTGCCGTGGATGGAACAAATGCACCAACGCGGCGTGCGCGTCATCCAATTGCCGCTCTGGTTCCGGATTATGCACCCAACTGATCTGGCAACGCTTGCGATAGCGTTACGCGCGATGCCGGCTGGGCATGCGCCGGCCACCCGCCATCTGCTCGGCGATAACGAGGGTTCGTTGGCGCGGGAGTGGGGG